>JAEIGA010007074.1_pt1 | contig 17065 bp, 16 predicted proteins | sample 9270691 | NCBI WGS metagenome assembly JAEIGA01 (sample SAMN17057246, study PRJNA624740) | gut metagenome | biome: biome; isolation source: fecal sample | host: Bos grunniens | place: China: Xizang | collected 2019
AATTAAGTAAAAATTCGTTGCTAAAATTCTTTTTTAAGAGAAAATTCTTTAACCATTTTCTATCAATAGGAGCAAATCCTAGTTTAAACTTTTTTATTGTTTCTAGTGAAATTCCTCTTGAAGTAATATATTCAAGTGCAGATTTTCCTTGTGGAGTTTCTAACAAAAAATAATGGAACATAGACGCAGTTCTTTCATATAATTCTGTGTATTGTTCAATAATTTTTAACTGAGGATTTTCTTTTTCTGGTGTACCATTTGTATACTTTATTTCAATACCAGTTCTTTTGGCTAATGTTGCAATTGCATCAGAATACGAAACTTTTTCTTGTTCCATGATAAATTTTATTACATCGCCACCAGCATGACAACCAAAGCAGTAATAAAATTTTTTATCAGGTTCCACATGAAATGAAGCTGTTTTTTCATTATGAAAAGGACAACATCCCCACCAATCAGAACCCCTTCGTTCTAATTTTGTATATTCTCCGATGATTGATACTATATCAGCACTATTTTGTACTGCGTTAATTGTTTCTTGAGAAATAAAAGTTGCCATTTATTTTGTTTTCTTTGTGTTATAAATATATCCCTCATTTACATGAGTAGAAAAGTTTTCTGTAAACACATGCTTTCCTGTTGCATTGTCTACTAATCTAAAGAAATAATATTTTGTTTTTGCAGGATTTGCCGCTGCGTCTAATGCTGTTTTTCCAGGATTTGAAATTGGTCCTGGAGGTAATCCTGCCCATTTGTATGTATTGTATGGACTGTCGATACTTAAATCCTTATATGTTATTACATCAGGATGAGGACGCCCTTCAATTTCTGTTATGATATATTCAATTGTGGCACAGGAATACAAACCAATATTGTGTCTTAATCTGTTAGAAAAAACACTTGCAATTAATTTTGCTTCACTTGCAATTCTGTATTCTCGTTCAACTATTGATGCTAATGTAACAATTTTGTTCAAGCTTTCAAAATTTTCTTTATCGATATTTGGAATATTTTCAATTTGCTTAAAGAAATTTTTAGCCATAACTTTTATAACTTCAGAACCTTTCATGTCTGGGGTAAAATAATATGTATCAGGGAATAAAAATCCTTCAAAAGAATCTGCATTTATATTAAAACTTTTTAACAACTCAGGATTTTTTGTAGCAGTTATAAAATCTTGAACATCACAAACACCAGATTTTTCTAATCTTGCCGCAATTTTAGAAATAGTTAATCCTTCTGGAATTGAAACAATAATATATTCTTGTTTACCAGATGAAAGAACTTTATAAATATCATCTAAGGTCATATCACTACTTATATTGTATACGCCACTTTTTAATGAAAAAGTTTCAGAATTTCCTGTGAAAATATTTTTTAACAATGGATATCTTGCAAAAAGATAGAATACTGTCTTGTTTTTGATAAGTTTTTCGGCTTTTAATTTTTTAGATATACCTTTTATAGTTGTTCCAGAAGGAACTTCGATTCTTTGTGTATAAGCTTTTTCTTTTGATGTAACAGGCTTAGTATTGATAAATAAAAAAACTGTTGTAAGAATGAGAATTGATAATATTGTGGACGAAATTATTAATATCTTCTTTTTCATGAATAAAAAATCTGAGCTTCCTCTATTGATAAATTATTGTATATTTCTCTCTCAATAGCAAGTGAAAAATCTATTAATTCTTCTGGAATTTTATCCTGATGAGTTCTAAAAAGTCTTGCTAAGGTTGCAAGTTCTTTTGGAGAAAATGAATAATTTAATGAAAGTCTTTTGATTGCATCTGTCATGTCAATCATGTTTCAAACTCCTGATTTTCTATAGAAAGGTAAACTTGTAAATCAGAATGCGCAATGTATTTTGCGTACCATCTTGCTGATTGAAGAATTGCATCCAATTTTTTATCACTATAAGTGGGTTCATGGTGAAATAAAAATATTTTTTTTACATTCCAATGAACTGCAAAGTCAATTACACTACAAAATGCAGAATGTCCCCAATTAACTTTTAAGTTTGCTTCATCAACTGTATATTGAGAATCAATTATCAAATAATCTGCATCCTTAAAAACTAAATTATGGGAGTCTGAATCATTGTAATCTTCTTGTTTTAATTCAACATCAGTTGCGTAAACAACTTTTTTTCCGTTTTCTTTGAATGCAAAACTATAGGAAGAACCAGGATGAGCCATTTTACAGATAGAAACTAATAAATTACCAATTTTGTATTCTAGCCCTTCTTCTAGCTTATGAAATGTTATCTTTTTTGTAAAAGAATCAAATGGAACAGGAAAATATGTAAATTGCATTTGATTTTCTAAATATTCTTTTGCATTTTCAAAAGCTGAATAAATGTTGATTGTTGATTCAGGATCGTACGCCTTGTCAAAAAAAGGCAATCCTTGAATATGATCCCAATGAAAGTGTGAAAAAAACAAATTATATTCTTTATTTTTTGGTGTATCTATAGACTTTCCATAACAACGAATACCTGTTCCTGCATCTAAAACAACTTCAGTGCCTTCAGAACTACGCAACGAAACACATGGTGTATTTCCTCCAACAGTTCCAAATTGCCAATCAGGAAGATTTGAAATGAAACGTTCTCTTGCTTCAGGTGTAACAATATCTTTTTCTGTTATGCGCTGAATAATTGCTGTGATTTTTGCTTGTATTTGTTGTGGCGTAATTGGTGTTGAAATAGAGCCTCTTACACCCCAAAAATGAACTTTCACTTTTTTCCCTCTTCTTTCTTTATATGCAAAGGTTCGTTATTTTTATATTTATTAAGTTGGACAAGAATTTCATCTTTTGTCCAAGGTTTTCCGTTGTTTATTCCTGGACAAGATAAACTTTCTTCGTTCCACATTTCTTTGGAAGAAAGAATTCGTGACCAAAAAGGATATGTTGAACATTGTGTAGGTCTAGCTTCGTAAGCGATACAACCATTATCCCACAATATACAGTCGTAATTTTCCTTTTCTTTTAGGCACAAAACATATGTTCCATCATAATATGGAATTTTTCTACAGTATTTTTCAATAAATACTTCTTCAGTTAATTTAAACCATTGAGATAAGTTTGTCAAATCTGATTGGGATAAATATACAAAACCAGGTTCTTTTCCACAGCAGCAAGAACATTGCTTACAGGAAAAACATAGTCCATTTTCATAAAACATAGGCATAATCATTTATAAATAAAAAAAGAGTTAGAACTTTCATTTCTAACTCTTGCTACTGGGGAGTGAAGGATTCGAACCTACGAAGGCAGAGCCAGCAGATTTACAGTCTGTCCCCTTTGACCACTCAGGAAACTCCCCTTTATTTTAGCTGCTTGTAGGACTTGGACCCACGACCCCGAGATTACAAATCACGTGCTCTACCAACTGAGCTAAAGCAGCATTTGTTCTTTGGTGTTTTGCACCGAACAATTGTTATATTAGTGTAAATGAAAAAAAGTGTCAACAGCTTTTTTAAATTTTTTCAAAAAAAGATAAATATTTTTTTACAATTTCTGACCAAGCATAATTATCTTTTACATAGTTTGCAGCGAATACAATCATTTGATTTATTTTTTCTTTATTCGAAATGAATTTATTTGAGACATCAACTATTTTATTTTCAATAACATCTGGTGTATTTGGGTAATATGTAAATCCTGTAGATTCATCAATTATTTTATTTAATCCACCTGTTCTATGGGCTATTGGTAATGTTCCATATATTTGAGATATAAAATCTTCCAAACAGCATGGTTCAAAATGACTTGGAATTATACAGAAATCTGTTGCTGCTAAAACTAATCTTGCACAAGCTTGATTATATCCTTTTAAATATAAAATTTTTCCAGGATAAACTTGGGTGAGTTTTTCAGTTTTGTATTCTAATTCTTTATCGCCCTGCCCCATAATTATCAGTCTAGAATTTTCATTAAAGTTGATTATTTTTCCTACAACATCTTCTAATAGATTTATACCTTTTTGATAAACAACTCTTCCATGATAAGAAAAATAGATAGCTTTACTTTCATCTTTTGGTTTTTCTATAAAACCGTATTTTACTAATTCACTAAAATAAAAATTGTTCAATAAATTATCTTGTTCAATTTGAGACAGAAAGAATTCTCTACATTGGGTTTTGCCTTTTAATTGACCTGTTGTACAATCGAATTCGTACGGAAGTAAAGATTGTTTTTTATTTTTTGGATTGTATCGTTCAAAATCTATTCCGTTTGTTATTCCAAAAATTGGAATTTGTTTTTCGTAAAAAATATTTGCAAGACCGTCTGTTATATCATTATTTTTTGGATTTGTTAATTCTTCTGCGTAATAGGAAGATACTGTTGTTAGTTTTGAATATTGAGCAGCAATTAAAAAAGGTTCAATTCGGCCGTTGTTGTTTGAATTTTCTAATATAAAATTATCTAAATGTGTGTAGTATTTTGCCTGTTCAAAATCAATAAATTCATGATGATATGCGGGGCCTGCATTGTGAATTGTTACTACACATTTTGTGTTATTATACAATTCTGGATATTGATTTTTTGCGTATGCTGGCGTAATTGCTGTTGACGCATCATGACAGTGAATTATGTCTGGTAATTCATTTGTATCAATAAATTTTCCGTATTCTGCAACAGCTTTTGATAATAATGTATCAAGAAAAAGAGAATCTTTATGGCCAGTACCTTTTTTGTTTTCTGGATTAGCTTTTTCTTCTTCTTCTGTGTAAACATAAACTGCTTTTTTTTCTGAAAAACTTTTGTGATTTATAAATACTACTTTTACTTTTGTGTTTTTTAATGTTCCGCTGGAATAAGATATGTATTCTGGTTTGTCGCACATATCTATTTTTACTTGTGGAATATTTTCTTCTTGATAATTTTCGATTGAATCAAAGTTTGTGCAACCAAATATAGGTGTAAATAAAGTAACTTCATTATTTTTGTTTGCGAACTCTTGGCACAAAGAGTGTGTTACATTTTTTACGCCACCAGCTTCTGCTAGACCTGCACATTCCATGCTTACAACCCAAATTTTCATAAATATCTCTCTGTTATTTATTTTTTACAAAAGTCTGGGCGTAATTTTTCTGCACCATTTATATAAATATGTGTTACATCTTGATTTTTTTCAACATAAGTGGTGATTAACACTCTAATAACTTTTGGAAGTCCATTTTTGATATATGCTTCTTGGCTACAAAATAATGGTATTTTTGAAGAATCAATATTGGAACCAGAAAAGCGCAATGCTGCACAGGGATTCATTTCATCTAAATCTTTTGTAAGTGTGAATTGCATAGAAACAACATTTTCTGATTTTAAGTTATTTTCAGCAAAAATTTTATTGCACATTTCTACTGTTGCATTAGAAATTGAATCTTTTGTATTTTCAGCGCAAGTTGCACCTCTTATTGCTACTAATTTTAATTCGTTTGACATTACTTTAACCTCTTTATCGCTGATAAAACTTAATGTAAGTATTTTATTCTGTTTTTATGTTTTCTATAGATTCTGTATATGAATCAAAGTTTTTAATATATAAATTTCTTGCTTTTATATATAAATTGTAATCTGGCAATTTGCTATTCATTATAAGAATAGAATCAAAAGTTAATTCTGGATATTGCTCTGAAATGTTTGATATTTTTATTAATTCTTGTGGTGAAATTGCTTCTGGTCTAAATGAAATGTTGTTTTCTGAAGTTTCTAAACAATAGGAAGTAATTTTTTGAGTTGCTATTGCTACAGCATTGTTGATGTAATTTGATAAAGATGCTTGATCTGTAATAATATTTTCTTTTAGTAATTTTAATGTATTTTCTGGTGTGACTTTTATAGTTATTGAAAAATTTAAATCATAGGAAAAATCTAGATTTTTATTATATGATGTTTGATATATTTCTCCGTTTGGAAGAGTTCCTTTTACTTCTTTTGAAATAATATAAGGTTCTTGTGTAAACATTTTTAATTGCGCATTAGTTGGAATCAAAAATTCCCAATGCCAAGAAAATGTTCCTGGATAAATTGGTTTGTTATTTATTCCGCTTGTTTTTGAAATAAGAATTCCAACATTGTTAGGTTCAATTTTAAATTGAGTCCACCCTATGAAAAAAACAAATCCTCCAAATGCGATTAGGATAAGTAAACACACTAAAAAAGATGTTAATTTTTTTTTCATAAAAGTCCCCTTGACTGTGAAATATATCTTTTTTAGTATATCATAGTCATTATGGATACTTCAAGAAAAATCGAAAGTAAAAAAATTGTCACTTCTTCCCTATTTAAGCTTACTTTAAGAACTTCTTTATTTTTGTTTTTATCTTTGATGGTTTTAATTTTATTATTTGTGGCAGGAAATTATCAAAAATTTCTTGATGTAAGCCAATCTTTTATATTAAAAATTTCATCAGTTGTGGCAGTCGCTTCTTGTTTTTTTTATGTGTTGGGAATTGTTCAGACTGTTATTTATTTTTTTTCAAAACATGGAGATTTTTCAAAAAAGACTTACATCATTTATTTTGTTGCTTATCTTATTGCATTTTTTATTTCATTGATTTGTATTGTTTTATTCCGAACAGTTGATATCCTTTCTACTGGTATTTAATTTGTTATATCTAAAACATTTGCAAACAGCGGTAATATCAATAGAAAATTACTACCCTTTATATGTAGTTTTATTTTATTTTGATTTTGTTTTATTCTGTTGCTTAAACTTGGCATTCCTTTTTTTCTGAATAAGTTTGATTCCCATTCAAGATTTTTTGAAATAATTTTTCCCTTTGTTCTTGAAGAACTTAATCTGGAAAATGAAATATTATCTTTTTCTGTTATATTAGAAATTGTGTATTTATGATTTTTATTTAATAAATAAATTGCTTGCTCTTTGCATAACCATAAAGAAGGCGCTTTTTTTTCGGAAAATAAATCATAAATTGCAATAAAATGATCAATTCTGCCTCCGTCTCCGCCTATTAATGTTACAAAAGGTTTTTTATTTATTTTTTTTGCATATTCAAATGCTTCTTGAAGTGCAAGTTCTGTATCGGAATAATCTTTATCTGTGGGAAACTTTGATACTATATCAGGGTATTTTTGTAAGATGTGCTTGTTGGAAATACTATCAAAATCACCAACTATCTTATTGGGTTTAAAAAAAGGAAATAATTTAGTATAATTTTCTAATGTATCAATTCCTGAATCTGCAGCAATTATATATTCTGGCAACGGAAAATTTTGCCAAATATTTTTTGTTTCCTCTGGTTTTGGAAAAATGCCACCTGTAAAAATTGCAATATGTATATATTGGTTTAAAATCATAAATTACCCTTGTTGAAGGAAATAATATCATGAATAAAATAAAAATTCCTGTAATTCTCCAAAAAATGAATAATATTTTTGAAAAAAACGGTTTTAAGGCATACTTAGTTGGTGGTGCTGTTCGTGATATGTTTATGAATAAAGAAGCTTCTGATTGGGATGTTGCTACTGATGCAACTCCAGAACAAGTTATTTCAGCTTTTAAAAAAGTTATTCCAACAGGAATTGCTCATGGAACTGTGACTGTTCATTTTATGGGCGAAGAAATTGAAGTAACAACATTCCGAATTGAACAAGGTTATTCAGACGGGCGTCATCCTGATAAAGTTTCATATGCTTCTGATATTGAAGAAGATTTGTCCCGTAGAGATTTTACAATGAATGCAATTGCTGTTTCCTTAAAAGATGGAAGTATTGTTGACCCATTTAATGGAAAAGCTGATATAAAAAATAAAGTCATTCGTTCTGTAGGAAATCCATTGGAACGATTTAATGAAGATGGTTTAAGGCCTATTCGTGCAATAAGATTTGCTTCTCAGCTTGGTTTTGAAATTGAAACAAACACATTACAAGCAATTTCCAATGAAAAAGTATTACAAAAAACATCAACTATTTCTATTGAACGATTTAGAGACGAATTAGTTAAATTATTAAAATCTCCAAAACCTTCTGTTGGTTTAAAGTTGCTTGAAAGTACTAACATTATGAAGTTGTTTTTACCAGAATTGTTGGAAGGCAGAAATTGTATTCAAAATGATGTTCGGGGCTATCATGTTTTTGATGTTTTAGACCATAATTTTTATTCTTGTGACGGTGCGCCTGTTCATAAAGTAAATGTTCGTTTGGCAGCGTTATTACATGATATAGGAAAGCCTGCTTCTAAAGTTGTAAGAGTTACAGATGAAGGTGAAATTTATAATTTCTTTAGTCATGAAAAATATTCAGAAACTATTGCTAGAAAATTACTTACAAAATTGCGTTTTTCCAATAATGAAATAAATAATGTTTGTCATTTGATTGAAAATCATATGTTCCATTATGAAGAATCTTGGTCTGATGCCGCTATTAGAAGATTTGTTGTTCGTGTAAAGCCAGAAAATATTGAAGATTTAATAGATTTGCGTTTGGCAGATATGTATGGAAAATATAATATGCCAATTCAAATTAAAGAAAGTAATGCTTGTGATTTATTAATTCAACTACAAGATAGAATTAAAAAAATCCAAGAAGAAAATTCTGCGTTTACATTAAAATCTCTTGCTGTAAGTGGTAAAGATTTAATGGAAATAGGAATTCCAAGTGGAAAATTGATTGGAAAAATCTTGGATAGTTTATTGGAAACAGTTTTAGATGATCCAAAACAAAACAGCAAAGATGTATTATTAAATATTGCCAAAAATCTATATGAACAAATGAAATAAAAAAAAAGACTGTTACTTTGGAAAACAAAATAACAGTCTTTTTCTAATCTGTAATAATTAATTTTGCAATTAAATTACCATATTCATTACTTCACGAACTTCATCAAGTGTTTTAATAGCAATTTCTCTTGCTTTTGTTACTCCATCACGAAGAACTTGCTGAATATATGCAGGTTCAGCTTCTAATTCTTTGCGTCTTTGACGAAGTGGTCTTAATGCTTCGTTTAGAGCAATTGTTAATTCATTTTTAAGCATTCCACCACCACCGTTTCCAATGCGGGAAGCAACTGCTTCTGGTTCTTCTTTTGTACATAAAGAAATAAGCATAAGAAGATTAGCAACTTCTGGACGATTTATAGGGTCGTATGTGATATTTCTGTCACCATCAGTTTTTGCTTTTTTAATTAATGCTGCTGTTTCATCCTCTGTTGCGCTTAACATAATTGCATTTCCACGGCTTTTACTCATTTTTTGGCTACCGTCTAATCCCATAATGTGAGGAGTTTTACTTAAAAGAACATTAGGCTCTGGGAAAATAGGTTCTCTTCCTTTACAGAATTTTTCATTAAAGCGTCTTGCAATTGTTCTTGCCATTTCAATATGTGGAAGTTGGTCTTTTCCTGCAGGAACAACATTTCCTTTACAGAATAAAATATCAACAGCTTGGTGAACTGGGTAAGTATACATTCCTGCATTTACACTTTTTAATCCTGCTGCTTGAATTTCTTCCTTAACTGTAGGGTTTCTACTAAGTTCAGCATTAGAAACTAGTGTCAAAAAAGGAACCATTAATTGATTAGCTTCTGGAATATAACTGTGTGGATAAATTATTACATTTTCGCTTGGTTCAATTCCTGCAGCTAAATAGTCAATTACAAGTTGTTTTGTATTTTGGCTTATTTCATTAAAAGCATCGTGGTCTGTAAGAACTTGATAATCTGCAATAAGAATCATTGTAGGAACACCTAATTTAGAAAGGCGAACGCGATTCTGCAAAGAACCAAAATAATGTCCAATATGAAGTCTGCCTGTTGGTCTGTCTCCTGTTAAAACTCTGTATTTTGATGGATTTTTTTCAATATCGATTTCAATTTTTTTACTAACTTCTACAGCTGCTTCATAAGTTCCGCTAGAATGTGTTTCTGACATAAAAACCTCTTTATTTTATCTGTCTCTTAAAAATATGAAAATAATTTTATATTAAATTTTAATTTTATTCTACATTTTTGTTTACTATTGAGATAAATAGATAAAAATCGTATATTTTTTTTATGAAACTTGTAGATTTTGAAGATTGGCTTAATAATTTCTTAAATTTTGAAAAAACACAGAAAAAAAATATATTTTGGCTTGAAACAATGAATTTTTTGTGTGAAAAATTTAATAATCCGCAAAATGAAATTCCTTGTGTTCATATTGCAGGTTCCAAAGGAAAAGGTTCTACAAGTGTAATGATTGCAAGTATTTTGGAAGAAGCAGGTTATAAATGTGGAATTTACACTTCTCCTCATATAATTGATTTTAGAGAAAGAATAAAAAGGCCTTTTTGTTTTTTTGAAGATTGGGTGTACGAACAAGCAGCAGATGAATTAGTTTTGGGAATTGAATCAATTTTGCCAGAGGAACTTCCGGGGCAAAGAGCTATTACTTGGTTTGAATTAGTAACAGTTTATTCATTTTTATGTTTCAAGATTGCAAAAGTTGATTATGTTGTATACGAAGTTGGTTTAGGTGGCAGGTTAGATTCAACAAATGTTGTTACGCCACTTTTAAGTTGTATTATGCCAATTGAACTTGAACATACTGAATTTTTAGGAAATACAGTTGAATTAATTGCAGAAGAAAAAGCTGGTATCATAAAAAAAGATGTTCCTGTGCTGATATCTTTTCAAAAACACAAGAATGTGAATGATGTTTTTATAAAAAAGTGTAAAAATGTTGAAACAAAGTGTACTTTTTTAGACACTTTAATAAATAAAATTGATTTTTCTTTTGATAATGCAAGGATGAATTTAACTTTTTCTTCTAATTTGTTTTTGCGTGAAATAAAAACTTCTTTAAAATTATTAGGAAAAGTTCAAGCTGAAAATGCTTGTTTTGCTTCTTGTGCTGTAAAATTAATAAATTCAAATATTTCTGAAAAAACTATTGAAGATGGTTTATCTAAAGCTTATATTTCTGGCCGTTATGAATTAATTGATTATAATGGAATTCCTATTGTACTTGATGGAGCTCATACTCCTAATAGCATAAGAAATACTGTAGAAACTACAAAAAAAATATTCCCAAATTACAATATAACCCTTTTATTTGGTTGTGCTTCTGATAAAGATATAAAAGATATAATTCCCCTTTTTGATGGCTTTGTTTCAGAAGTTTTTATTACAAAACCTAATTTTTCAAGAGCTATTGAATTGGAAAAATTACAAACAATGTTTAATCAATTAGATATTGCTTGCAAAGTTTTTGAAAATTCTATAGACGCAATAAATACGATATTGAACAAAACTAAAACTGATAAAAATTTAATTCTTGTTACAGGTTCGTTTTATTTAGTTTCTGATGTTGTTTCTCAATTAAATGAATCAAAATAACTAAATAAAATATTTTTGAACTCGTTTTGCACAAATGCTTGTCATTATTTCGTATGGAATTGTATTTGTCATGGTTGCAATGTCATTTGCATCTTGTAACGCTTCATTGTCTTTTGGTCCATAAATGATTACTTTGTCCCATCGTTTGACTTCAGTATTATTTAATCCTAGGTCAACCATACATTGATCCATGCAAATTCTTCCACAAATTGGATATAATTTTCCATTAATTGTTACTTTTAAGCCTGGTGAATTGCGTCTTAATAAACCATCTGCATATCCGATTGGAAGAACAGCAATAGTTGTATCATTTTGAGCAATCCATGTTCTTCCGTAAGAAATTGAAGTTCCTTTTGTTATTTTTTTTATTGCCACAACAGATGTTTCTAATTGCATAACAGGTTTTAAATCAACATCAATTCCTTTGTTTTTAAGAAAGTCTTTTGTAATTTCGTCAGGGTAATATCCGTAAATAACAATGCCTGGTCGAACCATATCCATTTGCATTTCTGGAAATGCAAACAAGGCTGCGGAACTTGAGCAAGTTCTAATTCCTGGATTTATTCCTTCTTTTTTGATACTTTCTATTGCTTGAACAAAATCGTTATATTGTTTTTTTGTGAATTCTTGATTTTCTGTTGTAATACTGTCTGAAACTGCAAAGTGAGTTATTGTTCCTGCAAGTTTTAAAATATTTTGGTCAGTAATTTCTTTTGCTAAAGGAGCTGCTTCATTTGGGAAACACCCTATTCTTCCCATTCCTGTGTCAATTGCTAGAAATACTTCAAAATTTGATTTGTTATTTTTTTGAACACATTTTTTTAATTCAGTTATAAATTCTAAATCAAAAACAACTGGTGTTATATCATAATCTATTAAATCTTGAAATTCACTTGGTGTGCATAAACTTAATAGTAATAACTTTGATTTGATATTGTTGTTTCTAAGTTCAATTCCTTCTGAAATTGTTGCAATTGCAAGGTAATCTATGTTTTCTTCTTCTGCAATTTTTGCAGTTTCAATAGCTCCGCATCCGTAGCCATCTGCTTTTACCGCAATACATATTTTTGTGTTTTTTTGTAAATTTTTCTTAACTTGTAATATGTTATTTTTTATATGCTCTCTGAAAATGACAACTTTTGTACATCTCATTTTTGTGCCTTCTTTATAAAATTGGTTCAATTTTAGGTTTATAATCATATTTTATCAATGCTTAATTTAAAAAAAAATGATGTATTTGATTAAATTTATTGAGAAATATAAAAAAAAAGTTTATACTGTAAGTTAATATTGAAAATGAGGTATAAAAATGAAAAAAATAAAAGTAATAAATATTGTAGCAATTTCACTTGCTTTTGCTATGATTTCATCATGTACATCAACAAATGTTTCTGCACCTTCTACAGAACAAGAAGAAGTTGTTGAAAAAGTTGTAAAAAAAGAACCTAAACCTTTATCCGTAAAAAATAAAACAAATCAACTAGAAAATGATTTTTTAGCAAAACTTGCTGACATAGAATTAAAGTTAGTTTCTGCTCCTAAACAAACCTTCAAAACAAGAGAATTTTCAGCTCCATTTGTTGTAAAAGCTGAAAATCAAAATGGTCCTGTTGTTGATTTTGATATTACAGTTTCTTATCCTGTTTCAAAAAAAGATAATTCTATTGTATATGATGTTGTTCAATTAAAAACTGATGCAGATGGAAAAATTTCTTTTAAACCAACAGGTGCACAAACTTTTGCTGCAAAAGATTTTGTAACTTTTTATCCAACTCCAATAACAGCTACTTCATCAGTTGTTCAGGCTGCTTATGATATGGCTGTAAAAGCTCCTTGGAATGTAAAATCAGATTTAACTTGGTATTCTGGACTTTTATATGTTTATGATTTTAATGAAAGTGGAAAACCTACTACAAATTCATTCTATTTACTTCAGAATTTGCGTAACGCTGGTGTAAATGTAGGAAATGCACCTTTAAGTAGTGCTTCATATTTTGAAAAACCACTTGCTGATTTATATAAAGACACAAAAGAAATTGTTGGTAATTCTCAAAAATTTATGGTTTTTGGTTCAATAAAATATCTAAAACCTGTTGAAGAAACTGCAAATGGTTATTCATGTACTTTAGTTGCTGATATGAGTTGTATTGATATGAAAACAGGTGCTACTTTCTTGACTTTCCAAATTGTTGAAACTTATGAAGATACAAATAAATATAAAACTGTAGATAAATGTAAAGCAAATCTTACTGAAAAGGTTGCCGAAGCATTAATCTACGGAATGTAAAAGAAGGAAAAAAATGATTTACACAGATACAAGAGACAATAGCGTAAAAACTAACTTTAGAACTGCCGTTATGAGTGGAATGAATTCTGCTACAGGTGGTTTGTATATTCCTGTTAAATTTCCTAAGTTGGATAGTTCTTTTATCAATAAAAATCCTGAGCCATCTTTTAGAGATATTTCTTTTAATATGGCTAAACCTTATGTTGATGGTGAAATTCCAGATGAAGATTTAATTGAAATTATTCAAGATGCTTATCCTTTTTCACCAAAAGTTGTTCCTTGTGATAATGTTTCTTACATTCTTGAATTATTCCATGGCCCTACATGTGCATTTAAAGACTTTGGTGCAAGATTTATGGCCCGTGTTATGTCATATTTCAATAAATCAGAAGATGGAACATTACATATTTTAGTTGCTACTTCTGGAGATACAGGAAGTGCTGTAGGAAGTGCCTTTCATAATGTTCCTGGTTTGGATGTAACAATTTTATATCCAGAAGGAAAAATTAGTGAAATTCAGGAAAAACAACTTTCTACTTTCACTGGAAATGTTCGTGCCTTAAAAGTAAAAGGAACTTTTGATGATTGTCAGAGACTTGTAAAAACTGCTTTTACAGATGAAGATTTAAGAAAACAATTTAGATTGTCATCTGCTAATTCTATTAATATTTCTCGTTTGTTACCTCAAAGTTTCTACTATATGTATTCATCTTTGGTTGTAAGAAATAGAATTGCTATTGATAGCAAACTTGATAATCCTTCTATAATTTCTATTGTTCCATCTGGAAACTTCGGAAATCTTACATCTGGCTTAATTGCAAAAGAAATGGGTGCTCCTATTGCTGGATTTGTTGCAGCAACAAATACTAATCGTACTATTCCAGATTGGATTGCAACAGGAAATTATAACCCTCGCCCTTCTGTAGAAACTTATGCAAATGCAATGGATGTTGGTGCTCCAAGCAATTATGAAAGAATTAAAGCAATGTATTCTTTTGAACAAGTAAAAGAGTTATTCGCTTCATATTGGTTGGATAACGATGGAATTAAAAGAAGTATTGCTGAATGTAATGATAAAACAGGATATGTAATTGATCCTCATGGAGCGATTGGTTGGAAAGCTTGGGACGCTATTCGTAATGGTGATATGGAAAAACTTGTTTCTGGTCAAAAAAATGATTTTGAACAACCTGGTTTAACTCCAAATATTCCATGTTGGGCTAATGATGTTGTTAATAAAAATGCTGTTGGAATTATTCTAGAAACTGCTCATCCTGCAAAATTTGGAGATATTGTAAAAGATGCTATGGGTCGTGAACCAATTATTCCTTCAAGATTAGCAGAAATAATGGAATTACCTGATAGATCAATTCCAATGGAAAATGATTATGATTTATTCAAAGATTGGTTAATGGCTAATCTTCAAAAATAAGTAAATTTATTTTATTTATAAAAAAAGGGACTGTCTGAAATTAAAGTGGGAAGTTCACTTAAAATAAGACAATCCCTTTTTTTTTATCAATCAAGAGCTATCAAAAAGTATAAGTTCTTGTGTCATCCCGAATTCATTTCGGGATCTACTCATTATATATGTAGATGCTGAATCGAGTTCAGCATTATTAGATAGAACCTTTTATTGCTATCCTTTAATGGCTTCAAAAATGAAGTTTCCTGTAAAAATAATAGCTAAAATCCATGTTACAATTGGAATTTCTTTTATTTTTCTTGCTGTTACTTTACAAATTACATAAGAAATAATTCCCCAAGCAATTCCGTCAGAAATTGAATATGCAAATGGCATTGTTATTATTGCTAAGAATGCTGGAATTCCTTCTGTTGGGTCTTCAAATTTAATTGATGTTACAGATTTCATCATTAAGAATCCTACAAAAATAAGTGCTGGTGCTGTTGCTGCAGAAGGAATTAATGCAAATAAAGGATTGAATAATAAAGCAAATAAGAAAAGTACTGCTGTAACAACGGAAGCTAAGCCTGTTCTTGCTCCTGCTGCAACTCCTGCTGATGATTCAACAAAAGATGTTACAGTTGAAGTTCCTAAACAAGCACCAGCTACAGTTCCTATTGAATCGGCAAGTAATGCTCCTCTAACATTTTTAATATTCCCTTCTTCATCTTTTAAATTGCCTTGCTCTGTAACGCCTAACAAAGTTCCGATTGTATCAAATAAATCTGTAAATAAGAAAGTGATAAGAATTACAAGGAATTGACCTAGTGTTGCCCAAGAAAAAGCTTGTGTTTCTGGATTTATAACAATTCCTTTGAAGTCGAATTCAAATAAATGAGGTGTGGAAGGTGTTGCTATTGGGGAAAAATTTTCAGGTACTGTTGTTACTGCAAAAGGAATTCCTATTATTGTTGTTATAACAATTCCTAACAGAACTGCGCCTGGGACTTTTAATATGTATAATATGATTGTAATTATTAAACCAATTAATGCGACTATGGCAGTTTTGTTTGCCATATCAAAATTAACATATCCAATGAAAGTTCCTGTTTCTTTTGAAAGTATTCCAGCGTTTACTAAACCTAAAATTGTAACAAATAAACCGATTCCGACTGCTACTGCCTTTTTTAAACTTTCAGGAATAGAATTGATAATAGCTTCTCTTATTCCACCTAAAGAAAGTAATATAAAAATAATACCTTCAATAAATACAGCTGTTAATGCTAATTGCCAAGAACATCCCATTCCAATTACTACGGTATAAGCAAAAAATGCGTTTAATCCAAGACCAGGCGCTAGAGCTACTGGAAGATTTGCAATAAATGCCATAATTAATGTAGCAAAGGCTGCTGAAATTGCAGTCGCTGTGAAAACGGCATTCCAATTCATTCCTGCATCAGATAAGATTGAAGGATTTAATGCTAAGATGTAAGCCATTGCAAGAAATGATGTAATTCCTCCAATAATTTCTTTTCCGAGTGTTGTGTTATTTTCAGTAAGTTTGAATATGTTTTTCATGATACTAAAAATACCTCCTTTGTGTGATAAAACTGATTATATCATATTTATAAAAATTATAAAAATTTATAAAAAAAAATATTTTTTTTTTGAAAACATGTTGACATTATTTTTTATATTTGATATATTCTAAACATCAGATGCGGCAGTCATATAACGGCTCATTATCTCAGCCTTCCAAGCTGATGACGAGGGTTCGACTCCCTTCTGCCGCTCTAAACCGAATCACTTTTGTGGTTCGGTTTTTTTTTATGCAAAATTTTTTATTTATAAAAATAAAACCTTAAAAAATTATTTCTAACTTTTTAAGGTTTTTTTCTATATTTTGATAATATTTAGGTTTCTTTTTTATATTTGCTACTCTTTTTCTTTTCCTTCTTTTGCATATTTATCTAGTAAAACATTAGCAACTTTAGGATTTGTGATTACAGCTGGTCCTGCAATACAGCCTCCT
>JAEIGA010007075.1_pt1 | contig 17064 bp, 12 predicted proteins | sample 9270691 | NCBI WGS metagenome assembly JAEIGA01 (sample SAMN17057246, study PRJNA624740) | gut metagenome | biome: biome; isolation source: fecal sample | host: Bos grunniens | place: China: Xizang | collected 2019
CTATAAGATCATGAATAGAAAAGAACTATTTGAGCAGATTCAGGCCAAGAAAAGCATGTTGTGCGTTGGCCTTGATGTTGATTTTGACAAGATGCCTGAGCATATAAAGGCTCTGGCGACCCATGGTGAACTTGCACTGAAGGGCGGACTCTATAAAGGCAAAGCCCGTGCGATAATCGAGTTCAATAAGGCGATTGTGGATGCAACAGCCCCTCATTGCGTTGCATATAAGCCTAATCTGGCTTTCTATGAGTGCTACGGAATCGATGGAATGCGTGCCCTTGATGCGACTGTGGATTATATCAGAAGCAAGTATCCTGAGATATTCCTTATAGCTGATGCGAAGAGGGGGGATATAGGCAATACTGCCAAGATGTATGCAAAGGCTTTCTTTGAGGAGATGGATTTCGATGCAGTGACCATTGCTCCTTACATGGGCGCAGACAGCGTGACTCCTTTCCTGGAGTATAAGGACAAATGGGCCATAGTTCTTGCTCTTACTTCCAATGCTTCCGCATATCAGTTCCAGAACGCATTGAAAGACGGCAAGCCACTATATCAGGCAGTCATGGAGGAGATGATGGAGATTTCGACACCGGATAACATGATGTTCGTGGTAGGAGCAACCAAGGCAGATAAACTCCAGGAGCTGCGCAGCTTCTGTCCTGACAACTTCTTCCTTGTCCCAGGCGTTGGTGCTCAGGGTGGTTCTGCAGAGGAGGTCATTGCCAATGGAGCCAACGACCACGGCGGTCTGTTGATCAACTCATCCCGCGGCATACTTTTCGCCGACCATACCGAAAACTTTGCGAAGGTCGCATCCGAGGTTGCTGCAAGGACTGCTAACATATTATAAATTCTTAATAATTAGAAAGCAACTGAGAAAATTAGACGATATTTGCTGAAAATAACCTTTGCAGGGGTGCCCGGGTAACCGTGGCTTTGTAGAGCATATTTCCAGCATGAAGATTCATTCTATGCCGAGACCGGAATATATCCGCAGGCCCCGGTGAACTTCATCTTAGTAAAGTCAATGACCCCTTAGGCCTGAAATGACCAAAAGTCGCCTAAGGGGTCATTAAAACAGTTCATTTTGCCAGATTTGTGGTACACCTTGTGCAAGTTTTGACATAAAGTCGCCTAAGGGGTCATCAAATGCAACCGCCAGTTGTAGGTTTATAGCATTCCCCAAAATTATTCGCTAGGTTCTTTCACGTATCATTGCGAGGTACGAATGCATTTTTACAATGTTATTGCCGGCGAATTGTGGCGATATCTGATAAATGCCGTATCTTTGCTCTTCGTATTTTAAAAATAGACCGATGAAGAAGATAATAATATCGATAGCATTGATTCTGTATGCTTTTGCCGTGACTGCGCAGGAAAAACAGAATGTTCTAAAGGGCTTTTCTGGCGGAATGATGGTTCATACCGGCTATCTTAGCGGATGTGATAATCCGTATGGATTTGATGCTGCCGGAGCTACGTTTGGCATAGGCGGAGTCGCAAGACTTCATCTGTCAAAGCATTTTCGTGCAGGTTTCGAAGGCTATTTCTCCAATATGGGACTTGGGGACAATCTCGCAGATGGAAGCTATAATAAGCTGTTCTGGGCAGGTGCACTTTGTGATTGGTTCTGGGAGCTCGGTAAGTTTTATCCCTACCTTGGATGCACTTTAGGCGGAGGAATGGAGACTGCTTTCTATATGTTCGACGGAAATAGTAAGGATTGGGAAATGGAAAACAGAGCGGTGTTCCGCAAACAGCCTTTCTTTGCTATGGATCCCTTTGCAGGAGTTGAATATCAGGTGGGTGATGCCTTGAGGCTTACCCTAAAGGCAGATTGGCTTTTTGCTCTTAATTCGGATGGACTCAATCGACCTTCTGGACCTCGCCTCTATTTTGGATTCATCTTTGTCCATTAATTCATTGTGTGTTATTGCAAGGTGTTTTACTGTGACTTGGTCTTTTAAAACCATATCGATGGTAATCTTTGCAAAGATATTCAGATCAATTCATTGCTAGGGTTTCAGGATTGATTATCAGGCATCAGTAAAAAAGCTCGCATCACTGCGAGCTTTTTTGGTTAGTTAGTAGTGTAGTGTATTCCCTTTTGGGGATGATTAATTATTAGTGGTTAGAAACGTCTTTGTGACATAAAATTGTTATGTCGTTTGCAAATTTATATAAAAAATCGTAACATCCAAATAGAATAGAAGGAAAATATCCATGATTCGCGTGTCCGGTCACGGAATTCTATTCAGAAAGCAGGTGAGGGCGGAGAAGACGTGTCCTTTCGATCGCCTGTTCGTCCTGCCATTCCCTTATTAACTTCGGATTTCCGCTCAATAAGACTTCCGGGACTTTCCATCCGTTGAATTCTGCCGGTCTTGTATAAACGGGAGGAGATACGAGACCATCCTGGAAACTGTCACTTAGGGCTGATGTCTCGTCACTTATGGCTCCGGGAATGAGTCTTACCAGAGAGTCTGCCAAAATAGCCGCAGGGAGTTCACCTCCGCTCAGGACATAGTCCCCGCATGAGATTTCGCGGGTAATGAGATGCTCGCGGATCCGGTGGTCGATGCCTTTATAGTGTCCGCAAAGGATGATTATGTTTTCCTTCAACGATAACTCGTTGGAAATGTTCTGATTCAGAATTTCACCATCCGGCGACATATATATGACTTCATCATATTCTCTTTCCGATTTGAGCTCCTGTATCATGTTATATACAGGCTCCAGCATCAGTACCATACCTGCGTCACCACCATAGCTGTAATCATCCACCTGCTGGCGTGGACCTTTTCCATATTTACGGAGGTTGTGAACATGAATTTCCACTAGTCCTTTCTTGATGGCACGTCCTACGATTGAATGACTTAGAGGACTTTCGAGGAGTTCCGGAACTACTGTAAGGATGTCAATTCTCATGGCTGTATTGTGTTAAACGGTTGCAAAAATAGCAATAAGATTCGGCTTTTACTAAAAAAATGGTATATTTGCCGTTTGTAAAAATATAAACCAATAACTCCAATATTTATGAGTGAACCAATTATCCCTGATGTAGAAATGACATCAGATGTAGCAGTTGCCGAGGCTGTTGAAATCACAGAACCGGCTGTAAATTATTCAGAAAAGACTCTTGCAGAACTTATTGCTCTTTTTGAGTCACTTTCAGCCAATGAGGAAAGGATGAAGATGTCCAAGGAAGCCGAAGCTATCAAGGCGGCATTCTATAAGAGACTGGCAAAGGAAAAGGCCGAGGCGGGTATATCTGCGGTAGAAGTTATGACCGAGGAAGATGAAGAAATGGAGATTTCGCAAGAGGAATCTGTAAGCACTAATCCTTTTGCAGAGATTGAAAGAGGTTTTAAGGAAATTTATGCTTCATATAAAAAGGAGCGTGCCGAGTACAACCGGCGCCTTGAGGCAGAACGTGAACAGAATCTTGCTCTAAAGGAAGCCGTCATTGCAGATTTGAAGTCTCTCCTGGAGAAGCAAGAGGATGTAAATGCTACTTTCCCTGAGTTCCGCGAAATACAGAACAGGTGGAGAAATGTGGGACCGGTTCCAGCTCAGAACTACAGGAATCTTAATGAGACATATCAGCTCTATGTCGAACAGTTCTATGATATGGTTAAGATAAACCGTGAACTTCGTGACCTCGATTTTAAGAAGAACCTTGAGGCAAAGGAACTGTTTTGTGAGGCAGCTGAGAAACTTGCTGAGAATGATAATGTCGTGGAGGCTTTCCATGAGCTTCAGAAGCTGCATGAACAGTGGAAGGAGTATGGTCCTGTTGCCAAGGAGTATCGCGACCAGATATGGGACCGTTTCAAGGCTGCTACAGCTGTAATCAACAGGAAGTATCAGGCTTTCTTCGAAGGACTTAAAGAGCAACAGGCTGATAATCTCGTGAAGAAGACAGCACTTTGCGAGAAGGTCGAGGAAATCGCCTCTAGGGAAGTCAAGGATTCTAACGAGTGGAATGTATTCTCTAAAGAGATCGAGGATATCCAGCAGGAATGGAGAACTATAGGTTTTGCTTCTAAGAAGGAGAATCAGAAGATATATGACAGGTTCCGTGCTGCATGTGATAGCTTCTACGGCAGAAAGCGAGATTTCTACAATAATTATAAGGAAAGCATCAATGCTAACCTTGACATGAAGATTGCTCTTTGTGAAGAGGCGGAACAGCTGAAGACAAGCACAGAGTGGAAGAAGGCTACAGACCAGTTCATCAACCTTCAGAAACAGTGGAAGGAGATTGGAGCCGTTCCTCGCAAGAAGTCTGAGCAGCTCTGGAAGAGATTCCGTGCTGCCTGTGATGAATTCTTTGCAGAAAGGGATAAGAACGCCAGACCGGAGAATGACTTTTATGGCAATCTCAAGGCAAAACAGCGTCTGGTTGAGGAAATCAAGGCATATGAGCTGAAGGGTGATGATTCCGATGTTGCTGCAATGCAGGAATTCCAGAAGAATTGGCAGGAAATCGGATTCGTTCCGTTCAAGGAAAAGGACAAGGTCGCTCAGGCTTATAAGGATGCCATGGCTAAGTTCCCGTCTCCAAATCGCGGAAATAGCCGCAGAGGTCGTGGCGGAAAGCCTCAACTCTCCGAGAAGGAACGCCTCATTCAGAAATATAATCAGCTGGAGCAGGATGTTGTGACATATGAGAACAATATCGGTTTCTTCTCAATGTCAAAGAATTCTGAGCCTCTGATCCGTCAGATGCAGGAGAGAATCGCTCAGGTCAAAGATCAGCTCAAGACAATTGCAGCCCAGATACAGGAACTTAACGCTGCAGAAGAAAAGGAGTAAAACATTAATTTCAGATGAATAGAAGTAATACTATAGGAATTGTTCTGATTGGCCTTATCATGTTTGGTTTCATGTGGTTTCAGGCTAAACAGGCAGAAAAGCAGATGGCAGTTCAAGCTCAGCTTGACTCCATTGCAAGAGTGGAGCAGATGGCTGCGATGGCTATGGACTCCCTCAAAAGGGCACAAGGAATCGTAGCGGAAGGGGAAAGTGCAGGCGTGAAGGTCATGAATATGCCGGCATACAAAGACAGCATGCTCACAGAAGCGCGTCTTGCCACACCGGAAGTATATATGCTCGCAAATGACAAGGTTGAGATAGGTTTTACAACCAAGGGTGCGCAGATATATTCCGTGAAGATCAATGATTACAAGGCTTACGACAGCACGGCTCTTTATCTTATTAAGCCGGAAATGAGCCAGATGGGAATCTCTGTGTTTGCCGGCGAGAACGTAAATACCAAGGACTTTGTGTTCCAGGTTGCGGAGCATAACGATTCTTCCATAGTCATGAGACTGCCTTTTGCCGGTGGCGGATACATTCAGCAGAAATACTGGCTTACCGAAGGAAGCTATATGATGCAGAATGAGCTGTCGCTCGTAGGTATGGAGAATGTCATTCCTAGAAATGTCTCGATGCTGGATATTGACTGGTCAGTCATTATTCCCCGCCTTGAGAAAGGTTATAAGTATGAAAGACAATACTCCAAGCTTGATTACTATTTCTCTGGCGACAAAGCTCCGGAAGAAATGGCTGAAGGAAAGGATGATAGCGAACGTATAGATACAAAGTTGAAATGGTTTGCATTCCAGCAGCAGTTCTTCTCTGCGATAATGACAGCTGGTTCAGAGTTCGCTTCTGCTGATTTCTCGGTGAAGTATTTTAATGAGGATGACCCTTCACGCAATCTGATGGCTTGTTCGGCAAGACTCCGCGCTGATTTCCAGGCAGGATCCTCGAATATTGTACTTCCTTACGAATTCTATCTTGGTCCGAATGACTACCGTACGCTTAAGGAGTATGATAGGCATTATGAACGGATCATTCCTTTGGGAGGTTCGCTCGTAGGATGGATCAGCCGTTTTGTCATAATTCCGATCTTTGACTTCTTAGGAAAGTTTATCTCGAACTATGGACTCATCATTCTTCTGTTGACCTTGATTATCAAGACAGTGATCATGCCTCTGACTATCAAGTCTTATAAGTCGTCAGCAAAGATGCAGGTGATTAAGCCTGAGATGGACAAGATCAACGCCAAGTATCCTGACCAGAAGGATGCTATGAAAAAGCAGCAGGCTACTATGGAGCTTTATCAGAAGGCCGGTATCAGCCCTATGGGAGGCTGTCTTCCGATGCTTCTTCAGTTCCCTATACTTTGGGCGATGTTCAAGTTTTTCCCTGCTTCGATAGAACTTCGTCAACAGAAGTTCCTTTGGGCAGACGACTTGAGTTCATATGACTCTATCCTCGACTTCGGATTCAATATTCCTCTTCTCGGGGATCATCTTTCGCTTTTTGCGCTTCTGATGGCTGTGACCATGTTCTTCTATTCGAAGATGACTTCCGGCCAGATGTCAGACGATCCGAATATGGCCGGCATGAAGTTCATGAGCCTCTATCTGATGCCTATCATGATGTTCTTCATATGTAACAGCCTTTCAGCGGCGCTCAGCTACTATTATCTGCTCTCGAATATCATCACTATGATCACTACTTGGATCATCCGTAAATTTGTGGTGACTGAAGACAAGGTGAGGGCGGAGATGCTTCTGAATTCCAACAAGCCGAAGAAGAAGTCAAAGTGGCAGCAGAAGCTTGAGGAGGCTCAGAAGATGCAGGAACAGATGCAGCGTCAACAAAGAAACAGACGCTAAAAATTATGATAAAAGAAATTATACATAGATTGAAATTGGAACTGCCGGCAACTGTGAAGTTGGTGGCAGTTTCCAAATTCCACCCTTTTGAATCTATTGAAGAAGCCTATCATGCCGGTCAGCGATGCTTTGGCGAAAGCCGTCCGCAGGAACTGATGGCCAAGGTCGGGAGGCTGGAAGAGATACGTGCCGGTAAGGGCGGTCCGGACTATATGTCTGATATAGAGTGGCATTTTATTGGCCATCTGCAGACAAATAAGTTGAAGATGGTGCTCCCATATGTGTCGCTGGTGCAATCGGTTGATTCCATTAGGCTGCTTGAGGCCATAAATGTCTGGGGAGCAAACAATGATAAGGTAACAGATGTCCTGATTGAATGTCATATCTCAGACGAGGATTCGAAGCAGGGCTTCAGCATTGATGAGTTGCTGGACCTTTTATCGTCGGGGGTGGCTTATCCCAATGTCAGAGTCAGGGGTGTGATGGGCATGGCTTCGCATACGGATGACGATGTTAAGATCAAATCTGACTTTCAACGTCTTTTGGATTTTCATGATATGCTGGCTGACTGGGTTGGAGAGACTCCGCTTTTGCCTCCATATCGTGGTGATGAACGCGGATGCTGTGAGATCTCTATGGGGATGTCAGGTGATTATCCTCTTGCAGTTTCTATGGGCGCTACCATAATAAGAATTGGTTCAATGATATTTGGTGAACGGATTTGTTGATGAGCATTCATCAGATATCTCTTAAAAAGTGCATCAAAAATTTTGAAAAGTGGTAGACTCTGTTTACATTTGCATATCTATATACCTATTTAACGCAATTTAACAACTTAATTTATACTAACGTTATGAAAAAGATTCTCTTTCTTATCGCCGTGCTTGCAGTAGCATCTTGTGGCTCACCAAAGGTAACTCAGACTACCACTACTACCACAACTACAGTTTCTACTGACCTCTCAAAGTATGAGTCAGGTCTTATCGAGTATGGTTATGCAAGAAGCCACAATAAGGGCAAGGCTTATACTGATGCTCTCAGAAATGCTCAGCAGAACATTGCTACAAGACTTTATCGTGTTGTAAGTGCTGTTGATACTGACTTTGCTCAGGATACAGAGAATGGAGCTAAACTCCAGAGCCTCAGCGAGAGATCATCAAGATTTGTTGGTGTTATCGACGAGCAGGTAGTTACAGTTAAGCTTGCAGGCGAGCCGAAGTTCAACAGAACATCAGATGGTATTTTCGAGTGCGAAGTGGAGGTTCTCATGGATAACTCACTCGTAGCTAAGGTTCAGGCAGCTCTTTCAGAGGCCGCTATGTCTGATGATGATGCAGTTCGCGTAAAGTTCGAGGAGAACAAGTTTAGAGAGGTATACGAGAAGGAACTTGCAGATTTCCGTAACCGTAAGCAGCAGAACCAGTAATTTAATCCGGTGGACATAAGATATGCTTAAACTTGGAAAAGCTGTCTTGTCTTCACTATATATCATCTTATTTTTGTCAGTTTATCACCTCAACGGTCAGTCTTTGACTGTAAATGATGTGATGACTGACAAAAATTATGTATGGAAAATGGGTGAAGGCGAGACATTGGAGGATGCTGATAAAGCGGCATTGAAACTTCTGGCAACACATTCTGCTGAGATTCTGGTAAATGATATGCATCATGTTGAAGAAGTCTTCACTGAGCGTGGCGGAAATTATAAGGAAATCAGCAAGGATGATTTGGCTGTAATCAGTAATGTTTATCTTGAGAATGTCGGAAGGTTTGTCATCTCCGACGTTGAAGGTGCCTGCAAAGTCGTAAGGTACATGACTCAGGAGGATTTTGCACATAGATTTGATAAATGCATAGAGCAGATCAAGAACTATGTCAGGACGGCTCAGGATGCGCTTAAGGATAAGCGGGCTGATGAGGCCATCAGGAATTTTGCCTGGGCTTTTGCTCTTACGAAGTCTTGCCCGGTTGATATCAAGATGGATGGAATTGCCACAGGAATTCCTCAGTATTGTGTATTGGAGATAGATAAGATTCTTTCCAAAATTGATGTTAAGGTAATCGGCATAGAGGAAGATAAAGAACAACAGACTTATCCATATCGTGTCTTTGCGGATATTACCTGGGAAGGAAGGCCAGCTGAGTCTTTGACTTACCATTACTATGATGGAAGCGGCTGGGTATATGATCAGAAGGTCAAGGACGGGCGCGTCGTTTTTGAAATGCAGTCTCTTGTCGATCCTTTCGATTTTCAGGTTGAATGCGTATATATGAATCTGGCCCGCATGCTGGATCAGCGCGTTTCTGCCATTCTTGAATCCCATGAGAATCTGAGAAGTTTCGACGGCGCGTTCAAGAAGATCAAGACAAGACCTAAGGGCGTGAAGCCGTCGAAAAAGATATTCGATAATACTTCATCAAAAGTGGAGTCGACGGTAGACACACAGCTTGAAGCTTCCCATAATACTCAGTTCAAGTTTACTATTGATACAAACGTTCCTAAGAAAGAACAGTATCTTGAAATGATGACCCATGTGGAGAATGCGATACGTAAAGGTGAAATTGAATCACTTAAGGATTATTTCACTCCTGTTGCTTGGGATGAATTCAACAAGATTGTAGCAAGCGGAAATCCACGCATTGTTCGTACTCCTGAGTATCGTATGATTAAACTTGATACCTTGGTTATGTGCCGAAGCATTCCGTTGAAGCTGAAGTTCAAGGGAAATAACTCTTTTGTTGAGGATGTCAGTTTCCGTATCAGCGCCAATTCCGATAAGATCGTGAATGTAGCTTACACTCTCGCATCCCGTACAGAGGATATGATCATGGCGATGCAGTGGGAAGACAGGGCACGTATCCTTCTTATCAATTTCCTTGAGGATTACCGTACGGCTTACTGCCTTAAGGATATAAACTACATCGATAAGATTTTCGCTAATGATGCCTACATCGTTACCGGTAAGATCCTCCATCCTCGTCCTTCTAAGAAGGGTGATAGAGCCGAGGTTGTTATGGATAAGGCTACAGTAGTTTATCAGACCAAATCCAAGGGAGAATATATCCATTCTCTTAGAGAGAGCTTCCGAGGCAAAGAATTCGTGAACATCCAGTTCGACGAGTGTAATGCTGCAAAAGGATATGATGGTAAGGAAGGTATGTATGCAGTTCAGATGCGTCAGCACTATTATTCAAACAATTATGCGGACCAGGGATGGCTTACTCTTGCTATCGATATGAGACAGGAGAAGGACCCTCTTATCAAGGTGCGAGTATGGCAGCAGGAAAGGAATAAGGAATATAGTGCCGAGACTATGATTGACAAGACTATTTCCGTGAGCAATCAGATAAACTGATCAAGATAGAAAACTTAATCCTATGAACAGACAAAGATTCCTGTATTCGTTGGGCATTTCGGCGGTTGTCTCTTTGATATTGCTTGTCGTTTGTTATGTGTATATGAATATGCCTTATACATATGGCTATGGCGACAGTACCATCAACCAGATGTCTTTCCTGAAGGATATGTTCAGGCCGTCTAAGCCGGTTGATGATGTGATTGCAGTAAATGTCTCTTATGACAGGGATCTGATTCCTTTCAATGATTCGCAAGGCATTCCGGCTGGTGCTATCGACATAACGGACCGGGCAAAACTTCTTGAGTTCATGACCCGGCTTAAAAAGTGGGATAATTATAAATATATTCTCTGCGATATACGTTTTGATGATGCCCAGCTGGAGACTCCTTACGATAGTGCTTTGTTTGCATGTATTGCTTCCATGAGGGATATTGTGGTCGCTACTGAAAGTCCTGAAACAGCCCCTGAGCCATTGCGTGACAAGTCTGCTGTGGCTCAATATAAGGTGCGTATGGCAGGGGATGATTTCATGAAATACAATTTCATCGCTGACGGTCGTGAAGGTATTGCCCTGAAGATGTGGAAGGATATGACCGGAGGAACTTACAAGGAGCATTGGTGGGGATATACCTGCAATGGTAAGATATGTGTAAATTCCATTATCCCGGATATCAGATTTGCCTTATATGACATATATTCTCCTGATGGAGATAAACTCATTTATCAGTTAGGAACAGATATTACCGATTATCCTGATGAATATGTCGAAGATATGTTCAACGATAGGATTGTTCTTATAGGTGACTGGCTCAAGGACGATCTTCATATGACCGTCAGGAGCAGTCAGCCAGGGGTTTCCATTATATATAATGCTTTCCTCTGCATTATGAATAATGAGCATATTCTTCCTTGGTGGGTGTATCTCCTTCTGTTTTTTACTTTCTTCATAGAGTCGATGTTTATGTTGAAAGACTATTGGCAGTTCCAGACTCCTGACTGGAAAATCGTCAGATGGTTCAGAAAACTCTCTAATGTACATTTAGGACAGTTCAATGTCGGAAGGCTACTCAAGAACGTTCTGGCTTTCGTCTCATATAGTACTCCTCTGGTGCTGGTGTGTGAATTCATCTATCTGACATGCGGCGTTTTTGTGAATGCTATCGTTATAGGTACTTTATTTTATGTAGCTTCTTTATTCATATGAGAAAACCATTCATCTGTTTAATTGTTGCATTGTTATGCTCCTCAATATATAGTGCTGCAGCAGGCGATATATTGAAGATTATTTATATCAATACTCCGGAAGTCGTTGTTGACGGTAAGAGCCTTCATGTAGGTGATAGCTTTAAATCTGATGCTACAATACGATGGGATAATCCACGCCAGGTGGTAAAAGTGATCAATCAGTCCACAAAGAAACAGCAGATTCTCAAGCCTGAGCCTATAGTGGTGGAGACATCACATTCTACGGCTGATTATATGAATCTGGATTATAATCTCTCAACGAGGAATGAACTGCAGGCTGCGGCATATTTCTTTCTGGAATATGTAGATGATGACGGAAGCAAATTTACCTATCCTCTGTCAGAAGGATATGGTCTCTCTGAGATACCGGCAAATGTTGCACTGCTTTATTGTCACGCAGACAGCGGACAGGATGCCATGATTACCGATGACTTCATGGGCTTTCTTGGCGAGTTCAGGAGTTCTGACAAGATTGTATCATATGTTATCGATCATCATAAGTATTGGGATATTTATAAATGTCTTATGTGGGTCTTGATGGACAGGCCTCATTGTGATGTTGATTTCACTATGGAAGATGTGGATTTCTTTAAATCTTTAAAATGATAATTAGATTATGAAGAGGATTCTCTCGACCCTCATATCCGTGTTATGCTACATGGCCGCCTCGAGCGGCCTGTTTGCGCAAAGTGGCAGCACGCTTGTGCTGGATGAGGCTTCATTTTCACCGGTGAATAAGGATGCGATGACAGGATTGAATATTGATCCTATCTCAAAAGACCGCTCAAACAGAGAATGTGCGAGAGTAAAGATCCATGTGACACGCATGACTGCTGAGGATATAGCCGGAATCAGTGTCAAGACAGTAGGTGGAAATATCCTTGTAATGAAGAAGACAGTAGCAGCAGGTGGAAACGGCATTATCGTTGAGATGACAGCACGTCCTGGTACACGGTTCTATCTTCATCACGATATTTTTGGAGAGTCGAATGTAGTTACTGTTGATCTTGAGGGTAATAAGGAGTATACCATTGAAGCATGGTGCAACCTCTTTCAGACAATAACTGTAGCATGTGAACGTGTGGGGGCAGGTGTATTTCTTGACGGTCGTTACAAGGGTGTCATAGGCGAGCAAGGGGTGCTCGTAATTCCCGACGTTACAACTGGCCTGCACCAGATCAATGTCGCGGATGCTTCGGATGAAGCCAGCATGAATATTGAAGTTTCGCGCGCGAATGTATATTTCAGTATAGCACTACAGGATTCTTCTTCATTGCAGCAGTTTGTGCTTTTCAGGGTAGACCCTGCTGATGCGACTGTGGAATTTGACGGGTCTGTGCTTCCGGTCAGCGAAGGTACTGCGTCGAAAATGATGCGTTTCGGAACTTATGGCTATAAAGTCTATGCGCCTGGGTATCATCCGGAAGAGGGTACAGTGACGGTAAACACCATTGAGCACAGAAGTGAGGTCAATGTAAAGCTTAGGCCTGCTGTCGGTATTTTGGAGATCAAGGATAATACCTCGCTCAACGGAGCAGATGTGTATGTAGACGATCAATATATAGGCAGAGCGCCTCTGACTACGAGCCGAATAGCTAGCGGGCAGCATAAGGTAAGGCTGGTTAAGCCTATGTACGAGCCTTTTGTTCAGGAAATTACAGTGTATGACGGAAGGACTTTGACACTTTCTCCAAAGCTTGTCCCTGCTTTTGTCCGGGTCTCTTTAAGGGCCGTTCCTGGAGGCGAGATATGGGTGAATGGGGAATATAAAGGTACTGAGAAATGGTCCGGAGATCTTTCAAAAGGAGCATGCCGGTTTGAAGTGCGTAAGCCAGGACATCGTGCGGCCTATCTGTCCAGAGATCTTGATTCGACGTCTCCAATGACTTTGAACCTTCCTGAACCTGAACCTATATATGGAAAACTTATAGTCAATTCTACACCTGCAATGGCGATAGTGGAGATTGCAGGGATGGCACTTCAGGAGACACCTGTCATCGTGTCCAAGATGCTGATAGGTAGTCATGAGGTGCGTATAAGGAAATCCGGATATCAGGACTATGTGACTACAGTGACGGTTTCAGAGGGAAAGACAGCTGAAATCAATGCTACCCTCACCAAGAGCGCAGATTCTACAAATGGGTCCACCATGAAATGGTCTGACTATATAGTCCAAGCTGAAAATGGTGATGCTTATGCCCAGAACAAGATAGGGCTCTGTTATGAATATGGTGATGGAGTCGCTAAGGATTTAGTTGAAGCAGTTAAATGGTATCGTAAGGCTGCAGATCAGGGACTTGCTGCTGCTCAGTTCAATTTAGGAGTCTGTTATGATTTTGGTGATGGTGTCGCCCAAAATTTAGTCGAAGCAGTTAAATGGTATCGCAAAGCAGCCGAGCAGGGCAATGCTGATGCTCAAAACAATTTAGGAGTCTGTTATGAATATGGTGATGGTGTCGCCAAAAATTTAGTTGAAGCAGTTAAATGGTATCGCAAAGCAGCCGAGCAGGGTGATGCTGCTGCTCAGAACAATTTAGGATCCTGTTATGAATATGGTGATGGTGTTGCCAAGAATTTAGTTGAAGCAGTTAAATGGTATCGCAAAGCAGCCGAGCAGGGCGATGCTGCTGCTCAGAACAAGATAGGACTCTGTTATGAATATGGTGATGGAGTTGCCAAGGATTTAGTTGAAGCAGTTAAATGGTATCGTAAGGCTGCAGAGCAGGGACTTGCTGCTGCTCAGTTCAATTTAGGAGTCTGTTATGGTTTGGGTGATGGTGTTGCCAAGGATTTAGTCGAAGCAGTTAAATGGTATCGCAAAGCAGCCGAGCAGGGCAATGCTTCTGCTCAAAACAATTTAGGAGTTTGTTATGAATGTGGTGATGGTGTCGCCCAAAATTTAGTCGAAGCAGTTAAATGGTATCGCAAAGCAGCCGAGCAGGGCGATGCTGATGCTCAAAACAATTTAGGACTCTGTTATGAATATGGTGATTGTGTCGCCAAAAATTTAGTCGAAGCAGTTAAATGGTATCGTAAGGCTGCAGAGCAGGGATTTGCTGCTGCTCAGTATAATCTAGGTGTGTGTTATGAATTTGGCAAAGGCGTGAAGAAGGACCTTCCAGAAGCAAAGAAATGGTATCAGATGGCAGCTGATAATGGTCATGAGAAAGCTCGTGAGAGATTAAAGAAACCATAATAGCATCTTTATTGTTTCTTTAATTCATCTATCATAGCACGTGCAACTGCATGGGATGCTCCTGTACCTCCCAGGAGAGAACGCATTTCAGCATACTCAGAAAGCATCTTTTCCCTGCGTCCCTTGTCCTCGATAAGCTCCCGTATTTCAGTCACAAGCGCATTGGCATTGCAGTCGTCCTGTATGAACTCCTTGAAGGCGAGACGGTCCACGATAAGATTGCCTAGGCTGATGTAGCGTATCTTCACGATCCTTTTTGCAATCCAATAAGTGACAGGATTGGTAATGTATCCCACGACCTGAGGCGTGCCGAACAATGCGGTCTCAAGCGAAGCCGTTCCTGAGTTCACGACAGCGGCTTCAGCGTGACGGATGATGGATTGGGTCTCTCCGAAGAGAATCTTTACATATTCTTTGTTTTCATCAGTGATCCACTCCTGATAATCACTCATTGAGCGAGCAGGGGCCCCAGCTATAATGAAACGGTAGTCTGCGTACTGCGGAATAGCATGCATCTTTTCAGCAAATTCTGTAAGTGGCGGCATCATTGTGCTGATTTCTCCTTTGCGGGATCCGGCTAGCATTGCTATGAATGGTTTGTCTTCAATACCGGTCCTTGATGCGAAGTCTTGACGGGTCTCGTTCATTGCCTTCGAACCGTCCACAGCATCGACGAGGGGATTTCCTTTGTAGATGTAGCTGATGCCTTTGGAATCGAAATACTGCTTTTCGAAAGGGAAGACTATGAACAGCTTGTCCACATAGGCTTTCAGCTTGCGTATCCGGCCTTCGCGGGATGCCCATACCTTCGGAGCAATGTAGTAGAATACTTTAAAGCCTGCCTTGTGGGCGAATTCGGCTATCTTGAAGTTGAAACCGGGGTAGTCTATGAGAATCACTACATCAGGCTGCCATGCGAGGATGTCCTTTTTGCAGAACGATACGTTCCCGAGGAGCTTGCGGGCTTTGGCAAGGACTTCCACGAAACCCATTACGGCTCCTTCTTTGTAATGGCGGACCAGGCCGTCTTCGACTTTTGCATCGGTTTTGGAAGCCCATACCGAGTTCATCTGGTCCCCGCCCCAGAAACGTATCCGGGCATCAGGGTCTTCTGCATAAATGCCTTTCATCAAATTGGAACCATGAAGGTCACCAGATGCTTCGCCTGCTATGATGTAGTATTTCATGCTATCAAAAATTGTATGTATAAATATTTTGTGAAAGTCTGTCAGCAGCCATCTTTCACTCACTCTCACGATGAAAATCGTTTGATGTCGCCCTTGGACGAAAATGGATCAAAGATTTTCATGCTCGGTTTTATATAAAGTTATCGTGTTGGGCGTTTTTCTTAATATGTTGTTTCTCAATTATATACGGCTTTATCGGTAGTCGATATTGACCACCCGTAAATGCGTAAGTTTTTGATATACATTGAATTAGAAAATACGGTCGATTTTTGGCGCCATCCGTTTTGCCTCTTCGTAGTCTGTGCAGTCGATATTGTGTGCTACTACAGATATGTAACCTCCTGCAATGAGGCGGTGGTCTGCGTTATCTGCATTGCGTGGCTCGTCCTCAAAATCACCGACCATCATGTATAGGTCTTCGCCCTCTTCCAGGACAGGATTTGAACTCTGTCCTAGCATTTCCGGAGTCAAGCCGTATTTTGCATAATGGTTGAGATCCCATTCCTTGAACTCACGCACCCATCTGCCCATTCCCTGAACTCCTGTGCGGACTCCCTTTATATGTTCAGGAAGAATGTCTGGAAAATTGACGTTATAATAGATTCCATGTTTTGAAGGCCAATCTTGCATGAGCTTGAGGAAAATATCTCCGAAATACTCCTTTACGCTACTGAAATCAGCATCCGGATGGAGTGTGTCGAGCGAAACACCAATTGCAGGTATGCCGTTTAATGCAGCTTCTGCAGCAGCTCCAAGAGTGCCTGAGTAACAGGAGGCTGTCGCTGCATTGGAACCATGGTTGATGCCCGAAACAACTACATCAGGGAAGTTGTCCAGAAATAGTGTGTTCAGACCGAATTTTACGCAGCTTGCAGGAGTTGCATCCACATAATGCCATCCGTTACCAAGATTCTTATGCGCTATCTGCTTGAATCCCAGTGAGACAGCCATGGACATGCCTGATTGATGATGTTTTGGTGCAATAACAGTTACTTCTCCGAACTGCTTCATGATTTCGGCAAGGATCTGTATTCCTTTTGCCTTATATCCGTCGTCGTTTGTTAATAGTATGCGCATTTGCTATGTGTTGATTTTTTACAAAGATATATAATATATCCATAAATTTTTCTAAATTTGCACCGCTTTTGTGGATTTCGGTCCGTTGAAGTTTAATGGCAATTTAAAGTATAACTTTACATAAACATTTTTAAACGATGATTAAAATTGGTATTAACGGTTTCGGCCGTATCGGCCGCATGGTTTTCCGTGCAGCTGTTGAGAACTTCTCAAACGACATTCAGGTAGTAGGTATCAACGACCTCCTCGAGCCAGAGTATCTTGCTTACATGCTTAAGTATGACTCAGTTCATGGCCAGTTC
>JAEIGA010007076.1_pt1 | contig 17064 bp, 14 predicted proteins | sample 9270691 | NCBI WGS metagenome assembly JAEIGA01 (sample SAMN17057246, study PRJNA624740) | gut metagenome | biome: biome; isolation source: fecal sample | host: Bos grunniens | place: China: Xizang | collected 2019
AATTAGATTTTGACGATACATAACTTCTTCATCATTAGACAACGAGAAGTAATCTGTCAAAATGAAATATCCACTTTCTTTTAGTGCATTATGAAGTTTTCTATACAAAGGAAGTTTTTCTTCTTTTGTGAAATGATGTAAACTTTCAACCGAAACTGCTGCATCAAAAATTTTATCGCCCAATTGGGCATCAAAATAGGAAGCACAAATCAAAGTAATGTTCTTGTCTGCAAATTTCTTTCTGAGAGCAGACAACATTCCTTCCGAAAGGTCTATACCAGTTATATTGGCTGAAGGATTATGTGGGTAGTATTCTTCTAATTCCAACCCTGTGCCACATCCTAAATCAAGAATATTGCAATTATAGGTTTTAGGCAGACAGTCTGCGGTGTATGGATAGAACTCAGATGCTGACTCTATGTTTGTCATCATATGTTCATCGTATCCATCCAATCTATTTTCAAAAAAATCGCTCATTTTTTCGAGCATACTTATCACCACCAAATTGTAGACTTGTTTGCTATATTATATCATATTTTTTAAAAAAATCAAACATCTTAGGATGTTTAGATATATAAATATACTTAATTTGTAAAGCGAATTGCACTACTTGTGAATTGATGTTATTTGTACCCAATCCACATCAACATTTCCTTACAGGTGTTGCGTTTTACTTTGCAATTGAGTAGCATAAAACCAGCGGAGCTTAATTGCTTGTTTTTATAAAAGTTTTAACAAGTTTTATAAAACTTTTGGCATATTTTATAAAACATCACACAGTTATTATAAAAGAGAGGACAGTTGTTATAAAACAAATAGCATATATACTAAAATCCTTCACATAGTATATAAATCTTTTTGCTTTGCATCTAAAAAGATATGCAGTGATTATATTTTTATACGCCTTATTTATATAACATTAAACTTTATTTATAAAACTATCAGCATTGATTATAAACCGATTTATAAAAATATAAGATAGATTTTGTAAAAGTTTGAAACAGATTTTATAAAAAACTTGACTTCTTTTATAAAATAATCGGCATTGGTTATAAAATATTAAACACTTTTTATAAATCAAAAATTATTTTACACCGCATTCTTAAACCAAAAACAGTGCAAGTCAATCCAATTCCGCTGCGAGATTTCAACGAAAAAACTTTTCCCACGAAAAAATTAAGTAATGGGGGTTTTCCTCGCCGATTTGACAAAAGCGGGGTTTTATTATATAATATTTTTTATGCACTTGAGGAAAGGAATGAAAACAATGAAAAAAATCAGATTGCTTATTATTTCACTTCTCATTTTATTAACTTTTCAGGAGGTCGCACTTTGTGCACCGAGAATACCCGTATACAAGGTAGGAAACGTACTTTACTTTTTTGATAAATCCTCCGGCACAATAACAGGCTTTGCCGGAGAACCTGGGGATATAACCATACCCCTTACGCTGGGTGGCTATAACGTCGTTTCTATAGGTGCATCAGCCTTTTACGGCTCAACGACGCTGAGAACACTTTCAATACCTGACGGCATCAGCACAATTTCTGCAAACGCATTTTCTGCCTGCCCCAATCTTACAAGCGTTGAGATCGGCGCAACAGTTTCGTATATAGGAAGCCGTGCATTTGCCGACTGTACTTCTCTTTCCAATGTTGTTTTTAAGGGATTTCTCGACAATATTGAGTCTGATGCTTTCCATAACACTCCATGGATAACTTCATCAGACTCTGAATTTGTTATGCTTGGGGGAACAACGCTTCTTAAATACAATGGTTCCTCCGAAAGTGTAACCGTTCCTGCGGGCGTAAAAAGTATTGCGGCAAATGCATTTGCCTATAATACTGCCGTTAAGGAAATAATTCTTCCTGACACACTTACAAAAATCGGCGACAATGCATTTGTGCATTGCTACAGCCTTGAAAAAATAACTATTCCCACAACAGTATCGCATATTGGCGCAGGTGCATTTGATGATACTGTATGGATGAATAATTATGACGGTGACTTTGTCTGTGTAAACGGAATTTTAATTTCCTTCCGCGGCACAGAAAATCACGTCCAGATTCCCGATGGTGTAACTGCCGTAGGCTCGGGCGCATTTATGGCAAATGAAAACCTTCTTTCAGTTCATCTTCCCGAAAGTATTGTATACATTGATTCAATGGCTTTTGGCGGTTGCACCTCCCTTTTGCAGATTAATATTCCCGACAGTGTAGAATGGATTGATGAATATTCCTTTGCGAGTTGCATACTTCTCACCATTTACGGGAGAGAGGGCGGATATGCACAAAGCTATGCAAATTATATGGAGATGCCATTCAGCACAGAGGTTTATGTGGAATATAACGGCAGAAAGGTATATTTCGACAAGGCTCCGCCTATTATTTATTATGAAAGAACGTATCTTCCTCTCAGGACACTTATGGAAATTATGGGATATACTGTTTCGTGGAACGCAGATAGCGGTATTGTTACCTGCATAAATGGAAATAATGTTGTAACTGTCAGTCCGCAGGGTGAAATAATCGTCAATGGGGTCCTTTCTCCCACCGTGGCACCGCCTATAAATATTCGTGGTACAAACCTTGTTTCTGCAAGAGTAATTGCAGAGGCGGTAAGGGCAAATGTTTCCTGGAACGATAAAACAAGAACTGTTGAAATTACTTTTTAAAAGGTGAAATTTATGAGAAAGCTTCTCAAGGTGATGTTCAGCCAGATTACGATTGTAAGCTTACTTCTTATAATTCAGCTTCTTCTGGCAGTAGCATCGCTGATGCGTATAAGTGAATATTTTCTGTACTTTGACATCTTTTTAAAGCTTATCAGTATCGTTACGGTTGTAATAATAGTAAACAGATACTCTAATCCTACCTATAAGCTTGCCTGGGTAATTCCCATACTGATGTTCCCGATGTTCGGGGGGCTTTTCTATCTTTTTATAACAGGTCAGATGCATACAAAGCTTTTCTTCAATAAGCTTACTTCTATCGAAAAAAGAATTACACAAGGCTATGTGCAGGACCCCGTCGTATTAAATGAAGTATCAGAGAAATTCCCCCAAAGGGTTAATACAGTACGCTTTATAAATAATGTTTCCGGGCATAATGCCTACCGCACAGGGGAGGCAACGTATTTTTCTGTCGGCGAGGAAAAGTTTGCATCACTTTTAAAAGAGCTTGAAAAAGCCCGCCGCTACATTTTTATTGAATACTTCATAATCAGGGAAGGCAAAATGTGGAACAGCATTCTCGAAATTTTAAAGAGGAAAGCCGCCGAGGGTGTTGATGTACGTGTTATGTATGACGGAATGGGAAGTCTTTCCCTGCTTCCTTTTGATTATCCAAAAAAGCTTGAAAGCTATGGCATAAAATGCCGTATATTCAGTCCGTTTATGCCGTTTCTCACAGCCACGCAGAACAACCGTGACCACAGAAAAATACTTGTTATAGACGGAAAGGTTGCATATACCGGCGGAATAAACCTTTCTGATGAGTATATCAATATAGATTACCCTTACGGTCACTGGAAGGATATGTCTGTAATGATAAAGGGGGAGGCGGCATTTAGTTTTACACAGATGTTTCTCCATTTGTGGTGGCATACCACAAAAAAAGAGGAGGATATCAAGGATTTTGAGCCATCCTTTACAGAGGAAGAAAAAAGTCTTTACGAAAATTCAAAATGCGGTTATGTTATGCCGTATTCTGATATTCCGCAGGATAGGTACCAGACGGGTGAATTTATATATCTTGATATAATCAATAAGGCGAAAAAATATGTCTATATAACAACACCATACTTGATTCTTGACAACGAAATGGTAGTTGCGCTGACAAATGCCGCACACAGCGGTGTAGATGTAAAAATCATCTGTCCGCTTATTGCTGACCACTGGTATGCACGATGTGTTGCATACAGTTATTATAAAGAGCTTACTGCGGCAGGGGTAAAGGTTTATGAATATATGCCCGGATTTATTCACGGGAAAACCTTTTGCTGTGATGATGAAATTGCCGTTGTCGGAAGTATCAACCTTGACTACAGAAGTCTTTATCTGCATTTTGAATGTGCGGCGTGGTTTCTTGACTGTCCAGTTGTATATTCCGTATTGAATGATTTTAAGGATACGCTGAAAAAATGTCAGCTTATTACCCCCGAATACTTTACAAAAATGAAACCGCTCAAAAAAATTCTTAATGCAATTTTAAGGATTTTTGCACCGCTTATGTAGGAGAACTTATGAAAAACATACTTACAGTTGATAATCTTACCCTTTCGTATGAGGGAAAAAATGTTCTTGAAAATATAAATTTCAGTGTAGAAGAGGGTGATTTCCTTGTCATTTTCGGCGAAAACGGCAGCGGAAAAAGCACACTTATTAAAGCACTGCTTAACCTCAAAGCACCATCAAAGGGAGAAATAATCCTTCGCGAGGGGATGCGGCACTGCGATATCGGATACCTTCCGCAAACGGCATTGCTTGAGCAAAACTTTCCCGCATCAGTGTGGGAGGTTGTGCTTTCAGGCACTCTTAACAAGATGGGATTAAAGCCTTTTTATACAAAAAAGGAAAAGGACATTGCAAAAAAGAATATGGAGCTTCTTTCCATATATGACCTTAAAAGGGAATGTTTCAAAAATCTTTCAGGAGGACAGAAGCAGAGAGTGCTTCTTGCACGCGCTCTGTGCAGTGCAAAATCCCTTCTTCTCCTTGATGAGCCTGTTGCAGGACTTGACCCTGCCGCAACGGCAGATTTTTACGAGGTTATTTGTAAAATAAACGATGCAGGCACTGCTGTTATTATGGTATCGCACGACGTTCACTCTTCCCTTTCGGTAGCAAAGCACGTGCTTCATATCGGTGCTAAAACCACTATTTTCTTCGGCACTCCGCATGAGTATGAGATTGAGCAAATGGGAGGTATGTGATAATGGAAATAATTAAATCTCTCTTTTCCTATTCTTTTATAATGCGTGCCGTAATCGTGGGAATACTTGTAAGTCTGTGTTCCTCCGTTTTAGGGGTAAGTCTTGTTTTAAAACGCTACAGTATGATAGGTGACGGCTTGAGCCATGTTTCGTTCGGCGCACTTGCTATTGCCGCCGCGCTTAATTCTTCCCCACTGATGGTTTCTGTTCCGATAGTGGTCATTGCGGCATTTTTTCTTTTAAAAATATCCAGGAACAGCTTTTTGGGCGGAGATGCCGCAATTGCAATTTTTTCATCATCCGCTCTTGCGGTGGGAATTGTTGTCACTTCAATGACAAGCGGCATAAACGCAGATATATGCAACTATATGTTCGGAAGCATTCTTGCTATGAGTGAAAGCGACGTGTATATAAGCGTTATTTTATCAATTGTCGTACTTATACTCTATCTTCTTTTCTATAACAGAATTTTTGCAATTACTTTTGATGAAACTTTCAGCCGTGCAACGGGAAGCCGCACAGACCTTTACAATATGGCTGTCGCAGTACTTACGGCAATAACAATTGTTCTGGGAATGCGTATTATGGGAGCACTTCTTATATCAAGCCTTATAATATTCCCCGCTCTTTCATCAATGCGTATCTGCCGCTTTTTCAGGGGCGTTATTCTTTGCAGTGCGATTATAAGCGTTTTATGCTTCTTTACGGGGATTATTCTTTCCTACGCTCTTGAAGTTCCCGTTGGAGCAAGCGTTGTCCTTGTAAATCTTACTGTCTTTATGCTTTCATCTCTTTGGGCAAAAACAAGATCATAGATGTTAACAAGCAGTTAATTTTTGAAATTAACACTTGTAAAACGGGAAAATATGGTATATAATATGCCATAGCTATATGAAAGGATTGATATTAAAATGAGGCATGCTCTTCGCAGATTTATCAGGTATTATAAATGGCATCTGATTTTTTTATCACTAATTATTGTATGCCTTCTGTTTGTTTATAACAATATGACTGCGCAGGTTTCTCCCGACCTTACAGTTTCGTATGCAGGCACTAAATATATAAATACGCAGTCTTTTATGGACTACAAGTCAGAAATTGAGCTTCTTCTCAAAGATGCTAACGGTGACGGGAAAAAGATTGCAGGAGTTTATGCCAGAACGGGTGACCTTCAACGAGATATTGATGATGTTTTTACCCAAATAGTTGATTCGGGTGCATATGATATTTATATAGCAGACAAGGAAACCTTTGAAAATTATGAAAATAAAGAGGCTTTTGCAGACACATCTTCCTATATAACCTTTGGCGAAAAAGAATATGATACCCTTGAAGACTCTTCAGGAAGGACTTATGCCGTTTCGATTGGAAATAATACTCTTGCCAAAAGGCTTGGGTTTGTAGATACCGAGGGGCTTTATATTGCTGCATCGGCAGCAAATAAAAAAGGTGAAATTACACAATACAAGAAGAACGGACGTAATATAACAGGCTATATAATTGAAAATAAAGAAAAATATAAAATTTAAATATAAGAAAGGATGATTTTCAATGTTAACAGCGTATGCAACAGGCTCTGCTGCTCCTCAGACTGCAGCAGGCGGCGGATTAGGTATGATTATTTACCTTGTAGTGATGGTGGCAATATTTTATTTTCTTCTTATCCGTCCTCAGAAGAAACGTCAGAAGGCTATGCAGAATATGCTCGATGCTCTTCAGGTTGGCGATAAGGTTGTTACCGCAGGTGGTATAATGGGAAAGGTTTATTCCATTAAAGAGGATTCAGTTGTTATTGAAACAAGCGCAGACAAAACTAAAATTAAGTTTGAAAAAACTTCAATTTCAAGAGTTCTCACTATTCACGAATAATATAAAGCACCTTCGAATATGTTTTATTCGGAGGTGTTTTTATGAACTATATTTTTTCATCAATACCGTTTAAAAAATACATACGTGCATTTTTTCTGGCATTTATAATTACAGTGATTTTGCAGGCAGTTTTAAGCGTTGTTTTTTCCTTTTTTTCTCCAAGTGACAAAATATTTGAAATTATATGCTCTGTTTCCCCGTATTTTGCTTCGTTTCTTGCCGCATTTTTCTCAGGATACAGCGGCGAAAAAAACGGTGGTGTAACGGGACTTATTGCATCAGATATTTTTATTCTTATTTTGATTTTTTCAGGTGTAATTTTCTTTAAATCCCAGTTTTCTTTCAATATTATATTGAAACCGCTCTCTCTTGCCTCTCTGTGCGGTATATGCGGCGGAATTATAGGAATTAACTGCAAATAATTAAGATTTTCTATTGACTATTTTGCGGTTTATAGCTATAATAGTAATGTTATTGAACTTTTAAAATACGAAGGAGGAACAATAATGAAAGCAAAAAATGTAATTTCATTTTTGCTGGTTGTTGTGCTGATTGTGGCATTTGCTTACGTTGCTGCATTCGACGTTAAAATCGGCAATATTGAAATTCCCAGCACCTTTGATAAAGAAAAAGGTATTAAACAGGGTCTTGACCTTGTAGGCGGCTCGATTATTGTATTTGAGCCTGATGTAAAGGATCTTAGTAAGGTAACTGCAGACGAGATGGGTTCTGCTGAGAGCATTATCCGTGCCCGTCTCGATGCAGAGGGATATAGTGAGGCTACCATTTCACGTCAGGGTGAAACAGGCATCCGTGTTGAAATCCCCAATATCGACGATCCGCAGAAAGCAATTGAAATGATAGGCGCTACTGCAAAGCTTGAATTCTTAAATGCTGACGGTAATGTTATTATGGACGGCTCAAAGAATTATGTTTCAGGCGCAGTAAGCAAGTACGGTCCTATCAGCGAGACAAGCGGAAATCAGTACTATGTACAGCTTTCCCTTACCTCTGATGGTCAGGAGAAGTTTAAGGCGGCAACAACGGCCGCTGTAGCTGCAAAGGCTGAAAACAAAAATTACATCAGCATCGCACTTGACGGCGAAGTTCAGATGAGCCCCTCTGTAGACGTTGTTATCGACAGCGACACCTGCATTATTACAGGGAATTATGATGCAGAAAGTGCACAGGCTGTTGCAAACCTCATAAGCTCAGGTCAGCTTCCTTTCTCACTTAAGGATGCAGAACTCAGAAGTGTTGGTCCGACACTCGGCAGTGAAGCACTTGATACTTCTCTTAAGGCTGCCCTTATCGGTATCCTTCTTGTAATGCTCTTTATGCTTATCGTGTACCGTCTTCCCGGTCTTGTTGCAAATGTGTCACTTATTGCTTACATTTCACTTGTAACACTTATTATGGCGGGATTTTTCTTCACAGACTTCCGTGTAACTCTTACACTTCCCGGTATTGCCGGTGTTATTCTTTCAATTGGTATGGCAGTTGATGCAAACGTAGTTATCTTTGAAAGAATTAAGGACGAGCTCAGAAGCGGGAAGAGCGTAGGTGCAGCAGTAAACGGCGGATTTAAGAGAGCGCTCACAGCTATTATCGACTCAAATATCACTACTGTTATTGCTTCCGTAGTTTTGTATCTCTTCGGTACAGGTACGGTTAAGAGCTTTGCAATCACACTGTTCATCGGTATCGTTGTTAGTATGTTTACCGCTGTAACACTTACAAAGTTCCTTCTTAAGCAGATGGTTGGCTTTGGCATTAAAAATCCCGCACTTTACGGGGTATCTAAAAGGAGGGATGCATAATGTTTTCACCAACATCAAAAAGAAAAATATTCTTTTCAATTTCAGCTATTCTTGTTGTTTTAAGCATTGTTCTTCTTTTCGTTAAGGGTCTCAACTTTGGCATCGATTTTACAGGCGGTACAACACTTCAGTTTGACCTTGACAAAACCAAGTACTCTGTCGATGTTGAAAACGAAATCCGTGATATAGTTAAGAAGTATGTAAAGACAAATGATATTACCATTCAGAAAACAGGCGAAAGCGGTGTTTCAGTTAAAACTATTGAAATGACGAATGAGCAGAGTGACAAAGTAATTGAGGATGTTAAAAAAGCGTACAAGCTTGAGCAGAAGCACGTGCTTGCAAACGAAAAGGTTTCAGGTACTGTAAGCGGTCGTCTTATCGGAGATTCTCTTAAGGCAATTTTGCTTGCAATTGTACTTATGCTTATTTACATTACAATTCGCTTTGACTTCCAGTCAGGTACAAGTGCCGTTCTTGCCCTTGCGCATGACGTTATCATTATGCTTGGTTTCTATGCACTGTTCGGCTTTACTGTAAACACAGGATTTATTGCGGCAGTTCTCACCATTGTGGGTTATTCAATCAATGCTACAATCATTGTGTTTGACCGTGTGCGTGAAAATAACCGTATGATGAAAAAGGTAACTCCTGATGAAATTGCCGATAGCGCAATCAAGTTTTCTTATTTAAGAGCTATCAACTCCTCACTTACAACACTCTTTACAATCGGTGTTCTTTATGTAATGGGCGTTGATTCAATTAAGGAATTTGCTCTTCCCATCATTGTAGGTATTATAGCAGGAACTTATTCCTCACTTTATATAGCAGGTCCTTTCTGGGCTTGGTGGAAGAGACGATGACAAAGTCATCGTCTCGCAAAAGAAGTTTTCTAAAGAAAACATTCTCTTGCGAAGTAAGGGCTTGCGCTCGCGCGGCACTCACCGTGCCAGCCCTTGACAGGTGTCAAAACCGAGGTACACGCCCCCGGTTTTGACGGATTTTATGTTGATGTATTTCATATAGGAATAATTCCTGACATAAAGTAGAATTATCTGAATATAATAGCACTGCAAATAATATTTGCAGTGCTATTTTTTTGGGGTGTATATATGAAAAGGCTACTTATTTTTCTTTTCTGTGTATCTTTTATTTTAAGTGGGTGCAATTCGCTAAGCGTTTCCACAAAAAATGTTCCTTTAAAGGATGCGGAATACTATAATTCCCTTTCAAACAAAACCCAGGGTTGGGGATTTCAGAGAACGGATGACGGTCCGCATTTCAGCGAGGACCAGACACGGCAGATGGCAGAGTATAACTGTATTTATAAAGAAGACAGCGATGAAAAAAGCATTTACCTTACCTTTGACGAGGGGTACGAAAACGGTTATACGTCCATTATACTCGATACCTTGCGTGAAAAGGGAGTTCCTGCCGCTTTCTTCGTAACTGCGCCTTACGTCAAGGGTAACCCTGACCTTATAAAAAGGATGGCAAAGGAAGGGCATATAATCGGCAATCACACTGTAAATCACCCCTCTCTCCCATCTGTTAAAGATATTGACACACTTCAAAAGGAGCTGTTCGAGCTTGACCGCCTTATATACGGAATATGTTCTCAAAAAAGCCGTTTTCTGCGCCCGCCCAAGGGGGAATACAGTGAACGTACACTGGCACTTACAAGAGATATGGGATATACCAATGTTTTCTGGTCACAAGCATATGTAGACTGGAATGACAATGTAAGCGCCCAGGAGGCACTAAGCAAAATTACAAAAAATCTGCATAGTGGGTGCGTACTTCTTCTGCACGCAGTTTCCAAAGGAAATGCCGACGCGCTTAAGGATGTTATTGAATATGCGCAAAAAGAGGGATATACTTTTAAAAGCCTTACGGAATATCGTTGATATTCTGTAAGGCTTTTAGGGCGAAGAAAAAATAGTGCAGAACGGACAAACTGAACCCGAAGCTGTATGAATATACTGCGAGAGGTGAAGTTTGTCCGTAGCATAAAGCTTTTAATCATAAAATTCGTTGAATAACGAATTTTTCCTTGATTGTAGTTAATCTTTTCTTATTTCTATAAAAATTTTCATTATATTTTTTATGCTTTATGCGGTCTGTGCATTTTTTCAAAGCCCTTGTGCGTAGCGGACTGTTTCCATTGCGTCCCTTGCATATTTATCTGCACCGATTTTATCAGCGTATTCCTGCGTAAGGACTGCGCCCCCGACAACAGTTTTGCACCAGGGCGCTGCCTCTTTAATTCTTTTTATGGTTTCCTCCATTGCAGGTACAGTTGTCGTCATAAGTGCACTAAGTCCCACAATAGGGGCGTGAAGCGCAACCACTGTTTCAACGATTTTTTCGGGCGGGACATCCTTTCCCAAGTCCACAACCTCAAAGCCGTAGTTTTCAAGGAGAAGCTTTACAATATTTTTTCCAATATCATGTATATCACCATGCACTGTTGCAATTACAATCTTTCCTTCTGCATTGGTTTTTGCGTGCGACAAGTTCATTTTTTTCTTTATTACCTCAAATGCACTTTTTGCCGCCTCCGCACTCATAAGAAGCTGAGGAAGATACGTTGTTTTTTCCTCAAACCCCTTTCCTACTGTGTTAAGCGCAGGGATAATCTCGTTTTGCACAATATCAAGTGGCTCTGTATCACATAGTAGCGCACGTGTAAACTCCCCTGCCTTTTCCCTGAATCCTTTGATTATTGCCTGCTGCAGATTTGAGTTATCGGCATCCCCATCATTTTTTGCCGTACTAACATTTTCCGCAGCCACTGTTTTAAAAGTATCTGCCGCAGATATATATTCCATACAGTTTTCATCAAGATTTTTAAGTGCCTTATATGTGTAATATGTTTTCATCATATCAACACTGTACGGATTCATTATTGCCGCAGAAAGTCCGTTTTCAAGGGCAAGGGCGAAAAATGTGCCGTTTATTGCATCACGCACGGGAAGCCCGAACGATACATTTGAAACTCCCAGCATTGTATGACAGGAAAGCTCATCTTTTATACGGGCAAGTGACTTTAGTGTACAAATTGCAGAGGTTGTATCTGCACTTATCGTCATTGCAAGTGTATCAAAAATAATATCCTTTTTATTAATTCCGTACTGCTTCGCCGTTTCGAGAATTTTTTGCGCTATCTTAAATCTTCCCTCAACCGTTTCAGGAATACCGTCATCATTAAGGGTAAGTGCGACAACAAGACCGCCGTATTTTTTTACAAGCGGGAATATCTTTTCCATGCTTTCCTTTTTACCGCTTACGGAATTTATCATTGCTTTTCCGTTATAGCGCCTCATCGCCTTTTCCATAGCAATAGCATCAGATGTATCAATCTGAAGTGGCAGATTTGTAACTGTCTGAAGCTCACAAACGGCATCTGTAAGCATTCTTTCCTCGTCAATATCGGGAAGTCCGACATTAACATCGAGGATATGCACGCCTTTTTCCTGCTGATTTACACCTTCATTTAAGATATAATTCATATCATTTTCAATAAGAGCCTGCTTGAAGCGCTTTTTACCCGTAGGATTGATACGCTCCCCTATCAAAATTGGAGTATCGCCAAATTTAACGGCGTGTGTATATGAAGAAACTACAGTAGTTTCCTTAGGCACAATTTTTTGTGGCAAAACAGCACGTGATTTTTCTGTAAGCTGCGCTATGTATTCAGGCGTTGTTCCACAGCATCCGCCTGCAATACGCACACCTTTTCTTATAAGCTCTGTGACCTCCTGCGCAAATTCCTCTGCCGTTACATCAAACACAGTTTTTCCGTCAATAACCTTGGGCAGACCTGCGTTTGGTTTTAAAATTACGGGGACAGAGGCGTTTTCAAGAAGCTCACAGATGACATTTTTAAGCTGCATAGGACCCAGTGAGCAGTTTGCACCTATTGCATCTGCACCCATACCCTCAAGCATTGCTACCATTGCAGAGGGCGTCGCACCCGTCATAAGCTTTGAATCCTCACCGTATGCATTTGAAACAATTACGGGCAGGGTTGAATTTTCCTTTGCCGCAAGAAGCGCTGCCTTTGTTTCATAGCTGTCATTCATTGTTTCGATTATTATAAGGTCTGCGCCAAACTGCGTGCCAAGCTTTACAGTCTGGGCAAACAGAGACACCGCATCCTCAAAATCAAGGTCACCAAGCGGTTTTAAAAGCTTTCCCGAGGGTCCTATGTCAAGGGCAATAAATTTCTCCTGACTTCCCTTAGACTGCTCCCTTGCACACTTAGCATTTTCTATTGCCGTCCTGACAATTTCGGAAAGCTCGTCCATGGAAAATTTCAGCGTGTTTGCACCAAAGGTATTTGTGCAAACAACATTACTTCCCGCATCAAAATAACTCTTATGTATATTTGTTATAATGTCACTGTGGGTTATGTTCCATTTTTCAGGATGCTCCCCTGCCTTTAACCCATATGCCTGCAAAAGAGTTCCCATACCGCCGTCAAGATAAACAATATTGTCTTTTAAAAATTCCAAAAAAGTCATACTACACCCCTGAAAGAGCAATCTTTCTTATTACATTTATTACATTTATCCGCTTTTTCTTCTCTCTCTTTTTTAAGCCCCACAATTGCCGTTACCGATTTTGACGGTGACATAAGCATACTGTCATTAAGGCACACACCTATCCTTTTAGAGGTATCAAGCAGACTTAAAATATTCTTTTGTGCATCAATCGAAAGGTCACCATATCCTGGTGAAAATCGCATAGTGGTATACGCCTTTGTTTCACTTTCCATATCCCTGCAAAAAGTATCGCACAAGGCTTCAATCTGCTGCGTTCCTATTGCGTGCATCATTACGGAGCGAGAGGGCATAATACGTGAATATTTTGCTATAAGCCTGTCAATGTGTATTCCCGCAGTTGCAGAAAAAACCACCGCCTCACTGCAGCCCTCCAGATTTTTCACAAGACTTTTTGAGGTTAGGGAAATCGCACCAAAATTACACATATCCTCCGTCACTGTTATCGGCAATATACAGTAACAGACCTTATGCGAAAAATTATGCTTTGCCTCTTCTATGCAGGTGGAAAGAAGTTCTCTTTCCTGCTCGTTTCCCTCTCTGCACATAGCATATCTTAAAATTTCCTTTTCGCAAAAAGGTATTTCATTATAGCTTTTTGTTAAAACCGTTACATTCATTTTCCTAAAATATCAGAAAGGTTACTCTGAATTTTCTGCGCAACGTCAGGCTTATTCATAGAGTAAACGTGGACATTTGTTATGTTATTTGCATATAAATCAATAATCTGGTCGGTAGCATACGCAATTCCTGCCTGTTTCATCGCATCAGCATCGGAGCCGAATTTATCCACAAGACTTTTAAAGCGTTGCGGCATAAATGAACCTGAAAGCGTAAGCGCTCGCTCCACCTGATTTGCATTTGTGATAGGCATAATTCCGGGAATAACGGGAACGGTAATTCCTGCCTCCCTTATTTTATAAAGGAAATTATAGAGCAGGTTATTATCAAAAAACATCTGCGTTGTGATAAAATCGCACCCCGCCTGCACTTTTTCATAAAGGCGCTTTATATCCTCCTTCTGATTTGCACTTTCAGGATGGATTTCAGGGTAACACGCACAACCTATACAAAAATTTTCATTGCTTTCTTTAAGCTCCCTTATAAGGTCAATGGCATATTTATAATCCCAATTACTTCTGTCAGCATTTTCAAGGTGCGGCGGTATATCTCCGCGCAGTGCCATCACATTATCAAGCCCTGCTTTTTTTATTTCGTCTATTTTCTGCCTTACAGTTTCCTTCGTTGATGAAACACACGTAAGATGTGCCAGTGTAGGCACACCGTAAAGCTCCTTAATGTTTTTTGCAATATCAAGCGTATACTTACTCGTTCCGCCGCCTGCACCGTATGTAACACTCATAAAAGAGGGTCTGAGCCTCGCAATCTCCTCGGTCGCTGTTTTGACACTTTCAAAGCCTGATTCGCTTTTGGGTGGAAAAACCTCAAAAGAAAGGCAAAGCTTTTCTTGTTTTAACAAATCTATTATTTTCATAATTTTACTCCATTTTACTATTTATGGATTTATTATATCACCCTGCACATAATTCCGTCAATATCCTGCATAACAAAAAAGGTTATATGGAAACATAAAGTCATTGAAGAATTATCCGAATCACGTTTTTTGCTTTCTCTTTTTCGCCGCTACTGCGTTAAAAGCCTTGCCTATACGTCAGTATAGGCTTCGTTTTTGCCTTGTATCAGCAAAAAATAGTTTGCAAAAAATTCTTCGAACCTAAAACGGATGAAATTTCGTGCATATTTTAATGCGGCGGACGCCGATAGGCTGTCGCCTTTCAAGGACAACAAGTTAAAAGATGCCTAAATTTCACCGTTTCAGGCGGGTTTGGATAATACTTCAATGACTAAGTAATGTTTTTTGAAGGGGCTTTAATTATGAAATCTTTTAAAAAATTTTTATATTCAATTTGTGCACTTTTAGTATCGGGCAGTCTTTTATATGCAGATATATTATCTGCATTTCCGTCAGAAATAACAATGCACGCAAACGAAACCCACAAAAGCTCCCTCGGTGTTTTTGTAAATATAGGCGATATTCCAAAGGAGATTTGCGCATCGGCAAGCCAAAACAAGGTTACACCCATATATCAGGGCGAGTACAGCGCAACCTTAAAAATCGCAAATACAATTCCATTTAAAAAAATAAAGCTCCGTGTTACTTCCCCACGCAGTGTATATGCATCAGGTGAGCTTATAGGACTAAGGCTCCATAACAAAGGACTTATTGTAACACAAAGCTCGCCCATCAAAACTTCTGAAAGCTCCGTTTCCCCTGCGGAAAATGCAGGAATTGTCCCGGGTGACGTAATTCTCGAAATAAACGGCACACCTGTGCGTGCAAGTGAAGAGGTGAGTGCTCTTTTGAGAGAAAACACAACCCTCACACTGCTTCGCAACAATTCAATTAAAAAGGTAACCGTAACTCCCGTACGTGACGAAACGGACTCTCGCCTTAAATTAGGGGTATGGGTGCGTGACAGTACGGCAGGCGTGGGTACAATGACATACTTTGATACTGAAAGCGGCTCATACGGCGCGCTTGGTCACGGGATAAGCGACTCCGATACAGGGATAATGTTTGACGTAGAAAGCGGTACAATAGAAAAAAGCCGTGTTGTTAGCATAAAAAAAGGTGAGCACGGCACCCCCGGCGAAATTTGCGGAAGCTTTTCATATGAAAAAAATGTAACGGGAACAGTTTACAAAAACTGTGAGTCGGGAATATTCGGTAGTATTTTTCCCGAAAACAATCTCTCAGGCACTCTTTTCCCGATTGGTGTAATGAGCCAGGTGGAGGTTGGAGATGCCTTTATCCTCTCTACAATTGATGACAGTATACGGCAATATAATATTGAAATTTTAAGGACTATGCCTTTTGGCTCTGCTGCAAAGGGACTAATGATAAAAATAACAGACCCTGACCTTCTCCAGAAAACAGGAGGCATTATTCAGGGAATGAGCGGTTCGCCCATTATTCAAAATGGAAAGCTAATCGGTGCCGTTACGCACGTACTCGTAAATGACCCTACCAGAGGGTACGGGATATTTATTGAAAATATGTTAGCCGAAACGAAGTAATCCAAACCCGCCTGAAACGGTGGAATTTCGGCATTTTTCGGCTTGTCGTCTTTGCAAGGCACAAAGCCTTGCTGCGTCCTTCGCACCAAAATCTGCTCAAAATTTCATCCGTTTCAGGTCCTTGAATTTTTCGAGTGCGGATTTTTGGTTGCGCAAGGCAAAAACACAGGGAATACTTTGTGTATTTCCGAGTATTTTAACACAGCGGAAGCGGAAATCCACCTCTAAAAATCGAGTTCGGATTATTTCGTTTCGGCTAAAAGAAGCAGGAGAATAAATCTCCTGCTTCTTTGAGCACTGGAAAACAGTTTAATTTGTATATTTTAAAGGGTGCCTCTTAATTTGTTTGCCATCTTGTAGCACAGCCAGTATATATTCTTATCGCCTTCGCATTTTTGCATCCAGAGGGGGCTGTCTGTGATTATTCCTGCGTTTGAAAGCTCCCACACAATGTCATTTATACTCTCAATCTTTTTAATTTCAGGTTGTTCGGAATATTTTTCTATGAGGGGCATCAGGTTGTGTTTGTATGCCTCTTTAGTGTTTCCGCCAAAAAAGTTTGTTCCGGGGCAGCTTTTCACGCTTTTACCCTCAATATATGTACCGAGCTTTTTTCCGTTTGCACTCCACCATGAATGATATGTAACGTCAGAGGAGGCACTCAGCGAAAATTTTTCAAGCAGTATTTTAATAGTTGCAATAATTGCCTCCTTCTGTGCATCTGTCATTATGTCTCCGCCTTTATCAAAATTACCGAGACACTCGATGCAGATTGCACC
>JAEIGA010007077.1_pt1 | contig 17064 bp, 28 predicted proteins | sample 9270691 | NCBI WGS metagenome assembly JAEIGA01 (sample SAMN17057246, study PRJNA624740) | gut metagenome | biome: biome; isolation source: fecal sample | host: Bos grunniens | place: China: Xizang | collected 2019
AACTTGCCTATTACTTCGTATTCACTCCAATCACAACAATAAAGTTTAACAAGTTTGTTATCTTCTGGTTGACTTCTCATTCTTCTACCTCCTGTAAGAGCCATTGTTTAAATATTTTTCTGCAAGGTTGAACATCTCCACCATTTGTGCAATATTCAGATGACGGACAATAAAAACATTTACCAGAAACAAAGGTGTCTAATAATAATGCCATTTCCTCAACTGTCATTTGTTTTATTTTTTCGTAGTTGTTCATTTCCTATACCTCTCACAAACTGTATTAAAAAACTCTGCCCAATCAGAGTCAAGAATTCTTTCTTTTTCTTCTTTATATCCGTGATATTCTGCCCAGTGTTCACAATCGCTGTTATCGCAAACTGTACAGTTGTAATAATCATCATTTATTAATTTAGGCTCGCTATCAGGACAAAAGTCATACCAGTAATCATCTAAGTAGCTTGCTTGATTCCAAAGCCAATTATCGTATCCTTGCATCATTCCTCCTATGGAAAGCACTCGGCGTATTGTTGCCAAGCTTCCTCATATAAATTCTCAAAAGTTTCTCTATCTTCACAAAACAAATTATTAACTTCTGCTTCCGCTTTTTTTATTGGGTCTTCTTGCATAAAAAAAGGGATGTTAACCCCTGTTTCTTGCATTATTTGATAGTAAGCTGCTAACTTGCCTGTTAATACAGATTTTTTATGTATCAGCTTATATAGAAAAAACTCATATTCTAGCGAATACTCTTTCATCTTGCATAGTCCTCCCAGCATAAAGCTTTTATATTAAAATCCTTAAAATGTCTTTTAAGCGTTTCAGCTTCTTTATTTCTTCCTCTATGCCAAAAGTATGTGTATAGCATGCTTAAAAAGCCTGTATTAATCACAAAAATAGCGTTTATGCCGTCTGTGTTAGTTACTCTATATTTGTTAAATCTGTAATTGCTCAAATAGATTTGTAATGTGCTAATACTAATAGAGCTTATTATTTTGCTGAGTTCTTTTGTCTTGATTGTCTGTGTCATCTCTCTAACCTCTTTTGTTTTCTACGTTCTGAATAACAATGCTTGCAAATTCCAAAACCATTATAAAATTCGTTAATATTTAAAACCTGTTCACAAACCTTACATTTTTTAACCCCTTCTTTTGCAAGTTTTGTTCTTTCTGATTTTTCCTTATAAGGAGCTTTTACAGGTAATCCCCTTTGTAAATCGTATAAATACTCTAGATTTTTTTCTTCTTGAAAAGTTAATACTAACTGTGTGTCTATAAATTCTCTTAAGTACTCTATAGGGCTTAAGTCTCTTATAGGTTTGTCATACTCGGACATAATGCACCTCTCGAAATAATGTCTTTGTAGTGTTTAACTATTAGCTCTTTTTGGCTGTCTACTTCACAAGCTTCTAAAATTATTTCAATATTACGTTCAACTGTACGAAGACTTCTATTAAGGTCTAAAGCTATATCCTTTGTTTTTGTACCTTCTAAAACAATCAAATTATAAATCTGCTGTTGAAGCGGTGTTAGTTGTTGATATGTCGTCATAGTAGCCTGCTCTCCATATTTTGCGATTGAAAAGTAACTTGTGTTTTTCTATCCCATAGCGTTTAAAAAACGTGTCTGCTCCCATAGTTTCTAAGTCGTAATTCATTTGAGCTGGCATTAAAATAAGTTTCTGTAAATGCTCTACTCTTGAATAAAAATCAGGGGTGTTTTTTCTTACGCTTTTACGGATAAAGTGATTTAATTGATAAACATAGTGGTTATAATTAGATGTGGATTTTATCCAATCTATTGGTATAATCTCTCTGTTATAAATCATAAAAATAGGATATTTTTCAATATCCTCATTCATTGTAGGTTGTTTCATTTTACACCGCCAATTTGTTCAAAAAGTATTGTTTGTATGTGTCTGTAACTTGGTAAGGTTCCCCGTTTGGTTTATAAAACTTGCGGGAAAACTTTACATCTCGGTCCTTGATAAAGTCAACCCCAAAATTGTCTCTGATCGTTTTAATGAGTTGATGTGGGCAAGTTGTAAAAACTATTGGGCTTGTCCTATCAAGATTGATTATGTCGCTACACGTTACATATTCCCTATTCAACAGCAATTCTAGCACTTGCGCAGCTTTGCTTTTCTTTGCCAAAAAGGCTTGGATTTCTCTCTCTTTATGATTCATTAGCTTACCCTCCTAGATTTTAGTATTTCTCCTAGTTTTCTGTAATTTTCTACTTCGCTTGGTTCAATTCTTTCAAAAGTTTCAACCAGTACAGGCTGGCTTTTTCTTTGTTGTATGCGCTCTTGTCTGGTCTTTTCCTTTTCAAGAATAGCTATATGGTCTCCGTTTCTAATTAGAGTTGAAATATATCCCTCGATATTTTCTATCGGTTTACGAAGTTTTTTGTTTTCTCTGATGAGATATTTTTTTAAAATTTCTCTCTCATCTATTGAGAGAGATAGTAATTTATTACTATCTCTCTTATTTTCTTTATTTCCTTTATTTAGTTGTTGTTGATTGTTTGTTATTTGCTTGTTATTTGTTTGTTGCAGTTTGTGGTACTTATGCCAGTTAACTACCGTTATTATTGTGTTTCGGCTTGTTGATGTTCGTGTTATATTTTGTGTTTTTTCTAGCTTGATTAGTGAAGTCCTTATCTGCTGTACACTTAAGCCGAGCTCTTTTGATAAATGATCTAAGGATGTGACAAATTGTCCTTTTTTAATAATTTGACCTTTCCAGTTTTGGTCCTTATAATTTGCTTTAAATAAACAATGTAAAAAAACGTCTTTGACTACGGGAGTAGAATACCACTCCCAAGTCAAAAAACTTCTATATAAAATTAAATAACCGTCCATTAATCCTCCACCTATTCAAAAGGGATTACTGGGCCTTCTGTTTGCTTTTCTTCCTCTTTTGGCTTGTTGTCTTTTAATTGCGCTACTACTGTGTAATGAGGTGCGTTCTCGTGTGTTGTTGGTGTAATTTCATTAATCCATAATTGAAACGCATAATCTTTTAGCTCTGGTTTAGCGTTTAAGATAACCTCGTCTAATTTAATAGCGATATAATCCTTTTGTTTGTCTCTTGTTTGTGTTCTCCAAGCACTTCCTATTTTCATTAGCTTTCCTCCTCTACTATTTCTGCTTCTATTACGTTGTTTAATTTATCTTCTAAGTTTTTAGCTTTTGTATTGTCCGCTGGAGTTATGTCCTGCACTTCGTATTCGTCGTGCATACCTAGTAATTTATCTGGGCAATAAGCTCTAGCAAAAAACGCAAAAGCTCTATATATTAACATCTGCTCTGGCATTGTTTTCCATTTTGAATTATCTTTGTTTAGCCAGCCTTCTTTTTGCGCCATTTCAAGCGTGACTACTGAGCCTCTGCAGTTTTCCCCGTTCTTGTTGGTAGCCGTAATATAAATACCTTGTAAACCGCTGTCAGCATTTCCCATTCTGTTAACTTTTACATTTTTGAAATTGGTATAAACTAAAGCTGAGCAGTATTGTCCGCTCCAGCTTGGCTTACCTTTAACTATGTATAAGTTTTGCATAACAAATAAAGGGTTTTTAGCTCCTATTTGTCTAGCTGTGTCTATAGCTATTAAACAGTTTTCTGGTTTGTTTCTGTAATTGTCTGGGACCAAGTCTGTCTTACTTAATCCCTCAGCCATTTTATAAAATTGTTGATACAAGTCTACGTCTGAATAAACGCTAGGTAAAACTTGCGTTTGTTCATAAGTAATAATTTCATTCATAATAAATCCTTTCTAATATTGAGCAAGAATACTATCTATGTAATAAGGGGCGTAACATACGCCTAATTCTTTATTAAAGTTAGTTGGTTGATCTTCTGGTCTAGGTTCTAAGCTCATCTGTATAATATGGCTTGTGTAAGTGTCCCAGAATCCTTTTTCTGTGCATTCTAAATAAGTTTCTATAGCTTTTCTAACCGCTTTATATCCATAAGTTATAATCCCTTCATCTGGTAAATATACTTGGGTTATATATGGCGGTTCTTTTTCTTGTGCGACAAAAAAGAAGCTGTCGACGTCTATCCCTGTAACAGCTTTTATGCCTTCTTTATACATTGCTGTTTGTACGTGATACCCGAACTTTATAAAATCACCATAAAAAGTATTAGGGTTAACGCTACTTGCTGTTTTGTAATCTGGTACAAGTTTGCAATCATAGGGTAGATAATCTGGTCTACATTTAAGAAGTACCCCTGTTTTTTCATCTTGCCAAAAAATGCTTAATTCGCTTTCACCTTTTTGGCTAAAAGCTGCTAGAGCGTGTTTGTTGTTTTTAATCGCCCTTGCTGTCCCTATAACTTGGTTAAGTTCATTTTTAGTAAGATGTATTTCTTTTGGCTCGATACCTTCGCTTACTAGAAGCATTTCCATAAGGTCCGCTAGTAAGTATTTTTCGATCGTGCAATCATACCCAAACTTCTCTTGTAAAATTCTTACGATTTCTTTTTTTGTATAGTCTGAATATGGGTTGTGCCAGTAAGTATTTTCAAAAACCTCTTGGCCTTCTAAAATGTAAGTATGGCAAGCTTTACCAATTTTAAAACTTGGTTTTTCTTTAGCTTCATACTCGCCAGATAAGTATTTAAAATAATATCTTGCGGGGCAATCTAATAACATTTTGAGTCCGCTGTTTGAAAGTCCTTCGATAGAGTGGTAAACCTCTGAGGGCATACCGCGAATAATGCAAGGTGGTTTAATTTCCATTCCTTCTTTGTAGTCAATAATTAAGTCTTTAATCATAATAGTTTTTCCTTTAAATAATCTTTTGCGTATTCTAGTTCTTCTTTTGTTATCTGTTTTTTGTTAAACATTTTTATAACCTCTGATAACGTTATAGGCGTAGAATCTAAAAACCATTCCCACTCGCTAGAATAATTATCAGCGCGGTTCATAATGTCAAAGTTTAAACACATTATTGAATTACCTCCAATGGCGGTGTACTAGGTATCATTTCTTGGATACAAATCTTTTTGTTTAATCTTTCTGATTGAATCTGTAAGCTCACAATATCAAAGCTTGCTACGTTAAAGCAGATAAAACCTAGCACCATTACTGCTAATACTTTTCTAAAATCAATTCTTTTAATAAATTCCATAACTCTTTTCTCCTTATATTGTTGTGATTAGTTGCTATATAAAAGCCCTTCCTCTACTAAGAGGGGGAAGGGTCGTGTGTTCAAAAAAAAAGAGGGTGTTGAAGAGAGAGACACCCTCGAGCTAAGTTTAATTGGAAGTCTAAAAAAAAGAGGGCGGGGAGTACAATAAAAATAGTGTGTATTACAAAGCCCTCTGGATTATGAGATATTAAAAAATAAAAAAGGGCGGTGAAATCAATATACACATTTTACAAAAAGGAGTCCCGCCCAGTCTCAATATGAGAGATTTCCCAAAATTATTTGTTGAAAAATTCTTTAAATGTATTATTGCCGTATTGACCTGCTGTTGCATTAATAATCTCTTGAACTGTGTAGGTTTTCTTTTTATTAGTCAAAACATTTTCTACAAAATTTCTTGTACCGCCTTCGCAAGCTCCTGTAATACATCTATACATTTTGATAGCTTCTTCAAACTTGACTTTTGTATCAAGTGTGTAATCTTCATACATTGAAGTATCTCGGTTTGAAATTTTATAAATCAAACTCTCTTTAGCTTCTTTTACTGTTGCACCGTGTGAGAATACCCCGTCTTTTTCTACTACAAAACAAGGATTTAAACTATCTAAATATAAACCTTTTATAACATTCTTTTTGCGGTTTAGAATAATTGTTTTTGTTTCGTCAATAATTTGAACTTCTGTAAATTCGTGGTTATAAAGAGTATAAAAAGTATCTTCTTTAATCCTCCCGCCGTCTACCTGTTCTGTTTTGACAAAACCTACTCCCCAATTACTATTTTCATCTTGTTTGTATTCTGCAAGAGTTATCCAAGAACCTTTTTTAGCTTTTGCGATTGTTTTAAAACCAATACCACTAACAGCAGCTACTTCCCCTGTTGATTCGATTTGAGCGTAGACGCCACTAGAACCGATTTGAGCGTAGTCGCCACTAGAACCGATTTTAGCGGAGTCGCCACTAGAACCGATTTGAGCGGAGACGCCACTAGAACCGATTTGAGCGTAGACGCCACTAGAACCGATTTGAGCGTAGTCGCCACTAGAACCGATTTGAGCGTAGACGCCACTAGAACCGATTTGAGCGTAGTCGCCACTAGAACCGATTTTAGCGTAGACGCCACTAGAACCGATTTGAGCGGAGTAGCCACTAGAACCGATTTGAGCGTAGACGCCACTAGAACCGATTTGAGCGGAGTCGCCACTAGAACCGATTTTAGCGGAGTAGCCACTAGAACCGATTTTAGCGGAGTAGCCACTAGAACCGATTTGAGCGTAGTCGCCACTAGAACCGATTTGAGCGTAGACGCCACTAGAACCGATTTGAGCGTAGACGCCACTAGAACCGATTTTAGCGTAGACGCCACTAGAACCGATTTGAGCGGAGTCGTGTTTATTTGCTAATATTAATTCGTCATCATCGCAGTTTTTGTTATTAGGTTTTAGATCTAGTATTTCTTTTACTAATTTTGTTGCGCCTGTTGCTAGTTCTAATACATCTTTTAATTCGTCTATCATATTAAGCCTCCTTATTTAAAGTTCTTATAATTGGGGGCTGCTGGAATACTCCAACCCTTTTTAGTAAGGGCTAGCCCCCTGATATAAAAACTTTAATTAAATTCTCTGTTTTTTCCACCGTTCTCTATCAGCGCCTCTGTCGATGTCCTGTGGTAGGTATTCGTTCACGCACCTTTTTACTTCTCGGTGTCTACTGAAGATAATATTTAATTTTTGCAATGTTAAGTAAGCTTAATAAAACAAGCTGTTTTTCTTGCTTTTAAGCTTTATTTGTTATAAAATTTGTATGTGGAGAGATTTGAGGGCTTGTTAATTAACTAGCCTTCTTTGTCTCTTTTAAATACTCGGTCAAAAACTCTCCGATGACCGATGTCATACTGGTTTGATTGAGAGTACATTTTACTTTAAAAGCATTATGTTGCGCTTTTGGTACCCATACTTTCAATTGTATCATTTCGTTAGTCTCCATAAGTTCCTTTTCCTTATGGTACTAATGTAACACATTGCAGAATAAATGTCAACACTTTGCAGAAATTATTTTCTGCAAAAAGTGGAAAAGAGGTAGAAAGTGCAACTTAACGAGCTTTTAGACGCTTTACAAAACTTAATAAAAGTAAAACCTACAGTTAAAAACATTGCTAATATACTAGAAATATCCGAAAAAGCATTGTATGCTCGTAGAGATAGAGGAAGCGAGTTTTCATTAAAAGAGTTATTTTTAATAGAATCTTCTTATGGGCTACAACACGGAATTTTAGCAGGCTGTACGCAAGGTATAGTTAATTCAGATTGCGTAGACCTAGATTATTTCTCAGATGTATGGGCTAGTTGTGGAACTGGCGCAGTAGTATTTGAAGAAACAAACGAAAAGCTAAGCGTGCCTACAGGTCTTATACAAAACTATTCTAAGAGTAATAAATACTCTGTTATAAATGCTCGTGGTGATTCGATGCAGCCATTTTTGCAAGACCGAGATAAGCTAATTGTTGAACATTGGAACGGTGGACAGATTATTGATAACTGTATTTATGTTTTCCGCTACGCTAACGAGCTATTTGTTAAAAGATTGGTTAAGAATATAACACAGATTGTAATTAAATCAGACAATCCTCTTTATGAGCCTATAAAGATTACAGACAAAGACCAAGATTTTGAGGTTATAGGGCAGATTGTAGGACTTATGAGAGATTTAAGATAAGGGGTAAATATGAAAAAGTTTTTATTATTGTTAGCTCTATGGTTTATGTCAATGTCTGCTTATGCTACTTATTGGTATGAATATTCAGAAAAAGCTTACATTGACTTAGATTCTATAAAAAAGTCTAATAACATTGGCTTTGCTTGGGTAAAATTACTAAACAATGGAAATATTGAGCCAATAAATAATAAAAAAGTCTGGTATTCTATGAATACTATTTATGTTGATTTAAAAAGACAAAAAACTGCCATTAAAGACATATATTTTTATGACTTAAATAATAAAAAAATAGAAGATCATACTTTTGAAACATTGGATTGGGGAATTATTATACCAGATTCAATGGGAGACAGCTTGTATAATATTATTGAAAAATACCCCCGTTTAGAAAAATTGACAAATGAGCAACATTGGGTAGAATTAAGCCCTGGTCTTGAACTAGATATCTATAGTTTATTAATGACTAATAGTGAGTGTTGTAATATGTGGATTAAAATGGACGCAAAAAACATTACTGACGTAAAAAGAAAAACAAAATATGTAAAAACTTTTATGTCTGTAAACTTAGTTAAACGCCAAGCTGCTTTGTTAGAAGTTAAAGAATACGATAAAAATGATAGAATATTAAGTCATAAAAAAGATAATAGTTTAAGCTATAGCAATATTGGAGAAGACGGTATACTCAATTACATTATAGATTATATTTATAAACTTTCTAGTTTGCTTGATAAATCTTCTAACCCACCTTTAGAATAACAACCCAGTTATATAAAAAAAATGATTTTGCAAGGATAGCCCCCACAAAATCACACATAATTAACTCAACAACATTATAACATAATTTGACAACAGGGTAAAGAGGTAGTAAGATAATATTGAGAGGTATCGTGTGAGATAGATACTTGGCTAATTTAGCCAAATGAGAAAGGTGATACAATAAGAATACAAAAAGAGCCTTGCGGCGAACAAAGCTCTTTAAGCGGATTAATTTTCAATTAAGATTTTAATCCAACGTAATACAAGTATGATAGTGGATAATAAGAAATTAACCTTACAAAGTATTACGAGAGTTGAAGTTATCAACAAATATAGGGTATTCATCTTTTACCTCCTCCCGATACCCATTTCCCTTTATAAAAGATTGCGATATGGTGGGTGAAAGGTTTATCCCCTATATTCATATTAACACAGTATTTGCGCTAAGAGCATGACTTTACAACGGTTTACACACAAGCTAATCTTTTCTTTTTCTCTTCTCTTAGTTTTTCTATATCTGCTAACATAACAGCAGATAAAATAAGTTCTGTCATATTTATACCTGATTGTCTTAATAAGTCAATTTTTTTAATAGCTTCTTCCCCATAAGCTCTTACTACTAATTCTCTATACATAATACACACCTCAAATTGTAAGTTGATAGCCTATTTGTACACCTATATTCTTTATAAGGATATAGGACAAGTAGGTTATTTTTTTATATTTCTAAAAAAATGGCGGAAACTACAATATGCAAGAGTAAATTATATTGTTAATCTAAAAGTATAAGGTTAGAATATAAGGCTTTAGAATATGAAACAACCAAGCTTATTTACTGGGGTTATAGGTCTAGAAGAATACGAGAAAATGGCTCGTAAGGTTAAGCATAAAAGAGTACATTATAAAACACCTACTTATACAAAAGTTTATAAAAACGATATAATCGATGGCAAAATACATAACAATCATATTCTAACTTGGGGAAGAATGAGGGAGTTACATTCACAGCTCGCTAATTTCTTCCCTATTTTTTTTAGCAATGTAGAGCCGTCTATTATAGAGGAAGATTATAAGATTTACGATTTCGGAATAGTTAGGGTATGGGATAATGTCTACTTGCCAGAAACCTATACCCATCAAGGCGCAATTTACAAAGGGCAAGAATTCAGAGTTATAGAAGCAGAGATTATAGGTTCAGAAGACTTAAACATACAAGAGAGATTGTATTTACACGAAACACTATTAGAGCTATTAGAAGAAGGCTATAGAATCGAGCAGCTCAACTGGTACATAGAGAGTTTAGTAAACTTATTTAAGCAGGGATGGACTGCAAATTTATTAGTATTAGCGATGTTACAAATGAAAGAGGGGTAATGATGGGAATATTTAGCGAACATTTGGGGAAAAAATACACAGAAGAAACAGAATATTGTTTAAATAATGTGATTGCCAAAAATGAAAAGTATAAAAAACTTTTAAAAAAGATTATTGAAGTATGCCCAGCAGGGCATAAATATAATGTATTTGGCACGGAAACAGATAAAGTCTGTTGTTATAGATTCCATAATTACTGTGAAAACATAGAGAACTGTTATTTAAAGAAAATGATAAGCGAGGCAATCAATGGATAAACAACAAGCAGATGAAGAATATAAACAAAAGTTTCTTGCAGATGTAGAGAAGCTAAAAAATGAAAAAATACTTATTACAGCAAAGGTAAAAACTGGGGAAGTAGAAATTAAACCCAAAAAAGCTGTAGAAGTATATTGCATTGACAGTCAAGGAAATAAAAGAACTTTAGAAGAAATCCATAGCGTTTTTAGTGGTAGTATTTCTTATAAAGCAGAAAATGAGCAAAGGAAAAAGCTGGGGATTAAAAGTAATCCTTATGCTTATTGCATACAGCCAGATTAGAGAAAAAGTATAATGAAAATGAGGTAAAGTAAATGAACAAAATAGACACCCTAATTGCTTACCTATTCGCAATACAAGCTTGTTCAAAAGATATACACTATTCTGTGAGCAAAGAAGCGTTTTATAGTAAGCATTTATTAGCAGATGAGATTTACAAAGGGATTGATGAGCAGGTTGATGCACTAATTGAAACTTGCATTTTGCCTTACGATATACCGTATCCTATGCAAAAATATTGGAGAGATGTTGCAACCTTTTATAAACCTGATGTTTTTATGGGATTTCTTGTCTTAGAAGATTTAATTAAGAGCGCTTTAGGTTTTATTGAAAAAATAGATCATATTATTTATGGGCAAGAAATAACAAAAGGTGAGCAATCTTTAATTGACAGCATAGCTCAAGACCTACAACGCAAGTTAGGTTTAATAATAAGGCAGGTGGGATAATGGCTTTGAATGACAAACAAAAAAGATTTTGCGAAGAATACTTAACAGACGCAAATGGAACGCAAGCGGCAATCAGAGCGGGATATAGCCCTAAAACTGCCAATGAGCAAGCAGCAAGATTGTTAGCAAATGTTAGTATTCAAAATTACATTAAGGAACTCCAACAAAAACGCTCAGAAAGATTGCAGTACACACAAGATGACCTTTTGAGGGATTTAATCGAGGTCAAGAATCGTTGTATGCAAGCTGAACCAGTTATGATTTTTGACTACGAAGAGAAATGTATGGTGCAAGCTACAGAAAATGGCGAGGGTGTTTGGAAGTTTGATAGCAGAGGAGCTAACCAAGCACTTGATATGCTTGCTAAGCATAACGGATTCTATGAAAAAGACAACAAGCAAAAAAGAGAGTTGCCAGTAATTACTTTTAAAGGGATTAAAATTTAATGGAATACGATTTATTACCAGCTCAACAAGAGTTTATGAATATTCCTCACAATAACAAACTTGATGTGGCTATGTATCAAGGGGGATATGGTTCTGGTAAGACTTGGTGCGGTTCTCTGCTTGGTATATTACTCGCTATGTTATATCCTGGATGCAGAGGTCTAGTTGGAGCTAAAGAGTATGAGCTTGTAAGAAAAACTACGCTAGTTAGTTATTTGGAACACCTAGAGAAAATGGGGTTTAAGTATGGTGTAGATTATTCTTATAACAAAGTAGATAAGATTATTAAGTTTTCTAACGGTTCGGAGATACTTTTTTCTGCGCTTGATGATCCTGAGAAGTTTAAATCTTTAAACTTGCATTGGGCGGAAATAGAAGAAGCTTCACAAGTATCAGATAGCACGTTTAAGCAGCTTATAGGGCGTTTAAGAAACACTTTTATAGGTAAAGACTGGAAAGATTTTAGATATCGCTTATTTGGACATACAAATCCACAACCTGATAAAGGGTGGATATGGCGTAGATTTGTTGAAGAAGCAAAAGAAAACTATCGCTTAGTAATTGCACCTACTACTAACAACATATTTTTGCCAGAGCATTATGTTGAATCTATGAAAGAAAGTTTTGACGAGGAGTATTACAGAATAAACGTACTTGGCGAGTTTGGGGATTACGCAAGTGGGCTTGTTGTTAAAGGGTTTAATCAAGAAAACATCAAAGAGATTACATACAGAAAAGAAAAACCTATACATCTTACATTTGATTTTAACGTGGACCCTATGAGTTGTATCTTAGCGCATAAAACAGATACAAAAGTATTTTACTTTGATGAATTAGTGCTTGAGAATAGTTCAACAGAGCGCACAATCAATGCATTTATCGAAAAATACCCAGACCATAAAGGGGATATTATAATCAATGGTGATGCTTCAGGAGATAACAGAAGCACACAAAGCGAAATGAGTAATTATATTATCATTAAAAACGCTTTAAAAAGACATTATCCTAATAATAAAATTAAGTTTGATTTAAGACCGTTTAACCCACCTATTAAAAACAGAATTGCAGCATTTAACGCTATGGTTTGTAATAGCAAGGGTGAGCGTAGATTGTACGTTGATAAGAAGTGTAAGCAGTTTTTAAATAATATTTATAATTTAAAATACAAAGTTGGTACAGATATTGTTGATGTACCTACATACGCACAAATTAAGAGCGATAATTCATTAAAGTTTATGGAGCATCCATTTGATGCAGCAAGTTATTTAGTTGAGTTTTATTTTCCAATTAAGGTTGAGAAGTTTAAAAAGGGTTAAAAGTGCCGAATTTTAAATACTTCATACTAGATACAGCAATACTAGTATGGGGTAATTATAATGGAAATTAAAACAGAAGTAGTTAACGAGCTAAAAGAGCTTAGCGAAGAACAAAAAGAGAAGTTTGCCAAAAGGTTAGCTTCTAATTTTACTAAATGGGATGAAGACAGAACTTCACAAATCACAACTGCCAAAGAGATTATGAAAGAAGTCTATCTTGATCAAGATAGTAGAAAAGGCGACGAGAAAAGTACTAAATGGAAAACTAATATCCACCTTAATAAGCCTTATAATATCAAAAAAGCTATTAAAGCAATGTTATGGCGCGAAGTTTATCCAAACGCTGTGCAAATGTTCGATGTTAGAGGCACTAACGAAGAAACAGAAAAGAACGCAAAGACACAAAAAGCGGCTATCGTTGACTCTTTTAATAAGATGAAGATAAATAAGCAATATGACCTTGCTGTAGACTCTTTACTTGATATTGGCGAAATGATTGCCAAAGTTGATTGGGTGCAAAAGAAAAAGATTGTTAAGCGCCAGCGTAAAGATGTAGGGTTTATGCTACAAAGTCTTATTGCTCGTGCTAATGGCGCAGGGGTATTGCCAGCACCTATGAAAGATATTGAAATTCCATTATATGAAAACGCAAGAGTTGAAACAATATCACCATTTATGTTTGTATTTGACCACTCAAAATTTAAACTATTTGATAATGATAGTTGGGATAGTTGTATAAAAATATACAAAAGGTTTAAAACTCTTGACGAGGTTAAAGGGAATAAGCTCTATGAGTTCAAAAATGAGTGGATTGATGAGCTAGTAGAAGACAAGGAAGACAAAACAACAGACAATAAAGACGTTGCAGAGCTAAGAACAGATGACAAATACGGAGATATGTGGTCTGTTTTATATGCGCACGGTGATTTTAAAATAGATGGTAAGATTTATAAAAACTATGTAGCCGAAGTGTTAGCAGGTAAATACTTAATTAGGTTTGAAAAAAACCCAATGCACATTAACCCATTTGTTTATTGTGCGCTAGAGTATGACCCACTTACAAAGCGTGGTATTTCTTTACTTAAATCAATACTTGATATGTGCAAGGAAGAAGAAGAACTTACAAACCAAGCTTTTGATGCACAAAAACTAACTATCAACCCTGTTTTATTAGCTCCTGAAGATATGTTTGATGAAGATAATACAAATGCTGATGGTGATGTTGAATATTATCCAGGAAAAATCATTACATTTAAAGAAAATATGAGCCAAAAACAGCCAATTCCTGTACAAATTAATACTAACGGGCTGGCAGATTTATTAGGCTTATTAGATAGACAGATTGCAGACACTTCAAACGTATCTGATGTAATGCTAGGTAACATAGAAAACCAAAAACGCACAGCCACAGAACTCTCTTTAGCAGATAAAGGCTCTAGTTCACAAGTGGGCAAGATACTTGATGTATTTTATCAAGATTTTACTATTCCTATTGTTGAAAAAACTTCCGATTTGTTGGCTACATTCGTCGATGGAGTTGATTTTGTGTTCTTGAAAGAAAAAGGCAAGGATATAGAGTACAAAATCACTAACGAAATAAGACAAGCTCAATATAACTACGTTTATGAAGATAGAAACGCTTTACACGATAAGAAAGCTAAAGCTATGGAGTTATTAGAATTATTAACGAGAGCAGCGCAAGACCCAATTTTACGTGAGGATTTAGAGCTTAAAGAAGGGTTTATCGATGTAGCAGAAACTATTGGCTACGACAATACAGATAAATACTTCAAAGAAGCTACACCAGCTCAACAGTTTAGTGACCAGTTAAAACAAATACCACAAGAAATGCAAGCGCAAGTTGTACAGATGTTTTCTCAACAGCTTCAACAGATGATGCAACAGCAACAAATGCAACAGCAACAAGCAGAAATGCAAGCTCAAGCACAAAAACAAGTACAAATGCAAGCTATGAGGGATAACGCAAGGGCTGAGCTTCAACAACAAGCAAACGACCAAATAATGGAGCAAAGAATGCGTGACGGATTAGCTTCTATGGGGGGAATGTAGGATGGATTACGGTAATTTAAAAGTTCCTGAAAATGTAACACCAGAAGTGCAAGCTATCTTAGATAGCTATGAGGCTAGGAATAAAGAGATAGAAAATGCACATAGAAAAGAGATGGCTAAGCTATATGGTGGCGCAGCATTGCAAATTGGCAGTGCGTTTATACCCGGAACTCTAGGTTTAAAAGGAGCTGGTCTTGCTATAAAAGCCCTAACGCCTAGACTTGGGCAAAAAATTGCTGAAAACGCAGTAACTGGTGTAACTTCTAGCCTTGCTAGTGGTGCAGTTGAGGGCTTAGGGCGTGGATTAATGGAAGGTGAAAATCCATTAAAAACAATGCTTAGCGATACTGCAATAAGTGCGCTATTTGGGGGAACTCTTGGCGTAGCTGGAGCTAAAATTGGTAAAAAATTAGCAGAAAAGAAATTACAAAATGGTAATATAGCACCACAAAAGTATTTTGATGATTATGTAGTAGGCTTGAAAAATCCTAATAGAAAAGATTTACGAGATTATAGAAGTTTTAACTTAAGCGGTGAATTAAACAATGGTAATACCCAAGTAATATACGATACACCTGATGAATTTATAGATTTAACTAATGCTTTTGATTCAACTCCGACAATGGAAGAAGTAAAAAACTTTTTAAGGGAAAGCGCAAAAACAGGTAAAAAATTTGAAACAAGCTCGCCTGATTACTTTTTAGATGTATTAGATAGTTCTAAAAAAATAGACCATATTGCAAAATCAAGCAATTTTAAAACAATGAATAAATCACAAAAGAAAAGACATAATAAATATGTGTTAGCTTTTGATGATATTTCAAAAACTCTCAAAAAAAATAGTGAAGGTGTCGAAAATACAAAGCCTGATACAATTCCGCAAACATATCATTTATACGATATATTAGAGAATAAAAAATCACCGAGTGCGAACAGTTTAAAGTCCGTAAATCTCGGTGATGATACCAACATTATAACAGATAATTTAGATAATATCAACCCTTCTGCAGGATTATATGAAAAAATTGTTGATAATTCTGTTAATTTGCAAAAGCCAATACCAAAAGGGTATATGCGATTGTATAGAGGATTACAAGAAGAATTTAACCCAAATTATGATAAATCTAAATTAGATAATGTTAATGGCTATGAAAGTTGGACGGATAATTACGATTTAGCTAAGGCTTATGGTGATAATGTATATTATATTGATGTTCCTGAAAATACAATAGCAAATGAGATTATAGACGAAAACCCTAGATCTTTGACATATGGAGATAGGCATTTAATATATGAACACGATAAACCAGTTGGGATAAAAAATAAAAATGGAAAAGAATATATGTTATATACCTACCACGAAAATTACCCAAATATAAAATATAACAAAATTTAATCAATGAGGGTTTTCAACCCCTAAAACTGCCCGATTTTAAAACTGTCATACTCCAAGTATGGACAGAGAATATCTATTAAGACTTAGAAACGAATTAGTAAACACAAAGCTAGGGGATTTGCTTTTCGAGTACTTGCATAACAAAGCTACAAGCGAAGTCGGCAAGAAAATTGGCAAAGACGATATAAGCGGGTTTTTACTATGCATTCAAGCAATTAAGGATATTCCGAGTCTAGTAGACAAAAAGTAAAAGGAGTATTCAATGACAGCAGAAGCAGAAATTTTAACACCTGTGGAAACTGTAGAAGAGGAGACCTCTACAATTGCTGAGCCTACAGAAGTAGAAACCCCGGCAGTAGAGCCTGAAGCTACGGAGGAGACAGCTGAAATCCAAGCAGAAGTGGCAGACGAGGCAGAGCCTCAACCAACAGTTTATGCAGGCAAGTACAACTCAATAGAAGCACTCGAAAAAGGCTACAAAGAGTTAGAAAGCAAATTAGGGCAACCTAACGAGTACGAAACAAAGTACAAAGAACTACTTGAAAAACAACAAAAAGCAGAACGAGAAGCGCAAGAAGCACGTATCAAGGAAGCTAACAACCACGGATTTAGAACAGTAGAAGACCAAGAAGCTCACGAAAAGCTACAAGCTACAGAGCTTGAATGGTATGCGAACTATCTTAACCTTGTTGCACCTGAAAACTACGAAAACGCTAGAGCTTATCTTGGCGAATATCTAAGAACAGGGCAAGTGGCTTACTTTAACGAAGCTAAAAAGCTTTTCCCTCTTGATTTTGTTGAGAATGTTGCAAACGCAAAAACACAGCTTAGCGCTAAGTTACAAGGCGAAATCGCACA
>JAEIGA010007078.1_pt1 | contig 17063 bp, 16 predicted proteins | sample 9270691 | NCBI WGS metagenome assembly JAEIGA01 (sample SAMN17057246, study PRJNA624740) | gut metagenome | biome: biome; isolation source: fecal sample | host: Bos grunniens | place: China: Xizang | collected 2019
ATCAATCATAACTGATGAGAAGCCCATATCGATACAATCCTTACAGATTTCAAAGCTATCACCATGATCCAGGTGAAGAACGATTTCAGGATTAGCGCAACCCAACTCTTTTGCATATTCTACAGCGCCCTGAGCCATATAACGCAGGATAGTAGCATTAGCATAGTTACGTGCACCTTTAGAAACCTGCATGATAACAGGAGATTTTGTCTCTACTGCAGCCTGTACGATAGCCTGCATCTGTTCCATTGTGTTGAAGTTAAAAGCAGGAATAGCATATCCGCCCTTAACAGCAGCTGCGAACATTTCACGGGTGTTCACCAAACCCAACTCTTTGTAGCTAATCATTTGTTTAATATTAATTGTTTATAAACGTTTTTCTTAAACCCGTTGCAAAGTTACACACTTTCAGTCTTATTATAAAATGTAGAAAGAGAAAGTTTTTAACCGGGTTACATTTTATCGTCTGCATTATTATTGTCCCTGGTAGTAAGATAGAGCGAAACAGCACCCACTACTGCTGCAGTTACCGATGTCAACAGTATAACTGCCTTTCCTAAATTGACATAATAGTAAATCTGCTCTTCCGGCAAACCTGAAGGCAGGAAAGCCAATCCATCCACAAATATAGCCATTGTAAAGCCAATACCTGCTATAAATCCCAACGATATAAACTGTTTCCAGTTACATCCTTCCGGTAGTGCTGCCACCTTCAGTTTTGTTGCCAGCCAGCAAGATAAAGCAATACCTAATGGTTTACCAATCAGCAGACCAAAGAAGATACCAGGTACTATTGGCGGCAATGGCCAACTGAACAGAGAAGCATCAAACACAACACCTGCATTGAAGAATGCAAACATCGGCATTATGAAGTAATCTGAAATGGAATGCAGATGAAATTCAAACCTGTGCAGCATAGGGTTCATCTTGGATGACATTTCATCCATGCCATTGATAACTATCTGCTGTTCCGAATTGGTAAGAACTGAGGTACTATCTTTTGACACATCATTGAAATGGTTAACAAGCAATGACATATTCTTACTGAATTCCAGTTCGTTTACAAAGCTTCTGGCCGGTATGGTAATAGCCATTATAACTCCTGCCACTGTAGCATGTACGCCCGATTTGAACATCAGGAACCAGAGGATAATGCCAGGGATGATATAATACAATGACTTATTGACACGCAACCTGTTCATTACAACCATAAAGATAGTTGTCAAACCGGCTAACGAAAGATACATAAAATCTATTGCATGACTTGGATAAAAGAATGCTATTACAAATATTGAGCCCAGGTCATCAGCTATTGCCAGAGCCATCAGAAAGACCTTCAATCCGGTTGGTACACGTTTTCCCAACAATGAAAGCACGCCTATTGCAAAAGCTATATCAGTAGCCATTGGAATACCCCAGCCATTCGCAGTATCTGTACCGGCATTAAACAGAGCATAAATAATTGCAGGAAAAACCATTCCACCCAAAGCACCAATAATAGGCAGTGCCGCATGCTTGATTGAAGAGAGCTGACCTACTATCATTTCACGTTTTATTTCCAGACCCACGGTCAGGAAAAATATCGCCATCAAACCATCGTTAACCCAGGTTTGCAGAGGAAATATCAAATCTTCACTTCCTACTTTTATACCAACCTCCAGATTTAACAGATTATTATAATACAACTGGAGATTTGAACTATTGGCGCAAACTATTGCTGCAACAGCAAAAAACAGCAACAGGCATCCACAAAACGCCTGGCTATTAAAGAAATTCTCGGAAGGATATTTTAAAAGGCCCTCCAGACTATCATATTTTTTTGGACTTTTACCCATTTTTAATTGATTTTAGATTGCAAAGTTAGTTAAAATAACAGTCTGCTATTCTTCTATAGCCATTTTTTGTGACTTTATACTCATTTTCAGTATTTACCCAGCGCCAAATTCCCAATATTATTAAGAAAAAGCCTGTAAAATACTTTGCAATTACAATAATTTAGTGTAATTTTGCGGTCCGAAACCCCCGTTGTAGTTTTGCCTAGAAAAAACGGCAAATGTTAATAGATACGGAGTATAATTAAATTTTAAAGATATGAAACAAGGTATTCATCCAGAAAACTATCGTCCTGTAGTATTCAAGGACATGTCAAATGGTGATTGCTTCCTTTCACGTTCAACATGTGCAACAAAGGAAACAATCGAGTTCGAAGGTCAGACTTATCCTCTGATCAAGCTTGAAATCTCTAGTAGCTCACACCCATTCTTCACAGGTAAGTCAAAGCTTGTGGATACAGCTGGTCGCGTAGACAAGTTCATGAGCCGCTACGCAAAGAGCCGCGGAAAATAAATATCTTGTTCAAGATATTGAAAAACAAAAGGAGTAGCTTTAACAGTTACTCCTTTTTACTTTTATAAATATATTACTTTTTTGATAATACAAAACGTTTTCCGTTCCACCTGTACACTATCACATCTTTTTCAAAAGCTCTGGAATCAACCTCTTCATCCATCATTTCAGAAGTAGTAATTTTAATTTGCAGGCCATTTTCGCCCGGCTTTGCAACTATTGTATAAAACCTGTAGATAAATTCACCCAGTTTATCCTTTATCTGATCATCTTTCAATGCTCTCTTGCTTAGATAATCTTCCAGTACAGGCAGCTCTATCAGGTCTGTTGCATCAAGTTCTTCCCACTTATCATTGTAAAAACTCATATAGGAATCGCACTTCTCACCACAAACTGTCTCTATAATTGCAATAACCGCACTTGAATCTTTTCTGTAAAAAAGCTTCATATCAAACTTCGAAGCCGGAGTCATCTGAACAGAGAGCATATCGTCTGCAACAAAAAGCATTTCGCTCTTTCCCTGCAGATTATTTGCTGTTTTCGCCTCCATACCAATTTCCATATAATCAAAAAAATCAAGTTTTGCAGACCTGGACAGCAATGGTGTCAATTCATTCGGCATATTCAGAAACAGCTCCTTTATATCTGCAGAAAATGCATTTACTGACATCAGCAACAAAAAAGCAATATGTAAAACTCTTTTCATACCTTATATATTATTGTCTAAAAAAAGCGCAGAAGGATATTTTACCTTTTCCAAAAACAACCCGCGAGCCGGAGCCGAATCACCTGCAGCACATCTATCTCTCTTTTCTATTATTTCCGCAAAGTCCTGTTTGGATATTTGTCCTTTTCCGACCATCAGCAGTGTACCTACAACTGCTCTCACCATATTTCTAAGAAAACGATCGGCAGTGATTGTAAACACCCATCTGTCATCTCCCAATTCCTGCCAATATGCTTCTATTACCTTACATATATTCGTTTTGGTATCAGTATGCAACTTACTGAAACTTGTAAAATCACTTGTATCCAGCAACAACTTTGCGACATCGTTCATCAGTTCGAAATCCAATGGCCCAATCTGACGCAGAGAAAAATCTCTTTCAAATGGTGATTTAGTTAGATGGATGTAATACTTATATGTTCTTGAAACAGCATCAAATCTGGCATGCGCCTCAGGTATAACCTGCACTATTTTCTTAACCGCTATATCTGAAGGCAATATTCCATTCAGCTTGTTTTTCATCCAGTCGCAGTCTTTTGGTTCGGGCAGATCAAAATGAGCAACCATCTCAGCAGCATGAACACCGGCATCCGTACGACCTGCACCTGTAACCTCTATTTTCTGTCGCAGAAATGTAAAAAGAGCCTCCTGCAAAGTTTGCTGTACTGACGGAGCATCTGGTTGTATCTGCCAACCACAATATGCAGTTCCGTTAAATGCTAAATAGACAAAATACCTCATCAATCTATTTGATTTACCAGATTCATAATATGAACTGCAGCAAGTGCTGCTGTCTCAGTTCTCAGCCTGGATGGGCCCAGAGAAACGCCCTTATATCCAGCCTTTAACGCCATATCTATCTCGGAAGAAGAGAAATCGCCCTCCGGTCCTATCAGCACGAGACTACGATTGCCACGCACCACGGTGTTCTTGAGTTCCAGTTTCTTATCTTCCTCGCAATGTGCTATAAAACAATCACCATCTTTATGTGCAGAAATAAAATCGGAGAACTTAACCATGGGGTTAATTTTTGGCAACACTGCCTTTTTTGACTGCTTCATTGCAGAAATGGCTATTTTTTCTATTCGCTCCATCTTAATTACATCGCGTTCTGAATGGGCTGTCTTTATAAAAGATATTTCGTCCACACCTATCTCTACTGCTTTTTCCACAAACCATTCATTTCTATCCATCAGTTTGGTTGGAGCCAGTGCCAAATGGATATACCCACTCCACAAAGAGTCCTGTGGATACTCTTTTTCTATATGAAGTAAACATCTTTTTCCGGTTATAGTACTTATCGTTGCATCATAAAAAGTTCCCTTACCATCAGCCAAACGGACCATTTCACCCTCTTTTAGCCTAAGAGCTTTTATACAATGCTGCGCCTCATCATGAGGCAACTCCATATCTACTGATATTTCCGGCGAATAGAACAACCACATATATTATCACAAATTATTACCTGCTCCATTACGTCTGTTAATCTCGTCACGTAATTTTGCAGCCAGTTCATAATTTTCACTCTCAACAGCTTGATCCATAGCCTCTTGCAGCACCTGAACACTTGCAATTGTTATAGGCATGGAAAAAGCACCATTACCCTCTTTATGAGCACAATGATTCTCAAACAGTTCGTCATCTATGTATATAGCAACTCCACTTCTTACTGCCAACGCCACAGCATCGGACGTGCGTGAATCTATATAATATCTGTTTCCATCCTTGCTGTAGTAAATATGTGAATGAAACACTCCATTCTCCAGTTTATATATAAAAACCTCCTCCAATGAAGCATCCATCTGGTCTAATGTATTTATATAAAGATCATATATATTCGGTCGGGGCATCTTCATCTTAAGTATATTGATCGCTATAGACTGCGCTTCGAGCAGACCTACCAGCAGTGGCAGAGAACGTTCTCCACCCTTTTCGTGCAACATCACAACCAGATTTAAATCGGATGGCACCCTATTCAGAATCTCACCAACTTCCAGTTCTATTTTATTATCCATCTATACTTCACTTTTTCTTCTCTCTGAATGTCAGACCAAACAAAAGAGCTATCAACAGAGCAAATATAGCAAAAATCATCCATACCATGCCCCAATCTCCAATGGTATAATATCTATTTTCTACAAATTCAGAGAAAGTAAACAGATTGACCACCTTTTGAGCCAGCGCCATTCCTATAAAGGTTCCAAAACCATTTGTCATCATCATAAACAGTCCTTGAGCAGAAGATCTCATTTCAGGATCAGTTTCTGAATCGACAAACATAGAACCTGCAATATTAAAGAAATTAAATGCCACGCCATACACAATCATTGAAAGGATCAGCCATATCACACCATCAGCCGGATTTCCTAAACCTAGCAATAAATAGCGTAAAGACCAGGCCAGCGCCGACACTGTAATAACCCGCTTAATGCCCATTTTCTTTATACATACCGGTAACAACAATATTAAAAAGGCTTCAGATGTTTGCGACAGAGAAGTCATGAATAGTGAATTCCGCACAACAAAAAGCTGTGAATACTCCGGATTAATTGCAAAACTATCCAGATAGGGAGTAACATAACCACTTGTTATCTGAACACATGTACCGAAAGCCATTGCAAAGAGAAAAAAGAGAGCCAATTTTCTGTTTTTAAACAGATTGAATGCAGTAAAGCCCATTCTTGACATTACAGAATCACTGTTCCTGTCTGTTTTCAACTCTGCCATAGGAAGAGAGAGGGCATAAACAGATAGCACTACTCCCAAAAACGAACGCATCAGGAACTGCATTGAAGAAAGCTGGAATTGCGCAAAATTAACCACCCACATAGCTGCTATAAATCCTATTGTACCCCACATCCTGATTTTAGGAAATACGGAAACCGTATCCACTCCATTACTCTGTAATATAGAAAAGCAGACAGAATTAGAGAGCGCTATTGTTGGCATAAAGAAAACAGTACTTATACAATAAGGCAGAAACAGAGAATTGAACGAAGGCCTTGTATTTAAACCATTCACAGCCACAATCAGCATACAAATTGCAGAAATTATATGACAAAGAGCATATACTCTTTTTGGTTTCATCCATTTGTCTGCTACAATTCCAACAAATGCCGGCATAAAGAGTGAAACCACGCCTTGAGCTGCAAAAAACCAGCCTATCCTATTACCAAAGCCTATACTGGAGAGATATGCACCAAGCGACAACAAATAAGAACCCCAAACTGCATACTGCAGGAACATCATTAAAGACAACCTCATTTTCAGCTTTTGCATAGTCATAGAATTTAATATTTTTTAATTAAATCAACTTTACATTTGTTAAAAAAGCGAAACAGAGTTATCGTCGCGACAACTCCGTTTCAAATAAAATCTAATACCATGAAAAACACGGAGCAAAGATATTATTTTAATTTTCATACAAAGAATATTCATCGATAAAAGGAGAAAAATTAACATTTTTTCACACTTTCACTCCACATAAAGAACCAATCCCTTAAGATACTCACCTTCCGGATGAAATATATTAATCGGATGATCTGCCGGCTGATGCAACTGGTACAAAATTCTTACACTTCGTTTTGCCTGCGCAGCAGCTGTAAACACAGCCATTCTGAATTGCTCCTTTGTCACCACCTGGGAACAGGAGAATGTGAAAAGAATACCACCTGGTTCTATCTTTTCAAGTGCTTTCTCATTTAACCTTCTGTAACCTATTAAAGCACGCTTCAGAGCATCTCTGTGTTTTGCAAATGCAGGAGGATCAAGGATAATCAGATCATAACTGTTTTTCATATTATCCAGAAACCTGAATGCATCCTCTGCAAAAGCCTGATGTCTGTTATCATCAGGAAAATTATCCTTTACTCCCTTATTTGTAAGCTCTGTAGCCTTTGCAGAACTATCAACTGAGTGAACCAGCTTTGCGCCACCTCTTAACGCAGCTAACGAAAATCCACCAGTATAACAGAACATATTTAAAACGGAACGTCCTTTTGAATACTTTTCCAGAAGTGCACGATTTTCTCTCTGATCAATAAACAAACCTGTCTTCTGACCATTAATCCAATCGACCGGCAGTTTTAATCCATACTCCAATGGCACATCATTTAGATGTCCTCCTATTATATATCCGGTAGAATTATCTGCCTGAGCCTTATATGGCAATGTTGTTTCCGACTTATAATATACACTTACTATCTTGTCTCTCAACACTTCCGTTATTGCTTCTGCAATTTCCTGTCTGCAACAGTGCATTCCAACAGAATGAGCCTGTACAACAGCTGTTTTGCCATATACATCTACTACCAATCCCGGCAAATTATCGCCTTCACCATGTATAAGTCTGTAGATATTGTGATCTTCTCTGTCTGTCAGTCCCAGAGAGGAGCGCAGATTATACGCAACCGACACACGTTTTTTCCAAAACTCTTTATCTATAGGTTCTTTTTCAAAGGTAAGCACACGAACTGCTATACTGCCAACCTGAATATGTCCTGCAGCTACCCACTCACCACTATTAGTATATACATCTACCACATCGCCCTCTTCGGGAGCACCCTCGATAGTAGCAATAGCACCGGAAAAAATCCAAGGATGAAAACGCAGCAACGATTCCTCCTTACCCCTCTTTAGCAATACTCTCTTCTGCATCTTTTTGTATTACTTTGTATTGTTTATTTTCTATCAAATTTGTAAGATAATTATATATTTTCAGCGCAGCCCATGCATCTATTGCAGCATATTGCATCTGAGATTCTGAATACTCTTCTATCTCCCAATTGCTTAAACGCTGACTCTTTGATATGCGTTCTCCAAACAAGAGTGCATAAATTTTCTGAAGGCTACGATCCTTTATGCCAATTACAGATACCAGATCCTGCAAATCCACAAAACCTGCCGGATTCAATTCTCTTCTGCGTTGCAATGAGTGAAAATCGTCTTTTATAGAGATTCCTATTTTTAGGATTGAACTATCCTCAAGAAAAGATACTATGCTATCAGTCAATCCTATAATATGCAGTCTGAACAGGTATGCCACATCTGCTGTGGATAGTTGTAAAAGCGATACTTTATTTGTTGTCCCACGCTTAAAATTGGGTCTTGTCTCTGTATCAAATCCTACAATGCTATATTTTGATAGTTCTGTAATGGCCTGATCAGCTTTTTCCACTGTATCAACTACAACAACTGTTCCTGTAAATTCCACACGGGACAATTCTGCAACCTGGGCTTTTTCGATTGTGTTAAAAATCTCTACCATAGTTCATTATCAACACAACCATATTCATCTGAATCTGACTCCATAGTATCCTGATAGACAACACTATGTACAGCACGCAAAGTGTTCACCAATGTCTGTCCCCAATAGGTTTTAAATGCATCAGCACAAACAGCCACTGATTCAGCCATCACGTCATTAAGCCCACTCTGATATGAGTGTACAAAATTTTTCAAAGCCTGATATATATCGGCCAGATCCTCTGAAATGGTCTTTAATACAGGAGTATCACTATACTTCATATCCTCCACAAAGACCTCCAGATAGTCGTCTGCACTACCCAATTTTGACGCTGTGATAGCACGTAATGCGTTGTAGTCCTGCTCTGTAACCCACTCTTCAAGATTCATTGCATAATCTGCTTCCACATCAGGCAGCATCAACGCCTTCAGATAGAGCAATGACAGAAGCCTTGGCAACACATACACAAACTCTTTGCGTCCCTTCTGTTCAGCCTGTTCCATAAACGAACAATACTCTGCTGCGACAGTTACAAATTCCACAACATTCTTGTCAAAAACAACCGATTTCTTCATCTTTTCAACTTTGAGTAGCAAAGGTAGCTATTTTTAGCGCAAAAAAACATAATCAAAAAATATTTTGTCCTCAGCATAGTTTATAGTATCTTTACAATCCTAAAAGCTACAACGATATATGAAACTAAAAACCAAAAAGGAAGCCAAGAGCGGAGTACAGGTGCCAGAAAAGTTATCTCTGGTTAAAAGAATGATGAATGCTGTTCATAATGAGACAGTTCCATTTATTTTAGGAGCTGTGTTGATGATGCTGGCAATATACACTACCATATCATACATATCATTTCTGACCACCGGTGGCATTGACCAGAGCACAATGGAGTCAATCGCTGCACCTGCTGCCGACTACGCCAATAGTTCAGGTAAATTAGGTGCAAATCTGGCACAGCTACTTATAAACAAGTGGTTTGGACTGGCAAGCCTGGCAATTCCTCTGTTTCTAGCCATAGCCGGCATCAAGTTGCTGAAAATTGCAGAATTCCGCATTGTAAGATGGTTTATCTGCTGTTCATTTCTTATGATCTGGTGTTCAATATTCCTGCAATGGATGCTGGCCGGAATAATGAAAAATTCGTTTATTATCCCCGGCGGTATGCATGGCAAAGCTATTCTGGAGTGGTTACATGGAAACGTAGGTGCACCCGGAATCATACTTATCCTAATGTTGTCAATGCTTTTATTCTGCATATATCTTACCAGACAAACAATTGAATGGATACGCAACAGACTTACATTTTTCAGAAACAGGAAAGAGACAACATCAGAAGTTGATGATACACCAGATAATTCAGAAAGCAACATCAACAGCAGTGAACAGTTTGTCAATACACAAACTTCCAGCACAAATCCTGTAGAGCAGACTGTTACAGATGATTTCAATGTTGACAACAACATCGATGATGAAGATGACGAAAACGATGATTACAAAGAGATAAAACCTGAAAAGATCAGTAAAAAGACAAAATCAGAGGAACCTGTTCAGGAGGAGAAAGATATTCCTATGGAGGTTATACAGGCCCAGGAGGAAGAGAAAGCCACAGGCAGAATACAGGAACCATACGATCCAAGACTGGATTTGTCACACTACAAATTCCCGAAACTGGATCTGCTCAAGCATTACGAAAACAATGCACCATCTGTAGATGAGAGCGAACAGGAGGCCAACAAGAACAGAATCATCCAGACATTAAGGAACTTTGGTATTGAGATAACATCTATCACAGCAACTGTAGGCCCAACTATTACACTGTTTGAGATAACCCCTGCAGCAGGTATCAAAATAAACAGAATCAAACATCTTGAAGATGATATTGCATTAAGTCTTGCAGCATTGGGTATCAGAATCATTGCACCTATCCCGGGCAAAGGCACCATAGGTATTGAAGTACCTAATGCAAAGCCTATCATTGTATCGATGGAATCCATTATCGGCAGCAAAAAGTTTGCAGAAAGCAAGTTTGAGCTACCTGTTGCAGTTGGCAAAACCATTACCAACGAAGTCTATATGTTCGACCTGGCAAAAGCGCCTCACCTGCTGGTTGCCGGTGCTACCGGACAGGGAAAATCGGTAGGACTAAACGCCATCATAACATCACTGCTTTACAAAAAGCACCCTGCAGAATTAAAGCTTGTAATGGTTGACCCAAAGATGGTTGAGTTCAGTATCTATTCACCCATTCTGAAACATTTCCTTGCAAAACTGCCTGATGAAGAGGAGGCAATCATCACAGATACAAGCAAGGTTATCCAGACACTGAAATCGCTCTGCATAGAGATGGATGACCGTTATATGTTACTTAAGGAGGCTGGTGTACGTACCGTAATAGAGTACAATGAGAAGTTCAAGAACAGGGAACTGTTACCTACAGCAGGTCATAGATACATGCCTTACATAGTTGTAATAATTGACGAATACGGTGATCTGATTATGACAGCCGGTAAGGAAGTTGAAATGCCTATTGCCAGAATTGCACAGAAAGCAAGAGCAGTAGGTATGCACATGATTATTGCAACCCAGCGTCCTACTACAAACATTGTAACAGGTACCATCAAGGCCAACTTCCCTGCAAGAATGTCATTCAAGACCACCTCTATGATTGACTCAAAGACCATTCTTGACCGCACAGGTGCAAACCAGCTTATAGGCCGAGGCGATATGCTATACCTGCAGGGCAGTGATTGTGTACGTGTACAGTGCGCCTTTGTTGACACTCCGGAAGTTACAAATATCTGCAACTACATCAAGAATCAGCAGGGTTATACAGACGCATATCTACTTCCAGAGGTAGCAGAAGAGAGTGATAGCGCATCAACACAGGCAGATAGCTTTGATTCATCAAAACTGGATTCTCTGTTTGAAGAGGCTGCCCGATTAATTGTAATTCACCAGCAGGGTTCTACATCACTGATACAACGTAAGTTTGCCATAGGTTACAACCGTGCAGGCAGATTGATGGACCAGCTTGAAAAGGCCGGAATTGTAGGAAAAGCAGACGGCAGCAAGCCAAGACAGGTGCTCTGTGCTGACGAAATGGATTTAGACAGAATTTTGGAGAACCTCAGATAAACGGACTACGATGAAAGGATTTATAGCATCTATATTGATTTCACTATTTGTTGTTAGCACTATTACTGCACAAACAGATGCATCAGCAAATTTAAGAAACATAACTAACAGATTAGAGAAGGATTCAGGCATAACTGCCACATTGGAATTTACAGACAACACTCAATTAAATATCTTTGAAGATGGTTCAAAGGGATCATTCAAACTATGGCAGGAGTGCTTTGAGATAGATATTATCAAGTTCAGAATCTGGTTTGATGGAACCACACTATGGACTATGAACAGCATGAATGGTTACGAAGAGATCTATATCACATCGCCAGACCAGGATGAATTATCAACAATTAACCCCCTATTATTTTTAAAACAGCCCGGATTAGCAGTAAAAAACGGTATTGATACGGGAAACAGCAAATCAGTTATAGTTCCACTTCAAAACCTGAATATTGGCGAATACAATTTACAGATTGAAGTAGTTTATAATTCAGAAAATTACAGAATCAGCCAGTTACACTTTAGCGATATAAACAATCCTAACGAAAAGGTTGAGATAAAGGTTACCAACTACAAGAGTGGCCACAATTTCAACAAAACTGAATTCCGATGCCCTGCTTCAAACTATCCTGATGCAGAAATTGTAGATATGAGATAAAACAAAAACAAAATATATGGAAAGAGTAAAATGTTTAATTATTGGTTCTGGTCCTGCCGGATACACAGCAGCCATTTATGCTTCAAGAGCAAATCTTGCTCCAGTTCTTTATGAAGGAAATCTCTCCGGAGGTCAGTTAACCACAACTTCAGAGGTGGAGAACTTTCCCGGTTACCCTGAAGGTATCAATGGATTTGACATGATGGATGACATCCGTCGCCAGGCAGAAAGATTCGGTGCAGAGATCAGAATGGGTTGCGTAACAAAGGCCGATTTAAGTTCATCACCTTATAATATATATATAGATGACAACACACAGATAGAGGCAGAGACAGTCATTATCTGTACCGGTGCCTCTGCCAAATACCTTGGTCTGGAGGACGAAAAGAAGTATGCAGGACGCGGTGTAAGCGCATGCGCCACATGTGATGGTTTCTTTTACAGAAAGAAGACTGTTGCAGTTGTAGGTGGTGGCGACACAGCCTGTGAAGAGGCATCTTACCTATCCACATTGGCAGAAAAGGTCTATCTGGTTGTTAGAAAAGATTATCTGCGTGCCAGCGATATTATGCAAAAACGTGTGCTGGAAAACCCTAAAATTGAGGTACTTTTCAACCACAATGTAGAAGGATTGCTTGGAGAGGGTAAAGTTCAGGGAATGAAACTTGTAAAGAACCTTGGCAAGGATGATGAATCACATTACGAAAAAGAGATTGATGGATTCTTCCTGGCAATAGGACACAACCCAAATTCAGAACTCTTCAAAGAGTATCTGGAGACAGACGAAACAGGATACATAAAGACAATCGGCAACACTCCTTGTACAGCCATACCGGGTGTATATGCAGCAGGCGACGTTGCAGATTCACGTTATCGCCAGGCAATTATTGCTGCGGGCAGCGGTGCCAAGGCAGCTATGGAAGCCGAACGCTATTTGCAGGAAAAAGGATTGTAACAGATCACTTATAACATAGTTACAAAGACCGGGTATTCAACCTTTTTATGGTTATATGCCCGGTTTTTCGTATAAAATCACTACCTTTGCAGTTGACCAGAAACATATATGCATTTTACTTTGTTTAACCATACGCCAAAAGTGGCACATAATTATATTTATAGATGAAAATTTCTGAAATTCTGGCACAGAAGAAGACATTGTCTTTCGAAATCTTCCCACCTAAAAGAGAAGACGAGAAATTCACCCTGATTGAGAAAACCATAGCTGCTATGGATGCGCTCAATCCGGATTTCATAAGTGTAACATACGGAGCATTAGGCAACACACTAAGCAACACTGTTGCCATTGCCAGTCATATAAAGAAGAATACTAAGGCAGAACCTTTGGCACATTTCACCTGCGTAGCATCTACAAAGGAGAAGGTTGATTCCATTTGCAATGAACTGTCAGAAGCCGGCATAGAGAACATTCTGACTCTTCGTGGTGATATCCCCAAAGATAACACACAGCCTATTTTCACAGACTTCAAACACGCTTCCGATCTTGCAGAATACATCCATTCAAGCCGTCCCGGCAGTTTTCTCACTGCAGGAGCATGTTACCCGGAAAAACATCCGGAGGCATTCAGTATGCGTGAAGATATTCTAAATCTAAAGAAGAAGCAGGATGCAGGAATGTCATTCTTCACCACTCAGCTGTTCTTTGACAACGAAGCATTCTATCAGTTCCTGTTAGCAGCCAGAACTGCAGGCATAACTGTTCCTATCATACCAGGTATAATGCCGGTAACAAACTACAATCAGCTGGACAGACTGATACAGATTACAGGTTGCAACGTTCCGTTAAAGCTTCGCAACTATTTTGACAAGTACAAGGACGACAAAACAGCTCTGGAAGAGATAGGACTAATCTTTACAAGTTATCAGATTCTGGATTTGATAGCACACGATGTTGATGGAATACACATCTATTCAATGAACAAGAGTAATTTCATTACAAAGCTGATAGACAACATAAAATATGTTGCCACTGAATATTTCAAATAATACAAGAACAAATACTTTATGACTACAGATAAAGAGCTGATTAGGATATTCGATGGTGCAACGGGCACCGAGCTCTCAAATACAGCACAGCAGAACAGCTGTTCCATAGATGAACTGAATATAGTTGCTCCTGATGCTGTTTACAATTTGCAAACAGCCTATATCAAGGCAGGTACAGATTTTATAACAACAAACACCTTTGGCACAAACCCGGCCAAATGGAACTCTTCAAAATACAGCTGGCAGCAGGTAGCCAATGCAGCAATTGCAATATCCAAAAAAGCTACATGCAACACAGGTGTCGCTGTTATGTTTGATGTAGCGCCAACAGGAAAACTAATGGAACCTATTGGTGACTACACATTTCAGGAAGCATACAACAACTATCGCCAGATAGCAGAAGAGACATCATCAAAGGTAGATGGCTACATATTGGAGACATTCTCCGATCTTTATGAACTGAAAGCAGCGATTTTGGCATTTAAGGAGAACACCTCCCTGCCGGTATTCGCCACCATGACCTTTGACAACACATATCACACACTATCCGGATCTACTCCGGAAATTGTTGCTCTGACATTATCATCTTTGGGAGTAAATGCCTTAGGTATAAACTGTTCCGAATCACCCGATATAGTATTGGAAGTAGTAAGACGAATGAAACCATTTGCCACTGCTCCTATTATTGCTCAGGCCAACAAAGGACTTCCTCAGATAGTTAACGGCAAGGTAAAATACAATTATGACGACATGATGTTTGCTAAATGGTGTAGCAAACTGATTGAAGCAGGCGCAAACATCATAGGCGGCTGCTGCGGTACATCGCCATCCACAATTGCCACAGTAGCTCAGCTACATAAGGGAAAAAGTTCAAAAGGTGTATCCAGAATAGACGGAACATATATCTGTTCATCAACAAAACTTTTAAAATTAGAAAAGGGAATCATTTGCGGAGAACGCCTGAATCCTACAGGAAAGAAAAAATTAAAGCAGGCACTTGCTGAGGAGAACTACTCATATCTGCAGCAGGAAGCTTTGGCTCAGAAAGAGAGTGGAGCCGATTTTCTTGATTTAAACGTAGGTATTCCTAACTGTAATGAAACTGCCCTGCTATGCAATGCTGTAAAAAAAATCCAGGAGATATGCGATCTGCCATTACAGCTGGATAGTTCAAACCCTAATGCACTTAAAGAGGCCATCAGATTATATAATGGTGTTCCAATGATAAACTCAATAAATGGCGACAAAGCAAGTCTTGATGCATTGTTGCCTCTTGTTGCATCATTCAGAACACCAGTTGTAGCACTTCCTTTAAACGAAAGCGGTATTCCGGAAAATGCCGAAGGAAGAGTTGCCATAGCAGAACATATCATAGCCAAAGCCACCGAATATGGTATTGACAAACAGCTATTGGTCTTTGACGGACTTGTTATGGCGGTATCATCTAACCAGCAATATGGAAGAGTTACCTTAAATACCATTTCGGCTTTACATAACATGGGATTCCTTACAACCATCGGATTATCCAACGTATCATTTGGACTACCGGAAAGAGCATATCTAAACCGCACTTTCCTGGCGCTGGCATTAGAGAACGGTCTGGATTTCCCTATAATGAACCCACTTGACAAAGACACTACTGAAGTGGTAAAATCATACATGGCGCTTACCGGCAATGACATAAATTGTCAGTCATATATAGATTTCAACACCTCAAAGACCGTAGAAACAAATGAGAATAAATCTCTTTTTGATATCATTGTTAGCGGTCTGAAAGACGAAGTTCCAGAATGCATCAGCAAAGAACTTACTACATTCAGTGGCGATCACATCACAAACAACATACTGATTCCGGCACTTAAGGAGGTTGGCGATAAATTTGAGAAGAATCAGATTTTTATGCCTCAGCTTATTCGTTCAGCAGAAACCGCCAAACGTGCATTCGATATTCTTGCAGCTGAAAAGGAGAACAATGGTAAGGAGGAGACTAAGATTATTGCTCCGGTTATACTTGCCACAGTTAAAGGCGATGTTCATGACATAGGCAAAAACATTGTTAAAGTAGTTCTTGAAAGTTATGGATATCCTGTAGCAGATTTAGGCAAGAATGTATCGAAAGAGGATATCTACAATACATATCTGGAGAAAGGAGCAACAGCAATAGGACTCAGCGCATTAATGACCACAACTGTAGATTCAATGCGAGAGACCATTGAATATCTGCACCAAAAAGGTGTTCAATGCCCTGTCATGGTAGGCGGAGCGGTGCTTACCCAGGAAATAGCTACAGACATTAAGGCTGACTATTATGCAAAAGATGCCCTGACCGCTGCTACCATACTGAACAACTTATAGCATCATTCAATTCTATTATAAAAAAGTACGATAATAATTTTGCTGTTTGAATGCAAAGCAGTAATTTTGCATCCGATTTAGTCCGAAGGGGTTAAAAAAGAGTTGGCAACGTTAGCTAACCACCTCACGGAGAAACGAATAAAGCGAAATAAAAAATGTACGTAATCGCAGAGATTCAGGGACAGCAGTTCAAAATTGAACAGGGTAAGAAGCTGTTCGTGCACCACATCCAGAATGCAGAAGCTGGTGCAACTTTAGAGTTTGGTAAAATCCTTCTTGCAGACAAAGATGGTCAGATTGTTATTGGCACTCCAACCATTGAAGGCGCAAAGGTAGTTTGTGAAGTTAAGAATGCTCTTGTTAAGGGCGACAAGGTTCTTGTATTCCACAAAAGACGTAGAAAAGGCTATCGTAAATTGAACGGTCACCGTCAGCAGTTTACAGAGTTGTTTGTTAAAGAAGTAATAGCATAACCCTAAAAAACTAAGAAGATATGGCACATAAAAAAGGTGTAGGTAGTTCTAAGAACGGACGTGAGTCAGCTAGTAAGAGACTTGGCGTTAAGATTTGGGGCGGACAGTTTGCTAAAGCAG
>JAEIGA010007080.1_pt1 | contig 17058 bp, 32 predicted proteins | sample 9270691 | NCBI WGS metagenome assembly JAEIGA01 (sample SAMN17057246, study PRJNA624740) | gut metagenome | biome: biome; isolation source: fecal sample | host: Bos grunniens | place: China: Xizang | collected 2019
CAACGTGCCGTTCGACATTATTTCTTGCGTGATCACGTACGCGCCGTGCGGGAGGTTCTAATGGCGAGACAGACCAGCAATTCCTCGGAAGTTTCGAGCTTTTCCGAATTCGCGGACGTGAAGGAAGCCCTGAAGGGCAAGTACTCGAAGTTCGAGGGCTACGACGTGAACTTCGTCGTGGTGAAGAGCGTCGGATTCCTATCCGTCCCGACGCTGGAGAAGTCGAAAACAGTGAAGTTCGAACTTCCCTCGCACTACCCCTTTGTGGCGTTCATCGGGTCTTCCGAAGGGACGCGCACGCAGACGGTGGGCAAGGACGAGAACCTTGAACTCGAAATGGACGCAGGCGAGAGCCTGTTCGTATTCTTCAACCTAAAGGAGTGACTAAAAATGTCGGCACTTGGAATCGGGGAACTCATCACCAACATCGGCAGGGACGCGGACGCCGACATCGGGCTCGGCGCCATCGGCAACTACCTCGCCAACAAGAAGGCGAAGCGTGCGGCGCAGGAAGCCGTGGACGACGTCGAGGAGCAGAACGAGGAAATCCTGAAGTCGATTTCCGACTACTACGCGGACAACGGCGTGACGGAGGCGACCGGGGGCAAGATGTCCGTCGGCGACTACGTGAACGCGCTGAAGGCGTACAACCCGGACGAGTTCACGTACGACGTGCAGGACTTCAGCTACGACAAGAGCGCGAAGGACTTCTACAACGAGAACGCCGACCGCATCCTCGCGGACGTGGCGAAGACGACCCAGCAGACGGCGGCTGGCGCGGGAGTCGGTCGCGGGACAGGGGCGGCGCAGCAGATCGCGAGCGACCAGGTCGCGAAGAACGAGGAGCTCTGGAACGACGCCCAGTCCGCCTACAACGCCGACAGGGCGCAGGCGTACAACGAATGGAGCGGCTACACGCAGGCGAAGCAGAACGAGATGACGCAGAAGGCGAACGCCTACAACCAGAAGGTGGAAAACCTCGGGGCAATCTCGCAGCTCTACCTCGACGACGCGCAGAACGAGTTCGAGGACACGCTGAACGCGAAAATCGCAGGCTACCAGAGCCTCAACAGCGCAAAGAACAACCTCGCCAACGCGGGCACTGCGGACGCGGGATTCTACAACTTCTTCCTGTAAGGACGGACACCATGAGCGACATCAGATTTACGAACCTCGGCGAGCTTTTCAGCGCTCCCGTGTACGAACGCCGCGAGCGCAACTTCGCGGGCGTGGGAAAGGCTATCGACAACCTCATCCGCGAACAGCAGGAAGAGAATAAGCGCAAGCGCGAAGAGGACGACCGCAAGGAACGCTTCGATACCGTGGCCGACCTCCTGAACGGCGACGACACGGAAATGAAGGTGGCGGCGCAGCGTTACGTGCAGACCGGGGACAATTCCGGGTTCTCGCAGGTGGCGATGAACCGCGCGCTGAACGCCGAGAAGAAGAAGGAAGCCGAAGATTCCGCCGACGTGGCGTACCTGAACGACCTTGCGGAACTGCAACAGCTCGACAAGGACGCGATCGCCCAGAAGAAGCTGAACGACCCGACGTACATCAGCAGGCGCAAGGCCCTGATGCGCCGTATCGAAATCGATTTCAGCAAACTCTCTGACGAAGTGAAGGTGGCAGAAGGCGGCGGGCAGTCGGGCACGCTCGAAGCCATCCGGAAGGAAGGCGAAGAGAAGGCGAAGACGAACGAGGGCACTATCTCGAACGAAGATCTCGAAGCCGGAAGGTTCGGCACTATCGCCGACCTGTCGAAGGCTTACGACGTCGCCGTGGCGAACAACGATGACGATTACAAAAAGAGATTGCAGGAAGCCTTCGTGGTGCGTCTCGGCAACGAGGGCAAGCTCCGCAAGGACGGCAAGACTCCGGAAGAGGACAGGATGACCGAGGAAGAGAAGGAGATGGCGAAGAAGTTCGGCATGCTCCGCACAGCCTCGAAAACACGCGACGACTACGCCGCGAGACTCCAGAAGGCGAAGGACGCCTACAAGCTGCTCAAGTCGCCGAACGCGCGCAAGGTGTTCAAGGCGCAGGCGGCGAAGAAGTACGGCATCAACGAAAAGGACGTCGAGGGCTTATGACCGAGGAAGAATACAAGGACTATCTGGAACTCAAGAAGCAGGGCTTCGACGTGTCGGAGCTCGAAAAGGACGTGGACGCGTTCCTGCGCGACAAGGAGGGCAGGGAAGCCGGGGAAAGCGGTTCCTCCGGCGGTACGCAGGCGCCGTTCATCGACGGCGTGGACTGGGTTTCCGCCTACCGCAGCGCGACGAAGTCCAAGAAGGCCCCGACCGACGAGGAACTGGCGGATTTCCGCGAGAGCGTCGGCGCGAGGGTCACGGGGTTTTCCCGCTCCAAGGTGCGGAAGCGCACGAAGAACATCTTCCCTTGGCAGGACGACTACTTCCGCACGGTGACCGAGTACACGCCCAAGAAGGGCGACCCTTCCGACATCTGGTCGGTGGCGGTCGATACCGGGTACTACCCCGAAGGAGACGCCGACAAGGAGTACTTCGGCGAGTTCCTGCGTCTCGGCAACGTGAGCGACGAGGAAGCCGGGGAAAAGGTCAAGTCCGGCGAATGGGACAAGGATATGCTCGGCGAGTGGGAACGCGCGAAGGCGTTCGGCAAGCTCCTCGACAGTTCCAGACGCTACATCACGAAGGAAATGGCGAAGACCGACGCGCGGAACGACTCGGACTTCTTCACGGAGACCGTGTTCCCGTCGAGCGTCCGTTCGCTCAAGGAAGGCGACATCCCGAAGGGCGGACAGATCGCGTCCGACTTCGCATCCACCGCGCTGACGACCGTCCCGGCGACGAGGGCGGCGGGCGTCGCCTTCCCGACGCTCGGGGCGTTGCTGTCGGGGGCGAACGAGTACGAGTACAACGGCGCGGAAGCGGGCGAAGCCGTGAAGGACGCCGGTGTAATGGCGCTCCTCGGCTCGGGCGCGAACAACCCGTGGATTTTCCGCAACCTCGCGGGGGCGGCGGGGCTCTCTTCCGTCCGCGAGGGCGCGGCGGGGGCGCTGAAGGGGCTCGGCAAGGAATCGCGGGCGCAGGTGCGCAAGGCGATGACCGACGCCGACCGGGTCGCCGAACTTGTCGGTTCCAACGCCGCCGAAGGCAAGCTGGGAATTCGCAAGGCGACCGAGGACTGGGACGCCGACATGACGGCGAGGGCGTACCAGATTCTCAAGGACGAAGGGAACCAGTTCGCGGACGCCTTCGTGTCGATGCAGACCGGGGCAGGGATGACTTCCGCCGCCGCCGAACGCTTCGACACGGCGGCACGCGCCTCCGTTGGCGAGCCGGTACGCGACGCGCTCGTCGACGCGCTCGTCGAGGCTGCGGAAGCCGGGGACGAGAACGCCATCAAGGCGTTGCCGGAGCTCGAACAGTTCAACCGCGAAAGCGGCGACAAACTGACGAAACTCCTCTTCTCGCCCTACACGAAGAAGGCGAAGGAAGTCGCCCGGACGGAGCTCGGTCTCGCGGGACAGTACGGCGGACGCCCTGCGTTGCGTGCCGTTGCCGTCCAGTCTGGACAGATGGCGGAACCGTCGAAGGCGAAGCGTTCGAAGGAGGAACGGCTCCCGATGGAATCCGACGAGGAAAAGGAAAAGCGGTGGGAACTGTTCACTCCGAGGGTTTCCGAAACGGAAGTCGGAGACTATATTAACAGACGTTACAACCTTTTCAAGGGGATCAAATGAAGAACTACTTCGACCCTAACCCGGCGCACGTGTGGGAAGGCGTCCCTTTCGTCGGCTACTTCGAGTTCTGCCAGTACGGCACGACGGAACCGCTGTCCGTGTTCGACGTGGACGGCAACGACCTCGGCAACGTCGTCTATACGGCTACCGACGGCAGGATGGAATACGAGGTCTACCTCGAAGGGGACTACTCCGTCCGCTGGTGGCTCTACGTGGGCACGAACACCGACATGTCGCAGGATTCCGACCCGGAGAACTTCCGGCTCGTCTACACGCAGAGCGTCATGGCTGGCGGCGGAGAAAATTCCGGCGAGTTCGAGACGCCGAAAGTCGGCTCCGTGGCGGAGCTCCGCGCCATCGAAGGGATGGAGGACGGCGCCTGCGTGCTCGCCACCGGCTACTACGGCGACGGCGACTGTCCGGCACGGTTCTACCTGTGGGACGCCTCGTGCATCCAATCGGAGGACTCCGGGTACATCGTCCAGTCGGACTCCGAGAGCGTCGGACGGTGGATCATGCTCTGGTCGTCGGCGGTCATCCCGTGCGAATGTTACGGCGTCATCCCGTCCGAGGGCAAGACGGCGAACCTGCCGAACCTGCTCTCTTTCCCGGATTCCGTCGGCACTTCCGGACTGCGGACGGCCCGCACGATCCGCTTCCAGCCCGGCACGTACTATTCCGGCTCGTTCGCGACGACGAAGAACGTCTCCATCCCGGCAGGGTTCGAGTATTCTGGCGTCATCGAGTGCGCCTCGGTTGAAGTCGACCCGGGCGCGTCGGCGGTGTGCCAGGGCTTCAAGGTGACGGACAACGGCTGTTTCGTCGACGCCGACTGGGTGACGGACGCCTCGACGCTGAACTGGAACACGAACAACGTCTGCGCGGTCCTCCGCTCGTACTCCATCACGTTCCTGAAGAACGTGATTTGCGGCGCGCTGAACGCGGGGGCGACCATCCTCAACTCGTTGCGCGTGACCGGGGCGAGCGTCCTCGGCTCCCTTTCCGCCGGGGCCACCGAAGTGGACACGTTGCAGGTGAAGGGCAATACGACCGTGGGCGACGGCAACACCACCGGCACGTTTACCGTCGATGCGCTCATCGACCTGATCGTCAACGGGAGCACCACCCACAACGGCATCGTCAGCTTCCTGTCCTCGCTCACCGCCACCGGGCTTTCAAGGGTCAAGCAGCTGGAATTGCAGGTGAAGGGCGCGGCGACGTGGTATCCGGTCTACAGCTTCATCCGCAGGAACTGGAACATTTCGCTCGAAAACGAACGGTACTGCCTTTGTCCCGTAGCCGAGACGCTCGACAAGATGACCATCGAGTTTCCACAGACGCCGAACGCGTCGTGGAGCGTCTCCCTCTATGACTCTTTCGGCGGGAATCCGCTCGTGACGTGGAGCGGGAACGACGTCTCGACGCTCCCGGACGGGGCAACGTACGACTCCGAGGCCCACATTCTGAAAATCGAGTTTACCGGGGCGGACTACCGTCCGAGATTCGTGAAGATCGACATCCTTGCGGAAAACGGCCTGATGACCTGCTCCTTCGAACCTTACAACTAAGGAAAAACCATGGCTAACGACACCACCAAGTACGGCTATCTGATTTCACCCGCACCGCAGTTCCTCGACACCAACGGCAAGCCCATTTCCGGTGGCAGGCTGAAGGTGTACATCGCGGGGACTACGACCAAGGCGACGACCTACAGCGACTGGAACCTGACGAAGAACACGTGGCCCGTCGTCCTCGACGCGATGGGGACGTGCCAGGTCATCGTGCCTTCGGCGAACCTATACAAGTTCGTGCTGGAAAGCGCGGAAGGCGAGGAACCGCTCGTCACGCGCGACAACGTGGCGGTGGCATACGCCAACGTCGACATTACCGGAATCGGCTCGGAAGTCGTGAACTCCGACGGCTCGGTGGACGTTACCGCGACGACCGACCCGGATACGGGGCGCACGACCTACGACGTCAGCGTCGAGGACACCGTGCAGGACCTCGAAGGGCTCGTCCAGGACGAGACCGAAAGGGCTACCGCAGCGGAAAAGGCGGCGAAGACCGAAGTCGTCGCAGGCGACAACATCACGGTGACGAAGACCGTCGGCGCTGACGGACAGGACGTCTACACCATCGACGGCGAGGACGGCGGGGTCGAGGGCGTCTACGGAGTATACTCCAGAAGCGGCGATGCGTGGAACAGGACTTCTGGCGATGCGGACATCACCGCCCTTACGGCAGGGAATTACCATTATACGCTCATTGTCGGGTACTCCGTCAACACGACTTCCAACGCCATCGCCACGATCGATTCCGACGTCGGCTCCATTATGCACAGGGCTCCGGTGGACTGCTCCTTCGTCCATGCGGGCTTCGTTGAATTCAGCGGGGACTTCTACGGCACTGCTTTGAACCCGACCTTGGTCTTCCCGACAGGAGTCTCGCTCTACCCTGCCGCCTATCTCTTCGTGCACTCCACGGCAGGTGGCGGAAGCGGTGGCGGAGGCGGAAGCGGGGACAACGACAAGGTCGCAGTGGAATCGGGAGCCGTCGCAGGCTATCTCAAGGACGTGCTCGTTTCCGCAAGCGACATGGTGACGCTCGTACCGAGCGGTAACCGGCTGCTCGTGAACGTCAATTTGGACTATTCGTCCGACCCAAAACTTTCCACGATGAACGAATCGCAGGTGGACGGGGCGACCGCCAACTATGGCGGTTACCAACTGAAGTCGGGAGCGGACAAGCTCGTATGGGACGACGACACGTTCCAGAGCTTCGATTGGCTGAACGCACAGGTATATCAATGTATGCGCCTGTCCGATGCGCAGGGTACCATCACGAAGTGCAACGTGGCGTTGTGCGGTTCTCTCGCCTTCAGCACGCCTGCGCCCTGCTTCAACGTGGGAATCTTCGACGCTTTGACAGGGACGCTCCTCGGACAGAGCGGGCTCAAGTACTATGGGGAAGACTTCAACTCGGACGAAGAGCCGTGCGAAGTGGACATGGTCGAGACGAGCGAAGGCTCGCTGACAATCAAGCGCAACATGCGCTACATCATCCAAGTGTGGACGTGCGGGTTGCAGTTGGCGGGGCTCGACCGCTCGACCGACTACAATTATACCTACGACTACACGCTCCGGCAGAACTTGCAGACGACGACGAGCCTGCCGAAGTTCGTGGACGTCTCCTCCGCAATGAGCAGGGCGTCCGTCATCCCGATGGTGTCCTTCGGTGCGGAGTCCCTGTTCTGATGACGCACAAGCCCGAACCGAAGCCGACGAAGCTCGACCTTCTCGGCTTGCTATTGAAACTCTTGAAACTGAAAAGGAACTTCTGATGTACTCAAGAAAGGAATACTTGGAATCAACGGACTGCCGGAAACAGAACTTGGCACGGGACCACGAAGGTCTAGATTGGAACTACGCCATTGCGCCCAAGCTTGACAGGGATTTGCACGAGAAACTTCTGCAAGTGCCCGCATCCGAGGTGCTGCCGTTCATTCAGCTTTTGCCGTTGATCGGCTCGGGCTACTTCGGGACGGCAATCGAGATCCTTGACGGACTTGTTGCCGAAACGGAAACGCTCGCCAACTTGAAGGAATGGCTCGTCAAAGCCCTTAACGAAGCTAGGGAGGTATAACTATGAGTACGTTTCAAAAACTCGACGTGAGCGTGAATGTCGCGCAGGATTTCAACGATACGCAGAAGGCGCAGGGACGTGCCAACATCGGGGCGACTAGGGTCGTCTTCATCGGCACGACTGCGACGAATGCGGACATCTTAAAGATCCTCCAAGCGGGGGACACTCCCGTGCTCCGGATTGTCGTCGCATCGACCGCTTCGTTCTTCAACCTTGCAAGGGTCGCCACGATGACCGCCGTCTTTTCCGCTGTAATCGACGGGAGCGTCGTAACGTACACCTGCGCAGCGGACACTTGGACGAGGACGGAACAGCCGTACAGGAACGACTGGGTCGCGTTCACGCCCGACACATTGCAGACGACGGAAGCCGCTAAGATTTTCTCCATCGGCAACGTCGAGGTCGGCTACTACTTCGACAGTGGTTCGAACTTCCGGCTTTCGATGCGGAGCACGTCGGGGACACGCTACGTCTACCTTGCCGACCATCGTGGCTCGGGCGGTGGCTATGCGCTGACGACCGGATGGACGGGCATCACGCTCTACGGCTTCACGACCTCGAATCAGTTGGAGTCCTTCAAGGGCTACGACACGACGGGGAACGTGAACCTCGAATTCGACGTGTATTTTGCGAACGGCGTGAGTCCGTTTGTTCCCGTCGCTCAATACCGGGTGAATACGTAACACTCTTTCATAAAATCGGCGCACCTTGCGCCGTTTTTATGTATTTTTTTCTTCGTGGACTTGTCTGTAATCTCGAGAATCGTCGAAGCTACCCCCTCGCAGGCGCTGCCTCTGATGCTGTGCCTGGTGCTTATCGGCTACCTGTCCTTCAAGGCATACCAGGAGTTCCGGAAGGTATACCAGACGGTGAACCAAAAGGAGGCGTTGCTTGTCGCCCGGCTCGGCAAGTGCGAGACGACGCTCGCGCAGTGCGACGAACGGACGATGATGCTGTCGGCGAAGCTCTCGAAGATCGAAACGAGCCTCGAATCCATCAACGCGTCGCTGATTCGGCTGTCCACCACGATGGAAATGCACATGAAACAGGAGGAAAGGCAATGACCATCCAGCAATTCGCATTTATGTTCTTCGGGGGGTGCTGCCTGCTCGGCATCCTCGGGAAGATCCTCGACTTTAGGGACTGGCTCAAGCGCAGAAGGGGAGACAATGGCTAGCTTCTACCTCAAGAGCTGGGACGTCTTCAGTTGGGACGTCTCGAAAAGCGAGCTTTACGTGCTCCGCAACGACTGCTCGTTCACGCTCGACACCGACTTCGGCAAGCGCTACACCATCCACTGCAAGCGCGGACTCGTCTGGGACGGCGCGAGCGTACCGAAGCCGTTCCGGTGGTACCTGCCGAATATCGACGAGAAGAACCTCGTGTATACCTCTGCGGGACTCCTGCACGACTGTTGCTACGGGGCGGAACTCCTTCCGAAACCGCTCTCCGACGACCTTTTCCGCGGCGTCCTGCGTGACGCGGGAATCCCGCGACGCAAGGCGTCCTTCGCGCACCTGTGCGTGAAAGTCGGGGCTAAGTCCCATTACGGCAAGGAGCACGACCGCTTCGGCATCCGTTTCTTCTGCTCCATCGAGGAGAATCCCGCATGACCGACGAAGTCGCGCTGAGAAAACGGATCTACGTCATCGCCGGGGAGACCCCGAGCCAAAAGAACGGGCAGAGCTTCAACAGGCGCACGAAGACGATGTTCAAGAGCGAACAGTTCCGCAAGTGGTTCGAAAGGGCGTACCCGGAACTGCTTCACCAGGGCGTCCCTGTCAAGCCTTATGAATACGCGAGAATCGAAATCGTGTTTCGGCACGACTCGCTGCGGGTCCGCGACGGGGACAACCAGCTCTCCACGGTCCAGGACCTGCTGAAGAAGGCGGGCGTCATCGCCGACGACCGCTGGACGCGAATCGGCACGCCTGCGGTAAGGCACGACGTCGCGAAGTTCGCGGAGTGCGTCATCAAGGTGACGGAAATCGCGCCCATCGACTGGGCGAAAAGACTGAAGGAAATCAAGGACAGATGAACCCGAAATATTTTACTTACAAGGAACTCGTCCGCACGGACACGGGGCTCCCGAACAGCCCGACGGACTGGCAGCAGGTCGTGAACCTGCAACGGCTCGCCTTCTTCCTCGACCGTCTCCGGGACTACATGGGCTCCCCGGTCATCGTGATGAGCGGGTTCCGCAGCCCGGAAGTGAACGCGCGTGTCGGCGGCTCGAAGACATCGGCGCACCTGCAAGGGCTCGCCGTGGATATCATCCCGAAATCGAGGATGCAGGAAGACTTCGGCAAGATGCTCGCCTATCTCAAGCCGTTGGCGGAGCTGAAGTCTATCGACCAGCTCATCGTGTATCGGAACGGCGACATGGTCAAATGGCTTCACGTCGGCTTCCGCGAAGATTCACTCAAGAACAGGGGACAGGTGGTCTACAAATGAGTTTCGAACAGACGGAAGAATACGGCAAGTTCACGGACAAGTTCAAGACGAAGCTGACGACTGACGACTGACGACTGCTACACGCCCGCGCCTGTGTACGAGGCCGTCAAGGGATGGGTCGTGCGGCATTTCGGTCTCGCAGGGCGTCGCATCGTGCGCCCATTCTATCCTGGCGGGGACTTCGAGAAGTTCGAGTACCTCCCGGGCGACGTCGTCATCGACAATCCGCCGTTCTCGATCTTCGGGAAAATCCTCGAATTCTTCGAATCGAAGCGAATCGACGTTTTTCTCTTCGGGCCACAGCTTACGCTGTTCAAGCAGTTCGACTTCTGCTATGTCCCGGCGGATTGCACCATCACTTACGAGAACGGCGCGAAGGTAAACACCGGGTTCGTGACTAGCCTCGAAAAGGAATACCGCGTCCGCAACTGGCCGGAGCTCTGCGAGACAGTCAAGAAGGCGGACAAGGACGCCAGACCGCCGAAGACGAGGAAAAGGCTTGCTTACCCTGACTGCGTCGTATCTTCCGCCCTGCTCGGGAAGCTGTCCGGCACGGCTTACGGCTTCACGAAGGAAGGGAGCGCGTTCACGCGTACGGTAGGCGGGGAGCGCGTCTTCGGGAACGCCTTCCTGCTGTCCGTCCGTCCGTAACGAAGCGGAACGCAGGGAACTTTCCGAAAAGGATTTGGACATTCTCCGGCGACTTGGTTGACAACCAACCTGTTTTTTTATATTGTTTTTACAACTTCTCTCCTATGCACAAAAATCCTCGCCGGAAGGCGGGGATTTTTGCAATCACCTGTCCTTCCACGTGATTACGAAGTAGTTCTTTCCCCGTTCCGCACCCCATTCGGGGCGACCCTGCCCGATGCGGATGTTCGGGTTCTTAAGCGTTATCGTCGGGCTGTCCGGACGATAGCCGTTGCGAAGTACGAGCAGGTCGAAGGTCTTCTTGAACGGCTTCGTGTAACGGTCGAAGTGGTAGGGCTGCGGAGGGGCTCCGCTCTTTGCACCGCTCCGCCATCGCCAAGCACCGCTTGTACTTTTGGTGACGGATAACTTCATCCGCTTCTGACTTGAGGTAGACATCGGAAGGGATTACGCAAAGTGCATTGTCGCAGTAATCTTCGTCTACCATCTTGTATGAATTCAGTTCGCTCATTAGTCCTCCAAGCCGAGGTATTCACGTGTAGGCTTGTACTATTCCGTGTCGTCCCATTTGGAGACTGCGAGTGATTTGCCTACAGGTTCGTTGGCGTTGGCAAGGTCGAACGACATACAGGTGTAGATCGTGAAGTCGGACGTGCACTTCCGCAATTGTCCCTTTCCTTCCGCAAGCCAACGTGACAATTCTCGGTTGGTGGCGAGCTTCGGTTCGGTAATTTCTTTCAGTTCAATTCCTTTGTACTTCATATGTTCTCCTTTTGTTGAGTAGGGCGCAATGGGGACTCGAACCCCGCACGTTACGTGCCCACCCTGCGTGGCTTGCGTCTGTGTTTATTCGTTGTCGATCAAATCCTTGATGCGTTCGCCGAGGACTTCCTTATAGGTTCGCATGGCTTCCGCCTGCTTGCGCCACAGGTCCTTGTGGTGGTCGCTCACGCCTTCCGGATTCGCTTCGATTGCACGTTCAAGCCGTTCGAGTCTGTCCGAAATTTGGTTGCGTTCGTAGGCGAGTTCGATAGTCAAATCGGTTCTCGAACGAATCGGCATTACTTTAGCTTCGTTTGTATCAATCGCGTCGTTTGTATTTCTCATTTTGTTGTCCTTTGCCCACTGGGGCGGTTGTTTTTTTTATTTGCCGTAGCCGTCGCCGTCGCCGGAGCCGGAGCCGTAGCCGTCGCCGTAGCCGTCGCCGTAGCCGTCGCCGTCGCCGGAGCCGGAGCCGTAGCCGTCGCCGTAGCCGTAGCCGTCGCCGTCGCCGTAGCCGTCGCCGGAGCCGTCGCCGTAGCCGTCGCCGGAGCCGTAGCCGTCGCCGTAGCCGGAGAGAACGATAGAGTTGACCTTACTGCTCACGGATGCCTGCCTTTTCGATGCTGTCCTTGGCTTCTTCGGTGCACGGGATGACCTCGTACACGTCGCCGAGCCAAATCTCCGGCAGGACGTTGGGGAGCGTGCAGCTTGCGTCGATGCCGTGCTTGGCGACCGCGGAAAGGCTGATGCCTTCCTTCGCCTTCCACGACCAGAGACGGCGGGAATCCACGAGCTCGGCGTGGTTGCCGTCGTGCGTCTTCAGGTATCCGGCATGCACTCCGCAGTAGTAGCCACGGCAGATGACGTAGGACAGGCCGTCCTTGTTGGTCGGCGTCTGCTGGACGCTGTCCTTGCGGACGTAGGTGGTTCCGTTGATTTCGATTTCGCTTTCCATTTGATTTTCCTTTTAGGTTGTGGTTTTGGGTTAATTTTGCCCCGCGCCCCGTCTGCGGTAAGGTTCGAACAAAAGGCCGTCGGGGCGCGGGGAGTGTCATTTTTCCGAACGCCAGCGTTCGCAGTTGCGGTTGTCCCCCATCGAGCAGTCGGTGAAGAACCGGCATCCCCAGCAATGGTCAGGGGCGGTCGCCTTCTTGCGGTTGCTCTCGTAGATGGCGTGGCGTTCCTTCTTCGTTTTTTGCCGTTCGCCGGGGCGGACGAAGTCCTGGCGGTAAAAGATTGTAGACGGTTCGTTGCTCACAGCTTCTCCAGATGCTTGCGGACGTAGTCTGCGAAGACCTTGTAGTAGTGGTGGTTGTCTTGCTCCTTGGCGAGTCCCGTGCACCGGTCGAGCTCGGAAATCACCCCGGCGACGAAGTTCCGGTACAGCGTCACCTCGGCGTTGAGGTAGCCGGGAATCTTCGACAGGCGGAAGAGCTTCTGGTACTGACGGCAGAGGACTTCCTCCGCGTCCGTCCGGAACGCCTTCTGCCGGATTCGGTCGTCGACGCTCGCGATGAACTCGGCCGGCTCCTGCGACGAGAGCCTGTCGATTCTCGCGCGGCGATTCTCCTCGTCGATTTCCTTCTGCGTCCTCTTCGGCTCTTCGGGCGTCTTCCCGGCGATCTCGTCGAAAATTCGGTCGAGCCTTTCGCGCTCGGCGGCGCGGTCAATCTTCGGCACTTTCCGCCTCCTTCGCTTCCGCTCTCGCCTTCCGCTTGGCGAGAATCTTCTCCCGGTTCTTCAGGTACCATTCCCGCTGGCAGGCACGCAGTTCTTCCTTGTGGGACTCGCGGTACTTGCGGTTCTTCTCGCTCACCTTTTCTAAGTGAGCCTCCCGGTACTTCCGCTGGTACTCGCGAATTCTGTCCCGGTTCTCTTCGCGCCACTTCGCCTGCTGTTCGAGGCAGGTCTCCCGGTTCTCGTGGTACCATTGGCGGAACCGCTCGGCGATTTCCTCCTTGTGCGATTCCCGGTAGCGCTTCATCCTTCCGGCGATGGCTTCCTTGTGGGACTCGCGGTACTTGCGCTGTGCGGACTTGTTGTAGCCGGGGTGAGCCTTGCGGAATCGTTCCTGGTTCTTCCGGGCCTTCGCGAGTTCTCCCTCGCGGATTTTCCCGGACGATTCCTTAAACTTTTGAGCATCGACCCCGCCGTGGGACTGCATCCGCTCCTTGAGCAGGCGGTCGAAATCGTTGTGGAAAAGTGCGGACACTATCGCTCCTTCTTGAAGAAGAGCTTGCCTTCGGGCGTCTGCCAGAGCTCGAGGATTTCGCCTTCGGCAAGTTCGAAGGCGTGCTCGTGGCAGAGCTTCAGCCATTCGGCTGTCTTCTTCGCGGTGATCTTCATTTTCTTGAGCTGGTTTCCGGGTGCGTCCGACGCCTCTATGAGGTGGCGGAGCGCCGCACGGTAGCCGAGCAGGTATTCGCAGGATGCCATCGTCAGTCCTTCCCGAATTCTCGCCCGCACATCGGGCATCTGTGGATTTCCATGTAGGCGGTCTCGCCGTTGTCCGCGTCGCAGAGGCTGAGGTACACCTTGCCGTCCTGCCGGTAGACGTACACTCCGTACTCGCAGAGGTTGCCGTCGCCGACGTCGAGCTTGTGCGTGAGGACTGCCTTCTCTTCAGTTCCGATTGTTTTGCAAAACTCGCACATTACAGCGCCTCCTTCATCCATTCGCCGGTGCGTGCACGGTGCAGGTAGTTCTCCGCCTTGGCGACGTCGTCCTGCCAGCTCTCGCCCGGCTTGGCTCCGCAACGGAGCAGGTACTTGACAGCGTTGCAGATGGGGAATATCGCCTTGCGCGGGATGTCCCCGCGTTCCGCGATGCTGTCCAGAATCGCGATCGTCGAGATTCCGGCGATGTCGTAGTGCGTTCCCTTTACCTTTTCGAGTTTATTCTTCTTTGCCATATTCCTTTAGTTCCTTTTCGAGTCTTGCCGCTTCGGCGAACGCCTTCTTGCTGTTGCCCGCGAGTACATTGCGGTGTTTTTCGCGGAGTTCGTTCGCGCACTTTGCCGAGTCGAGCGTGGCGTACACGCTGTACAGGGAATCGAACATCTCCGCCTTCTCGGCTGAGAGCCGTCCGATTGTCGCCCGGTACTTCAGGCACATCCTTGCCAGTTCCGCTTCGAGCGGGGTGTAGTTACCACCTGCGTTACTTTGTTTCACAATTTCCTTGATGTCGCCAATCGAGAGTTTTATTTATTCAGTTTCTCCTTGAGTTCCTTGATTTCCTTCAGCGCGGCGTCTAGCTGGCACTTCGTGAGCCTGTAGGCTTCCCGGTACTTCACCACGTCGCTTCGTAGCTGGACGATGAAGGCGTCCTTTTCCGCTTCGGTCATTATGCGTCCTCCTTGAGGGGTTTCGCCGCGCCCCCGCATTCTTGCGCTTGAGGTATTCGTGCACGAGCGCGGTGCACGGCAGGGCGCACCGCTTGGCGCGCTTCTCGGCAGTGCGCTGCCGTTCGTATTCCTTCAGGAGCTTCTTCGCTTCCTGGGATTTCTCTCTTGTGATTTCCATTCTTCGTTCTCCTATACGGGCAAAAGGTAGCTAAGCGTCGCCGTTTCCGGGCATTCGCCCGCATTTTTCTCCATTTTACGTCGGAATACTTGTGGATAAGCCGTTCATATCCTGTTTGCCATTCTTGAGCCTTGCGCGGAGCTCGCCGATTTCGTTCGCCTGCGACTTGCAGCGGAACTTGTCCGCGAGGCCGTGCTTCTGCTTGAACTTGCCGAGAAAGCGGTCGACGCTGTACGCGAACTGGAAGTAGTCGTTGACGGCGTCGCTCAAGCGTCCGACTTCCTTCTCCAGCCGGAGGCACTTCGCCGCGAGGGCGGTCTCGAGCTCCGTTCGGGCACCGTCCGCCACGATGGCGAGCAGGTCCTTCTTCTTCAGGTTGGCGTAGCTTTTTCCCATTTGTCTTTTCTCCTTAGAAAAATCGCCCTTTTATCGGTGGAGGGCTAACCACCGGGGGGGCTGCGCTTTTATACGATAACTTCATAGAGCGTTATTTGTCCTTTGTGCAACGGACCGCAGCCCCCATTCCTTTTCAAGACTTCCCCGGTTTTGTCGCGCAGGAACCGGGAACCTGCCTTGACATCCTAGTCCGAGAGGACGATGTACGCCACGACGGCGGCGAGGACGATAAGGTTCACGACGCTGAGGATGAGCGTTTCCTTGTTTTCCGGCTTCATTTATTCTCCACGGAAAAAGTGCGACAGGTCGAACTCCGGGTTTCGCTTGGCGTAGCCGGAGCTGTTCAGGTAGTCAACGATCGTGCGGACGTACTTCGGGACGTCCCCGGAAGCGGAGACGAAGCCGTCCTCGACTCTCACGGTGCCCCACTTGAAGTCCTTAGAACGGCAGGTCATCGTCAGCCTCCGTGTCGGCGGTCTGCGCCTTCTGTGTCTGCGGTGTCTGCTTGCCGGACGGTTGCGTCGTGTCCGACTTCGGCGAGAGAATCTGCAAGTTCGCCACGTTGATCTCCGTGCGAGTCACCCGGTTGCCGTCCTTCTCATAGGAAGAGTAGGTGATTTCGCCTCGGACGAGCACGCAGGTCCCGCCCGCGAGGTTGAGCGATTCGAGCGTGTCGGCGAGCTTGCCCCAGACGGTGCAGTTATGCCAGTAGGTGAGCTTCTTCTGTTCGCCGTTCGCGTCGCGGTATATTTTGCTCGTCGCGAGCGAGAACCGTGCGCACTTCTTCCCGCTGTTGGTCACCCGGATTTCGGGGGACTTGCCGAGGTTGCCGACAAGGATCGCGTCGTTTATGTATGCCATGTGTTGCTCCTTAGTATTCGCGCTGGAGGCTCTTCGCCTTCGGCTTGGTTTCGATGAATTCTTTGTAGGTGAGGGCGAACGCGTCGTCGCTCATCCCGAGCCACTTCGCCGCGTTCTTCGGCGTGATGGAGACGTAGTTGACGAGCTCCGCGAGGTTCGCGCCGTTCCGCTCGGCCTCGGCGACGAAGCCGGGGAAGTCCTTGATGCTCGACGTCGAGCCGTTGTCCTTCAGGCGGAAGCCTTCGGTCACCGTCCCTGTCTTGACGAAGTACGCGCCCTGCGCCGTCTTGACGGCGTTACCGATAGCGTCCGCCACGTCGCGGAGCTGGTCGGCGTACACCTGAAGGTCGTGCACCGCCTGCGACCGCGAAGCGAGGGCGAGAGGCTCGGTCGTTCCCGAGCCTACGGCAAGCACGAAGGCGTACGCGTCGCGGAGCGCAGTGCCGGGAATCGCCGAAAGTACGCCTTCCTTGGTAATGGCTACGGCTGTCTTCATTTTCCGGCCTCCATGATGGCGTGGGTGACGGCGCTCACCTTGTCGGCAGTCACGTCGTCAAGGCTGTCGAAGCCGTACAGGGCGAGCGCGTCTGCAATCGCCTCCTTGCCCACCTTCGCTTCCTGGCCATTCACCCAGGCGCGGAACTTGGCGAGCTTCTCGGCGGCGGATGCGAGCGCGCCCTTCTTCGGTCCTTCGTCGATGTCCTGCTTGCCGGAGTTGAGCTGGTCCGGCTCGGCGACGCTGTACGCGTTCTGGTACAGGTATCTTCGGACGTAGGTGATCGCGGCGCCGAGGTTCTGCACCGGGTGGCATCCCTTGAGTTCCGCCTTCGCCATAGGCACGGAGAACTCCGCGCGGTCGGCAGGGTCGTCCGCGTTCACGACGGCGAGGGTGGCGCTGTCGGCGGTCATCGTCTCGACAGTGCACAGGCCGACTTCGCGGTTGATGTCGGTCACCGCGTTGAGGATGTCCGCGAGCTCGAAGTACTTGTAGCCCTGGAACTTGTTTTCTCCCGACTTCTGCACCTTCGCGGTCTTGAACTTCGC
>JAEIGA010007081.1_pt1 | contig 17057 bp, 12 predicted proteins | sample 9270691 | NCBI WGS metagenome assembly JAEIGA01 (sample SAMN17057246, study PRJNA624740) | gut metagenome | biome: biome; isolation source: fecal sample | host: Bos grunniens | place: China: Xizang | collected 2019
GATAAGGGGCATACCTTTGTCCCATCCCAAAAGTAAGACCCCACGGGCTGTACTATGTGTACTATCCCGTGGGGATCTTCTTTTGCGATAGAACAAATCTAACCCCTTCTGACAAGAAATTTGGGGAGTGTAGCCCTGAGGGTTTGTGCCTGTTTCGCTTGTGCCAAGCGACAGCTACGCTGAAAGGGCAAAAAGGGTAGAAGCGGCAAAAAGGGTCAGAAGATGATTTACTAATTACTAATTTCCCCTTTTGGCCTCTAAGGCCTCTAAGACCCCTTTTTATAAATCTCGCGCGAAGCGCACCACACTTTTGAGGCAAAACTACGTAATGCCTCGACTTTGCTACGGCTCGGAATAACAAATAAACTTGTTCTTCACTCGCCTTAATCGCAAAGTTCACTTTTCACCTTTCACCTTTCAGTTTAAAAGCCAAGAGAGGTCGGGTATCACGGAAATCTCCCTGCTCTCACCTTAATCGCAAAGTTCACTTTTTGCATCATTACCACAAAAACAAACCACCTATGACCGCAGTCATAGGTGGTTTTATTCTTTGCAGAGTTTTCTGCCTATTGCCTCGAATTAGTCGCGGTTGCCGAGGATGCGCAACAAGTATAGGAACAAATTTACAAAGTCCAAGTAGAGCGTCAATGCACCAAAGAGAGCGAGTTTGTAGCCCATCTCGTCTGCTGCGCCGTACTCGGTAATCATACTCTTAATCTTCTGTGTGTCGAATGCTGTAAGACCTACGAAGATAAGCACGCCCGCGTAGCTAATAATCCAGTATAGCGTATCTGAGGCTACGAAGATATTAACTATAGTAGCGATAATAAGACCGATAAGGGCCATTAGAAGTATGCTACCAAGGCGTGAGAGATCCATACGTGTAACCATACCTATTACGCTCATTGCAAGGAATGTGCCTGCTGTAACAAAGAAGGTCGCAGCGATAGACTCTGTCGTGTAGACCATAAATATCGACGACATAGTAACTCCCATAAGTGCAGAGTAGAGGATGAAGAGCAGTGTTGCAGCTGTCATCGTCATCTTTTGTAAGCGCGCAGAAAGCCAAATTACAAGACCGAACTGTGCGATAATGGTTATCCATATCAGCGATGGATTTGTGTATAACATCTCCCAAAATGTCAATGACTCCGATAGGAAGTATGCCACAAGACCAGTCACGGTTAGAGCTGCTGCCATCTGCATATATACACTTTTGAGTAGTGTGCTCACTGCGCTTGCTGTTGCGCTCTGGTGTGTAGAAACAAAGTTTGCCATAATAAATTAAATGATAGTTATTAAGAGTAGCCCCTCCGAGACTCGAACTCGGATCTAAGGTTTAGGAAACCTTCGTTCTATCCCTTGAACTAAAGGGCCGTATCAATTATGCAAATATAGCAAACATTTTGCAAATAACAATCAATAAACGCCAAAATGAACTTATCGCACCCCATATTTCTTGCATTTTATTCAATCATACTCGCAAAATGGAAAAATTTTTACGCTTATTTTATAAGTGTCTAAAATGCTGTAATGATAAGATATTCAGTGTTATACAAATGGTGTTATTGCAAAGATGGGATTTTTGTTAGTAGAAAATTGGTTAAAAGTTTCTATGGCTCGCAAAAATAGTGTATATTTGCACCATTAATGCAGACTTTCAAAACAGAGTTTTTTTATGTTGGAAAGAAATTTGATTAAGATTTACGAGCAGAGCTTCCGCGAGAATCGCGAGATGTCGGCTCTTACAGACTACTTCAAGGGTGAGACCTACTCATACTATGAGGTAGCAAAGGAGGTAGCAAAGGTGCACCTCATCTTCAAGGAGGCAGGTATAGAGAAGGGTGACAAGATCGCTCTTATTGGTCGTAATAACACACGCTGGTGTGTCAGCTATATCGCAACCATCACTTACGGTGCGGTGATCGTGCCTATCCTTCAGGACTTCAACCCAAATGATGTAATCAACATTGTAAACCACTCGGAGAGTAAGCTTCTCTTCTTGGGTGATAACTATTGGGATGATATCGAAGGTGACCAGATTCCTAACATCGATGCGGTATTCTCGCTTACAGATTTCCACGTAATCTATGAGCGTGAGGGTAGCAAGATTACAAACTTCACTAAGAACATTGTTACTCACTATCGTCAGGCTTACCCACGTGGCTTCAGCGTCGATGATATCAAGTATCCAGAGGTTCCAAACGAGGCTATCTGTCTTCTTAACTACACATCGGGTACTACTGGCTCGTCTAAGGGTGTAATGCTATCGGTTAACAACCTTACTGGTAACGTGGGTTTCGCTATGGATATGGTTGATCCAGATACTGGCTTGCACTACTTCCGTAAGGGTGGTCGCACGTTGTCGTTCTTGCCTTTGGCACACGCCTTCGGTTGCTCGTTCGACTTCCTTGCTCCATTGGCATCTGGCGCGCATATCACACTTCTTGGTCGTATCCCATCGCCAAAGATTCTTGTTGAGGCGATGAAGGTAACACAGCCCAATATTGTATGCTCGGTGCCTATGATTCTCGAGAAGGTATATCGTAAGAGTATCCTTCCACTTTTGGAGAAGAAGCCTATGAGTATCGCAATGCGTATTCCTTTGATTAATACCGCTATCTACTCTACAATCAAGGCTCGTCTTCTTGAGCAGTTTGGTGGTTGTGTTGAGGCATTTATTGTTGGTGGCGCTGCTCTTAACAAGGAGACAGAGGATTTCCTACGCCTTATTAAGTTCCCAATCACCATTGGCTACGGTATGACCGAGTGCGCTCCACTTATCAGCTTTGAGCTCCCTCAGAGCTTCAAGGCTCGCTCATGTGGCCGTATCCTTCCTAAGGAGCTTATTGAGGCGAAGATCCTTTCACGTGATCCTCAGAATATCCCTGGTGAGTTGTTGGTACGTGGTGAGCACGTTATGTTGGGTTACTACAAGAACGAGGAGGCTACAAAGGCTGTACTCGACGAGGATGGCTGGCTACACACTGGCGATATGTGTACTATGGATGAGGATGGTACTCTCTATATCCGTGGTCGTTGCAAGACTATGATTCTCTCAGGCTCTGGTCAGAACATCTACCCAGAGGAGATTGAGGCTCGTCTTAACAACCTATATCTTGTTGGTGAGTCTCTCGTTATCGAGAACAATGGTAAGCTTACTGCCCTCGTTGTTCCAGACTACGACCTTGCTAATGCTGAGGGTATCAATCTCGACAACCTTCAGGAGATTATGGATCAGAACCTTCAGGAGCTCAACAACCTTGTAGCATCATACGAGAAGGTGTCTAATATCGTTATTCACCGCGAGGAGTTCCTTAAGACTCCTAAGCGTAGTATTAAGCGTTATCTATATAGTGCGGAGCGCCTTGGCCTAAATTAATTTCTTGTGAATTTCTTGTGATAAGGGGCACACCTGCTGCCGCTAACAAAAGAAAATGCGAATGGGCAGTACGCCGAAGTACAGCCCATCCGCATTTTTTTTGCCGAGCGTTGCATCTGACCCCTTCTGACAAGAAATTAGGTTGTGCTATAAATAAAGTGAAAACTGAAAAGTGAGAACTGAAAAGTAGGGTGCGCTTCGCGCGAGATTTAAAAAAGTGAAAGATGAAAAATTCACCTTTCACTTTTCACCTTTCACTTTACATTAGTACATCGTACCGATGCAACATCGCGCCAACCTAAGAGCAAATCTTTTGTTGCGAGGCGCTTTTTGCCAGCGAGCTGGACATCGTCGATATACAACCAGCCGTCGGCGCAGGCGATAGCGATATAGCTCTTGCTATCGGTGCGGATAGTGCCTGCCGAAGCACTCATTGCGCATTTCTCGATGTGTGACTCGAAGATTTTAATCGAGCTATACTCCTCGCCGTCACGATAGAGAGGTGTCCACGCAGCAGGGTAGGGCGAAAGACCGCGAACGATATTGTGTACTCGCTCAACGCCATCATTCCAGTTGATACGGCAATCATCCTTAAAGATCTTTGGTGCTGGCTTAAGAGTATTCTCGTCGATATGCATCTGCTCCACGGTAGTGTAATCGCCCGAAGCGAGCTTGTCTACGGTCTTGGTAACAAGCTCCGAGCCAATCATCATCAACTTATCGTAGAGCGTACCGATGTTATCCTCGGGGAGGATATCTACTGCTGTCTGCTCGATAATAGCACCCTTATCAATCTCGTGATTAAGCAAGAAGGTGGTAACACCCGTCTGCGTCTCGCCATTCATAATAGCCCAGTTTATCGGTGCTGCACCGCGATACTCCGGAAGGAGTGATGCGTGGAGGTTGAACGTACCAAGCTTAGGCATTGCCCACACAACCTCTGGGAGCATACGGAAGGCGATAACAACGCCCAAATCTGGCTCATAGCTGCGTAGTGTTGCAAGGAACTCCTCGTCGCGGAGCTTCTCTGGCTGTAGGATTGGAAGACCAAGCTCCGTGGCAACAACCTTCACATCGCTCTGGTGTAGCTTCTGACCACGACCTGCAGGTTTGTCGGGAGTGGTTACTACGGCTACAACATTATATCCCTCTGCCACAAGTTTGCGCAATGATGTAGCTGCGAACTCTGGCGTACCCATAAATACTATTCTTAGACTCTTAGCCTCCATTATATCTTCTGTTTATTCTTCTTTGGTTTTAGCCATTTAGGAATGACCTTTTTAACTGTACGACGCAACTTGCGAAGTTTCACATCGTACCAATCCATATCAAGTAGTGAGGTGTCGTGAGTTGCCTTGCGAAGCAAATATATTGCAATAGGGGTAAGTAGTACCAATGGGAACCACATACCTATAGTTGCATCCAGCGTACCCTCCTTAACCATCTTCTCGCCAGGGATACTGATGATATAGTATATCACGAAGAAGATGACCGAGATAACGATAGGTGTACCCAAACCGCCCTTCTTGATGATGGCGCCGAGCGATGCTCCGATGACAAAGAAGATGATAATCAACACTGGTAGTGTAAACTTACGGTGCCACTCTACCTGAGATAGGTAGAGCTGTGTGATTGCCACCTTCGAGGAGTGCTCGTCGAAACTATATACTCCCTGTGCTGAACGTGCCGAGTTAAGGGCCATTGAGTATACCTTGGCGTGCTGGCGCATAGGGATATTCTGTAGCGAGTCGTAGAAGTTGAAGACTCTATACTCCGAGCGGTTGAAGCGCACAGAGTCGCTCGGAAGAATCGTCGTGTCGCGAGCGAAGATATCGTTCTTGAGCATAGGAACGAATGCCGAGAGTGAGTTCTTGTCGATGGTCAACTGCAACGAATCCATTAGCACCTCAAGCTCGTTGATATTTCGTGTTTGAGACTCAGTGAAGACGTTATTTCTCTCAGTGCTTGTAGCTCCTACCTCGTCTACTGGGAATGTGCCATCCTGGCGCTCAAATTGGTGCTCACGCATTGTGTTTCGGTCATACCACTGCGAATTTCGTGTATGCTCGTAGGTGCGACCATTAAAAAGTGTCACATATAGATATGCCTTGTCTTCCGACATACGTATATATCCAGAGTCTGCCAAGGTGGTTGTCATATCGCCATTTTCGGCACGGGTGTCGTATATAAGCACGTTGTGAAGAAGCTGAGTATTAGGATCTTGGTGCTTGACGCGGATACTCATATTAGGTATTCCGTTGAAGAACATACCATCCTGGAACTTAAGCTCCTGGCGTTGCTCGCGTACGTCGTACAGGATATCGTACATACGACCATTGGTATATGGCACAAGGTTGTTCGAGATAAAGAAGCTACCCACAGAGACAAGACCCACCACAACGAGCATAGGGCGAAGTATTCGCATAAGCGATAGACCTGCAGACTTCATCGCTAAAAGCTCGAAGTTTTCACCAAGATTACCCATGGTCATAATCGCAGATAGTAGCATCGCAAGTGGTAGACCAAGAGGAATCATATTTATCGAGCCACATATAAAGAGCTCGCTGATGGTGCTTAATGCAAGACCTTTACCCGTAAGTTCGTCGATATAACGCCACACGAAGTTCATCATCAGTACAAACTGTACGATGAAGAAGATGGCTAACAATGGACCTACATAGGCCTTAAGAACAAGTTTATGTATCTTTTTCATAAAGTAGTCGCTCTACGATGCCACAAAGTTAATAGTTTTACTGCAATAAGTAGTAAAACGAGGATAAATATTATACAACTTCCCGTAGGTATATCATACTCATAACTGAGTATGAAGCCCAAAACATTGCCCACCACGGCGATAATGGCTGATAGGGGTGTGATTAGTCGGAAGTCCTTAGTCACAGCATTCGCAATAACTGTTGGTATGGTGATTAGCGAAAGTAGTAGTATGATGCCCATTACCTTGATTGATAGCACTATCGAGATGGCAATCACGACTGCCATAATATATGCTATAAGAGTGGTGTTAATGCCTTGACTCTTAGCATATTCCTCGTCAAAGGTGATGTACATTAGTCTGCGCAACCATACAACGCTACCGATGATAAGCACCACGGTGAGGATGCTTAGCCATACGATATTCTCAGGTGTTACAAGCAGAATATTGCCAAATAGGTAGCTCGTAAGGTCGGTAGCATACCCTGGACGCAACGACATAAAGAGTGCACCTATGGCCATGCCCATACTCCAGATAATACCCACAACGGAGTCCTCGCGGATGCCTCCACGACGTGAGGCGAACTCTATGCCTACGGATGAAACGGAGGCAAATGATAGAGCTCCAAGCAGTGGGTCGATGCCTGCATATAGCGCAATTCCCAAACCGCCGAACGAGGCGTGGGTGATGCCGCTGCTGAGGAATACAATACGGCGTGTAACGATATAACTGCCTACAATACCGCACGTTATGCCCGAAAGTATCGAGGCAATAAATGCGTTCGTAAGGAAATCGTACTCAAATATGTTCGCTATAATACTCATACCGTTGCTATAAGACCGCAAATTTACTTTTTTTTGTAATACTATGAAAACTTTTTCTTAGTTTCGTATAACTTTTTGTAACTTCGCCCCGTAAGTTTTGTAACAAAGAGTGAAAATGGAACAAAAAAGGGTAAGTTTTCATACATTGGGCTGTAAGCTCAACTACTCAGAGTCCTCGACTTTGGCGCGCGAGTTTGAGCGTGGAGGTTACGTTCGAGTTGAGTCTTCGGAGCCTACCGATGTGGCTGTTATAAATAGCTGCTCGGTAACGGAGCATGCCGACAAAAAATGTAGAAATATAATTCGTAAGATACATCGTCGTAACCCTAATGCAATTATCGCAGTTACAGGATGTTATGCACAGCTTAAGCCTAATGATATCGCAGCTATTGAGGGTGTAGATTTGGTGCTTAGCAACAACGATAAGGGAGACCTTTTCCGCCGTGTCGAGGAGCTAAAACATCGCGGCGAAGCGGAGGTTTATAGCTGCTCTGTTGAGGATATAAAGCGTTTCTTCCCAGCCTACTCCTCGGCAGATAGAACACGCTCATTCCTTAAGGTGCAGGATGGCTGTGACTACAAGTGTGCCTACTGTACGATACACTATGCTCGTGGTTCGAGTCGCAATATTCCTATCGCGGATATTGTTGCTGAGGCTGAGGAGATTGCAGCTTTGGGTCAGCGTGAGATCGTTATCACAGGTATCAATACTGGCGACTTTGGTAGAACTACGGGAGAGAAGTTTATCGACTTGCTAAAGGCGTTGGATAGGGTAGAGGGCATCGACAGATATCGTATATCAAGCATCGAGCCAAATCTTATTACTGACGAGATAATCGAGTTTTGTGCATCGTCACCAAAGTTCGTACCTCACTTCCATATTCCGTTGCAGAGTGGTTCTACGCGCATCCTCGGTCTTATGCGTCGTCGTTATACTGCGGATAAGTATCGTGAGCGCATTGCTAAAATTAGAGAACTTATGCCCGATGCCTTCCTCGGTGTAGATGTTATCGTGGGCTTCCCTGGCGAGGGTGAGGAGGACTTTCTCGAGACCTGTAATCTTTTGGAGGAGGTAGGTGCTTCGTTTTTGCATATCTTCCCATTCTCGGAGCGCGCAGGAACACCAGCTGTGACTATGCCAAATAAGGTGCAGTCGCGTATTTCGACCGAGCGTGTTGCACGTCTTGAGGAGTTGAGTGCAAAGTTGCATAAAGCATTCAGCCAGAAGTTCTTGGGTCAGGTGCGCGAGGTGCTATTTGAGAGTACTGATCGTAGTGGCAAGATGTATGGTTATACAGACAATTATTTGCGAGTTTCGGTGCCATATAACACCGACTATATCAACCAGATCTGCAAAGTTAAATTGGTCGCTTTGGATCAAGAGGGTAACATTACTTCGGAAATAGTTGGATAATTACTACAAATGTAGTACATTTGTCAGAATTTGTCGAGCTGGGCTCTTGTGTACAAATTCTTGAACGGATTTAAGATTTAGTTGATATGCTAAAACGAGTAGTTGAGATATTTACGCTTAAGTCGATAAAGCGTCGTGTGCAGTTGGCATTCGCGAGTGTTATTTTGTTGCTTGTCTTCTCGGGTGCGTTGTCGTTGTTTGAGTTGGAGCGTGTAAGTCACGATACGGAGGAGATTTTGCAAGAGAGCAAAATTAGTACAGATATCGCTCACGAGATTGTTACCGTGCTTAATGAGCAGAACGATGCTATGATTGAGATGGCGGTAATTGGTGGCGAGATGTATCATATCGCCCCACATTACAAGCGTTGTTTGGAGAGCATTGCGCATCTTTCCTATGCAACAGAGCGTGCTCATGCACGTATGACCTCGATGGGTAACCCTCAGATTACCGACTCGTTGGTGCTCTATACTCAGCGTATTAACACCCTTGCAAATAGCTATATCAGTGGCGATGTGCATAGAGATATGATGAGCGATACGCTCGGTATTATTACACCTCACTCGTGGTACGTTGAGCGTTATAAGCCTGAGTATGTCAATCTATCGACGCAGATTACAAAGTTTATGACTGGCTCGGAGAGTACCATTGGTCCTGATGTAAATAGTCTTAGTCTTACGGCTCGTCGTGCTGTAACACCAGTATTCCTATCGCTTGTGGTGATGATTGTGGTAACTCTGATGTTCTACTACTTCCTCAATCACTACCTTATCAAGCCTATTATGCGCATTGACCGTAGCTTAGGTCAGTATCTTCGTTACCGCTCGCCATTCGATAATGATATCGCTTGTCGTGACGAGATAAGGTCGTTGCGTGACCGTATAATGATCCTTATCGCAAAACTCAAATAGTACAATTTAACGATGAGAGTCCACGTAGTTATACGATATATTGGAATGGTGTTGCAGTTTGTAGCACTCTTTATGTTGGCGTCAGCAGGTGTGTCGATGCTCAACGGCTACGACTCGGCATTCTCACCATTGCTGCTCTCGTCGTTTATGACCTCGTTGCTTGGTATCTTTCCGCTCTTCTTCGTTAAGAAGGTTGATGAGATTACAACCAAGGAGGGTTATGCTATTGTCGTGGGTTCGTGGCTCGTAGCCTGTATCGTGGGTATGTTTCCATACCTAATCTGGGGTGGCGAGTTTACGGTGGTAAACGCTTGGTTTGAAAGTGTTTCGGGCTTCACAACAACTGGAGCATCTATCCTTAACGATATCGAGTTCCTGCCACGCGGTCTGCTCTTCTGGCGTTCATCGTCGGCATGGATTGGTGGTATTGGCGTTGTGATGTTTGCCCTTGTGATTTTGCCTTCGATGGGTAAGAGTCGCCACATGTTGTCAAATGTGGAGATGAGCACTATCGCAAGGGATAACTTCCACTACCGTTCAAAGGTTATCTTCCGCTTGCTTGTCACTATCTACGTTGGTCTTACAGTTATAGCCACCATTGCGCTCAAGTATAGCGGTATGACATGGTTTGATGCCGCGAATCACGCTATGACCTCGTGTGGAACGTGTGGTTTTAGTACTAAGAATAGCTCTGTAGCCTTCTGGGATAGTGGTCTTATCGAGGGCATTATGATGGCGGCGATGACCATTTCTGCTATCCATTTCGGTGTGCTCTACGCTACACTTACGGGTAAGCGTAACAATATCTTTCGTTCGGAGGTGGTGCGCACGTTTATCATTATGATGCTCGTGATATCGGTTGTTATAGCTATAAGCCTTGTCTCGGCGAATATATACGACACCTTTGGAGAGGCTATGCGTCACGCATCTTTCCAGGTTGTAAGTATCTCGACCACCTCGGGCTTTGCAACCACAGATACCAACCTTTGGACACCATTAGCTATGGTGTTGTTAATCTTCTGCTCGGTGATATGTGGATGCGCAGGCTCTACATCGGGTGGTATGAAGGTTGATCGATTGCTTATAGCCTCAAAGGTTATTCGTAACCGTATGAAGATTCAGCTACACCCAAATGCTATTATCCGCACGAAGATGGGTGGTATGGTTCAGGAGGAGAGCACGCAGAATCTTGTGATGACCTTTATAGTCTCATATATTATGCTTACGCTTATCGGTACGATAATATACACGATGTTCGGCTGCGACCTGCTTACAGGTTTCACCGCCTCGATATCGTGTCTTAGCAACGTAGGTCCAGGCTTTGGTGAGATTGGCTCAATGTCGAACTTCTCGCAGCTACCTGCGGTATTGAAGATATGTTCTACACTGTTGATGCTTATTGGTCGTTTGGAGATTTTTGGCTTTATACAGTTGTTGTTTATTCGTTCTTGGAGGTAGTATGACAAAGTATCTATATGCACTGCTCTTGGTTTTTGTGTCGACCTTCGCCTATGCGCAGGTTGATACTACGCTGTGTAGCCATATCGAGGAGGATTCTCGCTATGTAGATTTGCTCGAAGAGCATCGTATCTGCACCGAGAGGGAGGATTCGTTGTGTGGTCTATTATCGGATGCTCGAGGTCGTTATGTAGAGCTAAAGAGCGAGAATAGCAACCATGCAGAGCTACAAAGGCTCTCGTCGCACATACTAAACCTGGAGCGCGAAGTGTTAGATATACGTACTCGACAGCGTGGTGTAGTGAGGGGTATTGCTGACCTTGAGCAGAGATATATCGTCAATAAGCGAGTTGGTGGTGTCGTTGGTGACGGTGATAGCTCGGATATGGAGTCGGATCTTGTTGAGCATACGAATCTTCTCCAAAACGGTATTATTGTTCGCTCGTTGAGTGCGGGTAGCTATGCCGACCTTAAGCAGGCGCAGCAGGAGGATGAGCTGATGCCAAGCCTCGTGGAGGAGTATATCTCAACCTACAGGAGTCTTGGTAGATATGTTCAGGAGTATAACGCAGCTACTAACGAGAGAACGGGTGATGCCCTATACGAGAACTGCCTATTGTTACGCAATAGGGTGGACTCGTTGGGAAATATGATAGATGGGTATTGGAACCATGTGCTCAACGCTAAGTATTATGCCTATGGCTATATCTTGGAGAGCTATGGCTTGTATGACTTGTTGGATAACTCCTCTGCCGACTTTAGTAATATGCAGCAGATCTGCGCTAATAGCGATGGTAAGTATCAGTTGGATGCCTTAGCACACTATGCCTTGGGTCGCCCTACACTTGTAGCTTTTGAGCGAGATTTTGCTCGCGAGATGGGACTAAATATGGCTGCCGATTCGTTGCAGAGGGTGTCGAATGCTATCGAAGCGCCTGAGTATGCCTTGGAGCCTATCACATTGGCGCGTAGGTCGTTTGTGGTGTATGAGCCTTTTACTACAGGCGCTAAGAACTTCTACAACGAGGCAAACCCTATTCCCGAGGTTCCGGTATATCAGCGAGGCACGATCTATAGAATCCTGCTTGGCTCGTTCCGCTCCTCACAGCAAAGCTCACTATTTAAGGGTGTGAAGCCTCTATATGTGACAAAGGATAAGAGTGGATATAGCTACTATGTTGCGGGCTATGCTACTGAGCAGGAGGCGCGTGAGGCTGTAGAGCAACTTTTGGAGAAGGGCTTTAAGGATCCTCAGGTATGTTGTTGGAGAGATGGCGCGATGCAGAACCTAAGTGTTCCAGAGCCTGAGAGTGCTCCTGTTGAGGTGGCGCAGACTTCGAGCTATAGATATACTCTTGTTTTGGAGTGTCAGACCATGACCGAGCAAATGCGTGATGCTATCAATGCTGCAGCACCTGATAAGCGTATTGCGCGTCGTGGTTCAGGCTTTGCAGTAAGCGTATTCTCATCGCGTAGCGAGGCTGAAAAATTGCAAAAGGCATTAGCCTTGAGCTTTCCAAGTGTTAAGACAACAATCGTAGAATCAAATAGAAATTAGAATAAAAACATTGCAATATGAAGAGAGTCTGTTGGTTGATTATGGCGCTATGTATGGTGCTTGGTGCTTGTAGCAAGGAGGAGACAAATATGTTTCAGATCCCTTCGGGTAGCATTTTGGTGCTAAACTGGGGCGATTGTGGAACAACAACCTTTGAGAGTCAAAACCTTACATCCATCGTACCTACCGAGATTCCTGATGGTTGGAGCGTTGTGGATATAGATATGTACAACGGCACTATCACGGTGCAGTCGCCTGAGAAGGAGAGTGAGGATGCTGTGCAGAGCGGTACTATGACCCTTAAGGGTTACACTCCTACGGGCGGTACTCGCTCATTGGATATCTTCCTCGCTATCGTGGATCAGGTAGATTTTACCCAGACTCCAGCCAATTGCTACGTGGCTACAAAGGCGCAGCACCGCTATATCTTCAACCCGATGATTGGCGGTAGTAGCACACCTTTGGAGACTGCAGAGATTAAGCTCCTTTGGCAGACAAAGTCGAAGCTCGTTAAGTATCTCGATTTGAGAGATGGTGTAGCATCCTTTTACATCGACGAAGACGAGGATAACGAGGGTAAGGTGATGCCAGGTAATGCCCTAATTGGTGCATATAATGCCGATGGCGAGATTATCTGGAGTTGGCATATCTGGGTTACAAACAACGACCCTACGGAGAGTGTTATCACACTTGGCGATGCTACGGTGATGAATGTAAACCTTGGTGCTGAGTGCAATAGCAGTGGCTCTAATGATACTCAGAAAATATACGAGTCGTATGGTATGTACTATCAGTGGGGTCGTAAGGATCCTTTTGTAGGTCCTAAGGATTACAAATTTACTGGTAATGTCGATGCTGTCCTCTATGATAACCGTAGCTATGAGTTGTATCTCAACTATGCAGATTCTGAGGATGTTGAGGGTTCTATCGAGTGGTCTATAGCCAACCCAACAACCCTCCTTAATGGTACTAAAGAGAATGGCTACGACTGGCTTCATACTAACCACGATAACGAACTTTGGAGCGCTACATCCAAGACCGAGTACGACCCGTGTCCTGCTGGCTGGCGTGTAGCTGATGCCTCTATTTTTGAGTCGCTCACTCTTAATGCAGTGTATGATGCTATGAGCTGGGAGGCGCTTCAGCCACTCTACGGCATTATGCTTACCGACGGCACTGCCGACTACTTCTTCGCTGCTCAGGGTCGTCGTAACTATCTCGATTGCCGTCTTGATATCTTTAATACCAACGCAATACTTCCAGTGCCTTGGTCTGGCTACTACTGGACAGCTACGCCAAATGAGACAAATGCAACAGCTCTCTATTTTAACCTAAATACCAATACCCGCACTTGGAACGGGTTTGAAAATAAGCGTCCGATGCAACGAGCTAATGCGTTGCCAGTACGCTGCACAAGAGATATGTTGTGATAAGGCGGACATCGACTGCCGCTAACAAAAGTCCCGAGAATGAGCTGTACTTAATGTACTGCTCATTCTCGGGACTTTTTTGCTTAACGTTGTTTTGCACTCTTCTGACAAGAACTATGGTCTCGCTCTTCTTGAAGTCTCTCTAATTTTTCTAAACTCGTTAAACTCACTATATAATACCCTTATACAACTATAAGAAGATATGATTAACAAATATGAATAAAAACGTATGCAATACTCTTTTTATTTATACCTTTGCCGTGGAATAAAATTTGAATACTAAGAGTTAAACATATAATAATATTCTAATATGAAAACATATCCTAAGAGTTGCTGTTGCAACGCAAATAACAATAAGTCGATATATGATATTGAGGTGATGGCGATGGGAAATAAGAGCGTTAAGCTCGAGGAGTATCGCGGTAAGGTCTTACTAATTGTCAATACAGCCAGCCGTTGTGGCTTTACTCCGCAGTATGCCGAGTTGGAGGAGTTGTATAAGCGTTATGCTGAGCGTGGCTTCGAGATTCTCGACTTCCCTTGCAACCAGTTTGCTAATCAGTCGCCAGAGGATGATGCCGAGCGTGTACAGTTCTGCCAGCTTAACTATGGCACTACATTCCAGCAGTTTAAGAAGATTGAGGTTAACGGACCTCATGAGTCGCCACTATACACCTTCCTAAAGTCGCAGAAGGGCTTTGTTAGCTTCGACCCTAATCACCGCCTAACACCTATCCTTGAGCAGCGACTAAGCGAGGTAGACCCTGATTATGCCTCAAAGCCAGATATCAAGTGGAATTTCACCAAGTTCCTTGTGGACCGCAGTGGTAATGTTGTAGCGCGCTTCGAACCGATGACTGATATGGGCATTGTATCAGCCGCAATCGAGAATTTGTTGTGATAAGGCATACATCTACTCCGAGCGTTGTTTTGACAACAAATGGGGTTTACGTCTAATAACCCTGTTATAGCCTAATAGAAGTCACTATACCGATAAACACAACAAAGGCTGTCCAACTTAAGTTGAACAGCCTTGTTGTCTTCTCTTAGAGAGTTGTCAATTACAATGCGTTAACGTGCAAAGAGAGTGAGCTCTTAAGGTTAGCTGCCTTGTTCTTGTGGATAATGTTGTGCTTTGCAAGCTTATCCAACATAGAGCTTACCTTTGGAAGCAATGCCTCAGCAGCGCTACGCTCTGAAGTGTTACGCAATGCCTTTACAGCGTTACGAGCAGTCTTGTGGTAAAGACGGTTGTGTGCACGCTTAGTTGCTGTCTGACGAATTCTCTTCTCAGATGACTTGTGATTTGCCATAGTTCTAAATCTTTTATTTTTCGTTTATTTATGTTTTCTTGTTTTGCCGACCTCTTAGCATCTCTGCCTGTTCCTGTCGGCCGAGGAACTCGTAAGACGACCGTAGCCGCTGTCGGATAGGCTTAAAGCCCGCTCCTAAATAACTATTAACCGCAAGCACCACCTTAACACTCAACCGTAGCTGCGCACCTCGATGACGCTCCAAGTGTAGTCCGTACGAGAGTCGAACTCGTCTTTCAAGAATGAAAATCTTGTGTCCTAACCGATAGACGAACGGACCTTACCACTAAAGCTTTAGTTTATAAAGCAAATTAGCGGTGCAAAGGTACTCAAAAAATTCTAACTACCAAACAGAATTAGAAAATATTTCCTCCTTTCATCTCACAAAATAACGATTTTACAATACCTTAGATAAAACAACAATGGGTAGAACTCCGAGAATTCTACCCATTGTATCAATTTTATGTTGAGGTTATAAACCTCTTACCCTTTAGAACTTCAATAATCCATAGTATCCCAAGCCGATAGGGTTGATATCCCTCTTTGCTGGCATCTCCTGAATCATAGGTGCTTGCTGCTTTGCTGCTGGCTCTGCGCTTGCAACGCGTGTCATAGTAGCTGGGAATGATACATGGCCCGCAGGGTCGGTACCATAGTATGTTTGATCACCATCAATAAGGACGTAGAACAGGTTGACGAAATACTCTGGATTCTCTGGATCATCTGGATAATTGTACATCTTAGATTCTACTATTGCAGAGTTCCCGTCCTGCATATATCCGTCAACTACATATATGCCGCGGTAGATGTTTCCATAGTTGCTTTTAGCATAGAGCCATACCTCGTCAACTATCTCCTCGCCAATCTGAACATTTGTACCTACTTTTTGGCTTGTGAAACAAACGCAATTATCATCGGCATTGAACAACAATACCATAGGTAGACCGTAGACACCTTCCCAGCCCTCTACCCAGTAGCTGAGACCTGGCTCTCGCTGAGTAATCTCGATAGTATTTGTGTTTGTACCATCAGTAATCTCCCAAGTACCGCACCAAGCAAGATACTCCTCAGTTGCAGGGTCTCTGTATGTAAAGTAGTTTGAGCAAGCATACTTATATGCTACTGTTCCGTCGTCGTTGAAACCTACAATACAAGCGATGTACTCGCCATCGTTTAGGTTGATGATGCGTGCTGCACTACCTGAATATAAGAAATCGAGTATAGTTGCATCTATGCCTTGATTTTGATAGTATTCGATACTTTCGATAACAGCTGCTGATTTTGTTGTAGCATACTCAGTAAGCGCCATTAGACGCTCCTCCTCGGTCAAGTTCTCCCAATACTCTCTAAAGTAGAATATATAGTCGAATGCCATATCGTCATTTGCAATCACATCAACAACTGCAGGGTATGTGACACCATTATTCTCGTCGTAGAAGTTTTCATAAACGTTAATCTCCCAATTAGGATTAACCTCCATCTTCATATAATCTGGAGTGTCATCATCTGGTTTATTAGAGTCTGAGAACTCAACATCCTCGTCAGCCGACCAATCGCGGATTGTAGCATCAATCTCTGTACTCACACTATCCTCTGTGATTGTAACCTTGAGGTGGCGCACCTTGCCAGAGTTAAACTCGATAGGCTCATTTACACTGAATGTGTACTGCTTATCTGTTGTAGTTGTGATAGCGATATTTGGAATCTCCTGCTGTGGAGGGATGATAAGTGTGTAGCTATCTGTGTAGCCCTGACTTGCATTAGCGAGCTTACCAGCCTTAATAGTGCCGCTATCGCCAATTGTATAGCCACCCAACATAGAGTATGCAGTTCCACCAAATACGCCTGATACATATACATCCTTAATTGAAGCTGAGCTCTGATTGTCGATATCTACAACTAACTTCGAGAGAACGTGATTGAACTCAAGAACTACCTCATTAGCTGTAGGTGTAACATTATTTGCAACAGCATACATCAAGTCTGATGCGGTGTAGCCAGCGTGTGTGCTCTGGTCAGATTTCACGTAGAACGATACGCCATTTGCAAGGAAC
>JAEIGA010007082.1_pt1 | contig 17054 bp, 14 predicted proteins | sample 9270691 | NCBI WGS metagenome assembly JAEIGA01 (sample SAMN17057246, study PRJNA624740) | gut metagenome | biome: biome; isolation source: fecal sample | host: Bos grunniens | place: China: Xizang | collected 2019
ACGGCGGTCAGGCGGCAATCAATTCTCTCGCCCGCAGACTCGGATTGCCCAAACCGCCGGAAACGGTGATATGTTTTGATATTTCCAATATCCTCGGAACTCTGGCGGTCGCCAGTATGGTCTGCTTTACCAACGGTAAACCTGACCGGCAGGCGTACCGGAGGTTCCGTATCAAAACGGTCATGCAAAGCGACGACTTTGCGATGATGAATGAGGCGATAACCCGCCATTTCTCCCGTTTGATTTCCGAAAAACGCCCCTTGCCCGATCTGCTGGTGGTCGATGGCGGTAAAGGACAACTGTCGGCGGCGATCGATGCACTTGTCGCCATCAATTGTCCGCCGCTTCCGGTGATCGGTCTTGCCAAACGGAATGAAGAAGTATTTGTTCCGGGACGCTCCGAACCGGTGATCATCGACCGGCACGATGCCGCATTGCGGATGCTTCAATCGCTCCGGGATGAGGCGCACCGTTTTGCCATCACCTACCACCGCGCCTTGCGGGAAAAGCGGATCAGCACCTCTTTGCTCGATGAGATCCCCGGTGTCGGTGAAGTGCGCAAGCGCCAGTTGCTCAAAGCATTCGGTTCGATCCGTAATCTTGCCAAAGCTGATGCCAAAACCATCCGGATCCGGGTGCCCGGTATCGGAGAAGAAACTGCCCGGAAGATCGTCCGGAGATTGTCCTGACACAAGCCATTTCCTATATGGGGCGATCAAGACGCTGTTTTTGTTAAAAAAGTGCTTTGAAAACTTGTATTTTAGCGGAGATGGCAGTATATTTCCCAATTGATTTGTGATAAATGCAGGAGTTGTTTTTTTTATGAATACGGTAATTCTTAATGGCATGATCTGCGATGGTTCCGGGAGTGCTCCCGCTGCCGGAGATCTGCTGTTGAAAGATGGGCGTATTGCAGACATCCTTCCTCCGGGAACGCTGAATTGCTGTGATGCGGAAGTGATCGATGCCGCAGGAAAGATCGTTGCTCCCGGATTCATCGATGTGCACGCTCACGGCGATATTCGCAAACTGAAATTCCCGGAACGCCGTTCGGTTCTCTTGCAGGGCGTGACCACCGAAGTCGACGGCAACTGCGGCGGCGGCGCATCTTGCGTGCCGGGGAGTGCCGGAGAACTCAAATGGCAGAATATCGATGAATATGCCCGGATCATTAACGATTTGCAGATCCCGGTCAATACCGTTGTCCTTGCCGGTCACAACTCCATCCGGCGTCAGGTCATGGGAGAGCGTTCCGATCAGGCTTCAGCGGAGGAACTCCGTTCGATGCAGAAAATTCTGGAATCGGCTCTGGCTTCCGGAGCTGCCGGATGGTCGAGCGGACTTACCTATTTCCCGGGTAAATTTGCCGGGATCGATGAACTCAAAGCGCTGTCTCTGGTGACTTCCGGTTCGGAAAAAATCTATGCCACCCATATGAGAAGCGAGGGTGATGATCTTTTCAATGCTGTCGAGGAGGCGATCCAGATAGCCGGAGTTGGTTCAAAACGTTTGCAGATCAGCCATCTCAAAACGATTTTTCCCCGCAACTTCAACAAAATCGACCGCCTGCTGGAGATCATTGAAAAACATCGTACGACAATGGATATTCACGCTGACCGCTATCCGTATATCTACTCCTCGACCGTTATCCGGCAGATATTGCCGCCGCCATATGACAAGATGGTGGATGTTCAGGCCCGGTTGCGGGCATCGGAAGATTTTCAGAAAGAGATCGTTGCCGCATTGAAACACAGTCCGCGTGATCTGGCAACGACCATATTGATTTCAAAAAATATGACTATCGCTGAAATCGCCGCCGAAAAGGGTTGTTCAGCAGAGCAGGCGGCAATGGAGATATTGACGGAAAATTCCGCCGCAAGTGCTGCCTATTTGTGTATGTCAGAAGCCAATTTGAAACGCATTCTGGCTTTGCCCTTCGTCTGTGCCGGTTCCGATGGCATCTCCTGTCAGCTGGATGACCCTGTCGCCGAAGGACACCCCCGGGCGATCGGCACATTTCCGAAGTTTTTCCGTCTGGTTTCTCAAATGAGTTCCGTCGGCGAAGCTGTCCGCAAAATGACCGGTTTGCCGGCAACCGTATTCCGCATCCCGGAGCGCGGCTTCATCCGCAAAAATTACATCGCTGATCTGGTCATTTTTGATGCGGAAAAATTGGATTCTGCGGCTGATTTCAGCCGGGAAAATATGCTCCCGCAGGGCATCGATAAAGTTTTTGTAAGCGGTAAGATCGCATGGAACTCCGCCGAGCCGGAAAAAATCGGCAGATATGGACGTTTTATTGCTGTAAATTGAGATGAGATATATGAAAAAAGCAAAAATCGTTTTCGCATCGGATTTCGCCCCCATCCGGGGATTTGCCCAAATTATGAAAGATGAACCGTCTGCCGTCTACGGCGATTTGCTGCCCCATTTTCTGCAGGCGGATTACAGTATCGTCAATCTGGAATCCCCGCTGTGCTGTCCGGATGGACTTATCACCAAAAGCGGAGCCGCTTTTTCCGGAGAGAGCGAACATATCGGTTCGTTGAAAGCCGGAAATTTCAAAGCGGTCGTCTGTGCCAATAATCATACCTTTGACAGCGGTTTGTCCGGATTCCGCATGACTCGGGAACTGCTTGAGAAAAACGGCATTTCGATCGTCGGTGCCGGTGAAAATATTTCTGAAGCACGTCGGGAACTCGCCTTTGAGGTGAATGGAATAAAAATTGCCCTGTTTGCGATTTCCGAAGGTGAAGATATGCTGGGCGCCACGGAAAATTCTTACGGTGTCCGTCCGTGGGAGGTCGAAAAACTTGCCGATGATATCCGCAATGCCCGCAGTAAATATGATGTTATTCTCGTTTCCAGCCATTGCGGTCTGGAGTATCAGCCTTATCCCTCTTACTATGTCTATGAAGCATTCAAACTCTGGTCCGAAGCCGGCGCAGACCTGATCATCGGACACCATCCGCACGTGCCGCAGGGTATGTGTCACTTCGGTAAGACTCCTGCCTATTTCAGTCTGGGTAATTTTGTCTTTTATCAGCCGGTCAGATTTTTGCACCGCAAGACCGGATATTTCCTTGAAATCGAAATCGATGCAAACGGAATTTGTGACCACCATGCCGTGTCTTACCGCATCGAAGAAACCAATCTCCGCTTGCTCACGGCTGAAGAGAATTCTGATTTTGAAAAACTTTTTGCCGCACTTTCCGCTCCGCTTGCCAATGAGCGCACCGCCCGGGAAGCGTGGAATGCGGTTCTGGCTTACAATGGGCTTGCCGGATTTCAGAATGAACTTGAAAAAATCCTTGCCGCCATGCGGGAAAATCCCGCCAAAGGTGCCGCAATGCTCCGGAACCGCGTGACCTGTGTCCAGCACAGTTCCCAATGGATCGACGGAATGACCCGGATCATGGATGACTCCATCGATCAGGCTCCCGCTGAAATGGTGCGGATGGTCGAAGAATTTATGACAAGAGAGTTGTGATATATGAAAAAAATCGTGGTGTGTGATTCCGGACTCGGCGGATTGAATATCGCTTCGCATTTTTTTGCCGGAAGTGATGAAAAAAAAGAGCGTTGTGAAGTGATATATTTCAACGCTTATCCTTCGCCGGAGTGCGGATTCAACAAACTTCCTTCTGCTCGGGCTCAGGAGGAGGTTTTCCGGGACGTTTTTGAGGGGATGAAAAAGTTTTCTCCTGATTTGTGCCTGATCGCCTGCAATACGCTTTCCATCATTTTTGAGCGGTTGAAAAAGTGGTACGATCCCGGATTTGAAGTTACAGGCATTATCGATGCCGCCGTCGACGGGATGTTCGAATCTTTGCAGAAGTTCCCGGAGAGTTCTCTGCTCATCCTCGGCACCAAATCCACCGTTGAATCCGGCGTTTATGCGCAGAAATTGATCGCCCGGGGTATCGCTCCGGAACGGATAAAAGGTCTCGGTTGTCCCGGTCTTGCCACGCTGCTGGAGTCCGACCCGGCGGCACCGGAGGTTTGTGAGAGTATTGCTGCGTATGCAAAAGAAGCGGTGAAACTTTTTGCTTCTGAACCTCAACAGCTGTTTTGTGCATTGTGCTGTACTCATTTCGGATTTGCTTCGGATATCTGGGAACGTGAGTTCAGTAAATGTTTCTCCGGTTTTGCCGGATTGATCGACCCCAATGATCTTCTGGGAACCGATTTTGCGGCCGCTGATTTCAGTTACCACTCCAAAATTGAATTTTTCCCGGGCGCCCGGGAGAGCATGAGCGCTTATTTTGAGAAAATTTCTCCGCAGATAGCCGCCAGTTTGAACCGTGCGGAAGCCGAAACTGATCTTTTTAAATTCAATATGCAATAAGGATTTTTTGAAATGGATAAAGAGTGTGTCGTTTTAGTCACCGGTGCCGGTGGTGATGCCCAGGGTTGGGGCAATATGCAGGTCACTGAAGCTGTCCGGGAGGCAATCATCGCCAACGGTTATGATTGCCGTATCGTGCTTGCCGAAAACCGCGGAGAAATGGAAAAAGGACTCTACAGCGGAAAGTGTTCGATCGTCTGGAGTTCGCTTTATTTCTTTTCTGAAAGAGAAGACATCATCGGTATCCCTGCCGATGCCGTCTGGGTCGCCGATGTGCTGGATGAGTTGAATATCCCTTACATCGGACCCTCCGCGCAGACGATGAAAAATCTTATCTGCAAGTTTGATACCCACGAGATCCTCGCTCAAGCCAAGGTCAGCGTGCCCCGTCATGTACTCTGCCCGCCGGACAGCGCCGCCGATATTGATTTTTTCCCTGCATTTGTCAAACCCAACGGCGAATCCCGTTCGGTCGGCATCAATGAAAACAGCGTCGCCGAAGATCGTGAAGCTCTGGAAAAACAGATCAAATTCATTCAGGATGAACTCCAGCAGGCCGCTCTCGTCGAGGAGTATCTCCCCGGCAATGAATATACCGTTATGGTCATCGGAAACGGCAAAAAACGGGAGATCCTGCCCGGCAGAGTGACCGTTGATCCTTCGCATTACGGCAAATATCCGGTTTTGCGCAGCGATTTGCGGGGTGTCGGATTGACCCATGTTTCCATCCCCGAAGATCATCAGGAGGAGGCAATCATGCTCGCCAATGCCGCCTGTGACGCCCTGAATTGTGACGATCATGTCCGTATCGATATGCGCGAGGGCAAAGACGGCAAATTGCGCATTATGGAGGTCAACGGCATTCCCGGATTGAAGCCGGTCAAGAGTTGGAGCCCGCAGATCTATTCGCTCTATCATCCCGAGGGCGATACTTATGTCGAACTTATCGGAACCATCGTCCGCTGTGCTTTGGAGCGTGCAAATGCGTAAAGATCCTGTTATTCTGCTCAATATGGGCGTTGATATTATCAACAATCGTGAAAACGATGTTATTATCACTCAATATGTGCAGCGGGTGAGCGATTCCGGAGCAATTCCGATGCTCATTCCCTCGATCGAAAAAACGCAGATCATCGATACGCTGCTGGATATGGCAGATGGTGTTCTGCTTATCGGCGGCAGAGATTATGATCCGGCGGATTACGGCGAAAAGGTTCATCCGGAAACGATGATGAACCGTATCCGTCCGCACTTCGATATCGCATTCGGCAAAGCGGTGCTTCAGCGCCGGATGCCGGTACTGGGAATATGTGCCGGATGTCAGCTTCTGAATATCGTTTCCGGCGGCAAATTGATCCAGCATCTGGATAATGCCGACGAACACCGCAACGGCGTGTGCCATCAGGCGAAAATCGAACAGGAAGGATTTTTCAGCCGGGCGCTGGGTAAATCTGCCGGCGAAGAACTGACCGTCAACAGTTTCCATCATCAGGCATTGAATCCGGCGGCACTGGGAAAGGATTTCAAGATCACCGCCCGGGCGTTTGACTCTTCCATCGAAGCGATCGAACTGGATTCCGACCGGATGGTTCTCGGTGTGCAGTTCCATCCGGAACGGATGGATGATCTGGCTCCGGCGATTTTCGGATTGCTCAAAGATGAGGCGGAAAAATTCCGTTCGCTCCGCTGAATCTGATTTTGCGTTTTTTTTTCGGGGAATCAGGCGAATTTTTTGCTGAAAACTTGAAAAAAAGTTCGTTGTGTGATATGGTATAACCAGGTATATATCCAATACATTTTATTTGAAAGGTCAAATTATGATAAAAGCCGCTGTTGTCGGAGTTACCGGGTTCGGAGCTACCCATTTTAACGATATGATTCGGGAGCACGCCGCCGGTCGGGTCCAGCCGGTCGCCGCTGTTGTCATCAACCCGGACGAGGCCGCGGAAAGGGTCGATAAACTGAAAGCCCTCGGTTGCGATATCCTGCCGGATTTCGATTCGCTTATTGCCAAATATGCCGGTAAATTGGATATTTGCTGTATCCCGACCGGTATCGCTCTGCACAAGAGCATGAGCGTCGCCGCCGTCGAAGCCGGTTTCAACGTCTATGTTGAAAAACCGGTCGCCGCCACCGTCGAAGAGGTGCAGGCAATGAGTGCCGCTGTTGCAAAATACGGCAAGTTCATCGCCGTCGGCTATCAGGATATGTATCAGCCGTCGACCTACCGCCTCAAAGAAGTTCTCTGTTCCGGAATCATCGGTAAAGCACAGCAATTCCGCTGCTACGCCATGTGGCCCCGTTCTTTTGCCTATTACGGCCGCAACAAATGGGCGGGCCGGGTCATCGGTGACCGGGGCGAAGCGATTCTGGATTGTCCTTTTACCAACGCTCTGGCGCACGACCTCAATATGCAGCTCTTTTTCGCCGGAAATACCTTTGACACCATGCCGGAAATCGCCACGGTTCAGGCGGCGATGTTCCGTGCCAATGATATTGAAAGCTGCGATACCGGCAGTATCCGCATGACCACCCGCTGCGGCAAAGAACTGCTGATGACGGTGACCCATGCTGCAAACTGTCAGATCAATCCGCTGCACATCATCCAGTGCGAAAAAGGTTACATCCGCACCAACCGGTGTGAAAAATTCGGCGAAGTCTACGATGCCGACGGCAATCTGATTGAAGCGGTCCCCTTCAACACTCCGATCCGTACCAATATCTGGGATGCTCTCATCGACCGCATCAACGGCGGCAAAAGTTTTATCTGCACTCCGGAGATCGCCGGAGTTCATACGCTGGTCGCCAATGCGGTGTTTGATTCCGCTCCGATCCAGGTCGTCCCCTCCGAACTGGTCAGCACGGTCACCTTTGATGAGACCGGCGTCAAGCGCCGGGTCGTCACCGGTATCGAAGCGGCAATCCGCCGTTCCTTTGATGAAAAGCGCATTCTCAACGAAAGCGATTTCTCCTTTATCCGTCAGGGCGAAGTTGTCGATATGAGCACTTATCACAGCTTCGGAAACGTTATGGGGTTTGGTAAATGAGGATCCTCAACCGTTATGTTATAAAGGGATTTTTGATCGCTTTCGGCATGGCGATATTGATTTTGACATTTGCTATGACCGGAGCCAATCTGATCCGGGTTCTCGATTATGTTTCCCGGGGGATCCCGCTGTCGGTTTTCGGTACCTATATCCTTTATATGCTGCCCCGTATTCTGACCTTCACCATCCCCTGGGCGGTGATGGTCGGGGTGATGCTGGTTTTCGGCAGGATGTCGGCGGACAGCGAACTTACTGCCATGCGTGCATGCGGAATATCGATCCTGCAGATCGTAAGTCCATTGCTGCTGATAACCATTTTTCTGACCGGTGTCTGCATTTATCTGCAGGTGGAGGTCGGTCCGCCTCTGCTCGGTAAATCCCGCAGTATGATGAGTCAGGCGGCGCTGGAACGCCCGCTTGCCATGTTTGAACCGGGCAGTCCGCTGACCTTGAGAGCCGGAGGCAGTTCCATCGTCATCAATATCGACAACAAAGTCGGTGACCATGAATTGCAGGGCATCATGCTGTGCAAGGCAAGAAGTAAAGATAATTTTATCGAACAGACCATCCCCGCTGAAAGCGGTACTATCACCGCCGATCCCAAGACCCAGATGCTCAACATCGTCCTGCGGGACTGCATGACCAGCAACCGCGGCAACAGCGAAGGGGAGGTGGTCGAACGGATCTTTTCCAATGAACTGGTTTTCAAGTTCGATTACGGCAAAGAGGCGAATGCCGGAAATGTCAGCGTACGGGCAAAATATATGAAGTTTTCTGATCTGCTCGGTGAGATCCGCCGCTTCAAGCGCAATCATCTGCCCACGATCGATTTGGAGATCGAACTCAACAAACGTATCGCTTTTGCACTCTCGCCGATCGCATTTCTGTTGATCGGAATGCCGCTCGCCATCCGTACCGGCCGCCGGGAAACCAGCGTGGGATTGTTTGTCAGCGTCGTGCTGGCGGGAATTTTCTTTATGGCGGTGATCATGTGCCAGAACTTGAACAGCTTCCCGCAGCTTTATCCCCAGTATCTCTTGTGGATTCCCAACGTGATATTCCAGATCGTTGGTGCGGTGATGACCTGGCGCATCTCCCAGAGGTAAATATTTATGAGCAATTGGCAGCGCTTTTTTCAGGTGGTGATAATCGTCCTGCTTCTGGCGGTCATCTATCTGTTTTTCACCCTGATCCAGACGATGGATCGCTGCCATTTGAGCAATATGAAACTGCTCGCCGCTCTGGAGAAGGGGGGAGGCCGGCAGGCACATCCGGTACCTCCGGAACCCCGGAATTCGGGAGCGAATGCCGCCAATGCAGAATATTTTGATCCGCAAGCCCGGATCGGCGGCAAATTGACATCGGCACTTTCGGCAGATGCGCCCAACTTCAATCCGCTCACGGTAAATGAAGCGACTGCCAGCACCATTTTTGCGTATTGTTCTGCGACATTAGCGGAGCGGGATTGGCAGAATCCGGAAATATTCAAACCGATGCTCGCCGAATCCTGGGAGATTTCCGACGATCATCTGCTCTACAAAATAAAACTCCGCCGCAACGCCCGATGGCAGCCTTACATTTGTCCGGACAGCGGCAAACGTGTTCCGGCGCGGGAAATCACCGCCGACGATTTTGTCTTTATGAGTGAAGCCATGCGCAACCCGGAGGTCGACTGTGCCTCCCGGCGCAGTTATTATCAGGATCTGGAATCGGTCACCGCCGTCGGAAAATATGAATTGCATGTCCGGTGGAAACGGGCATATTACGGTTCACTGGATTGCACCTTGTCGATGTTTCCGATGTTCCGGGAGTATTATGCTCCGGACGGGAAGTTTGACGGCAAAAAATTCAATATGGACCATCGCCGGAACCGGACGATCTTAAGTTGCGGCCCCTATTTGTTCGAAAGTTGGGACAAGGACCGGAAGATCCGGCTTAAACGAAATCCCGACTATTTCGGCATCCGGCTGGGGATCGCTCCTCCGCTGGAAACCCGGGAATTTGAAATCATCAAGCACCCCAATACCCAGCTGCAGGCGCTGCTGGGCGGCAAACTGGATATGATGAATTTGAGCGCGGAACAATGGGTGCGCCGGGCGGACGAAGCAAAGTTCAAAGATGGTTCGATCAAGCGTTACCGCTACAGCGGCAGAGGTTACAGTTATATCGGTTATAATGCTGCCCGGGATTGTTTCAAGGATGCTGATACCCGGCGGGCATTGACGCTGCTGATTGATCGCAAACGCATCCTGAATGAGGTCATGCACGGTTGCGGTCAGATCGCCAATGGGCCTTTTGCCCCGGGAAGTGCTTATGCTGATGCGTCGCTGGTTCCGTATGAGCAGAATTTCGCCGAAGCCAGACGGCTGCTGGTAAAGGCAAACTGGCGCGATTCGGATGGTGACGGTATTCTGGAACGTGACGGCAAACCCTTCTGCTTCACCATGCTGCAGATTTCCGGAAGTGCCACTCAAGCCCGGATCCTGCCGATGATAAAGGAGTTTTTTGCTGCCGCCGGTATCGATATGCGTTTGCAGACCGTTGAATGGAGCGTCTATCTCGAACGGCTTAATCAGCGCCGTTTTGACGCCTGCAATCTGGGATGGACCGGCAGTATCGATCCCGATCCTTATCAGATATTCCACTCCAGCCAAATTACTGACGGCGATAATTTTGTCGGGTACAAAAATCCGGAAGTCGACCGCCTTATCGAAGAGTTGCGCGGGGAATTCGATCTTAAAAAGCGCATCTCCATCTGCCGCGCCATCGAACGTCATCTGTATGACGATCAGCCCTACACATTCATGTTTTATCCGGATGTGCTGGCCGCATTGGACAGCCGTTACCGCAATGTCCGGATGTTCCCGCTCGGCATGAATACGATCAGCTTCTGGTGTCCGTAATTACAACTGGCTCAATTCGGCGGCGATATTGACCGCTTCAGAAAGAACCGGGTCAAAAGATTTATCGCTTTTATTGCCCTTGAATTCAGTCAGTTTTTCGGTTTCTTCGATCATGAGTTTTTCTGCGGCATACTCTTTTTTGCGCAGCTCCTCATTCAGCGAAACGGTTTTCCGGTTGCGGATCTTCCGGTAGAGTTCGATCTGCTTGAGCAATTTGTTGTACTGGGCGGTGCTTTTGATGCGTTCCAGCGAATTTTTACGGAGGGTCGCTATTTTCTGACTCATGTTGCGGTCAAATTTGGAAAATTTCGCCGCAGTCGTGGAATCCCAGGGCAGGTGGTTGTCGTAGTACATTTCGCCGATCTCCATCTCTTCAGTCAGCGAGGGCAGCAGGATATCCGGCTGGACACCGAGCTGCTGGACCGAACTGCCGGTGATCCGGTAGAACATCGCCGATTCAAAAATCAACGTTCCGGCATCGATCTTGTGGAAAAGCTGATTGTACGGGGTGAGATTTTCCACACTCAAAACGGTGCTTTTGCCGAAGGTGCGGCTGTCACCGATCATCACTGCCCGCCCGGAATCCTGCAGCGCTGCCGAAAAGATTTCAGCCGCAGATGCCGACATTTTGCTGGTCAGGATCGCCAGCGGACCGGAGTAGAGGATGCTTTTGTCTTCATCGCCGAAAACGTTGGAATTCTGCTGGGAACGCACCTGAACCACCGGGCCTCCGCGCAGGAAAAGTCCCGCCATGATGATCGCATCCGGCAGACTGCCGCCGCCGTTGCGGCGGAGATCAAAAAGGATCGAAGCTACTTTTTCTTTCTGAAACTGTTCAACGATTTTTTTGACATCGGTACTCGCCCGCCGGGCGTTGGCATTGCCGCTGGCGGCTTCATCGAAATTCATGTAAAAACTGGGAAGTTCAATGACGCCGACTTTAAGTTTTTTACCGTTGATCATCGCCTCTTTGACGGTGCCTTTTGCGGCGCTTTCTTCCAGATTGATCTTGTCCCGGGTAAGGGTGATCCGGGTGGCGCTGCCAGCGCTGCCGGAGAGGACATCCAGAGTGACTTTGGTACCCTTTTCGCCACGGATGAAACTTACCGCCTGCGAAACCGGCATATCGATCAGGTCGGTGCTTTCGCCGTTTTCCTGAGTGACACGGATCAGCCGGTCATTGACTTTGAGTTTACCGCTGCGGGCGGCGGGACCGCCGGGGACGAGTTCGACGATCTTGATGTAGCCGTTTTCGCTGACCAGCGTGGCGCCGATACCGGTGAGAGAAAGCGACATGTGGATGTCGAAATCTTTGCTGGCCTTGGGCGGATTGTAACTGGAATGGGCTCCGTAGGTGTTTGCCATGGCATTGAGCATGGTACCGAGGATGTCGATCTTTTCCTTTTTGGTGATGGCATTGCCGAGGTCACGCTGGCGCTGAAGGATGCGTTTTTCCGGAGAGGGTTGTTCGACCGCTTTTTTGGTATTTTTATCGTTTTTGAGGTCGATCGCGGTCAATTTGTAGATGAGCAGCTGATGTTTGAGATATTGTTTCCACAGGGTTTTCAATTCAGCTTTGTTTTTTGCCCGCATCTGGCGGCGGCGGTCGAGCGAATAGGTTTCATTGACGGTGAAATCGATCTTGCCGGCGAGAAATTTCTGCGAAAATTCCCGGTATTCAGCGAAGCGTCTGGAAAAATCCTGATAGAGATCAAATGCCAACTGACATTCGCCCTGCTGTAATTTATATCCCAGAAGCGGGCGTTCCGGAAGATATTTTTTGAGGTCTTCTTCGGAGAAAAATATCCGTTCCGGATCGAGCGAATCAACGAAATTGTCGAAGATCCGACCGGAAAACTCTTCCGTCATCGGCGTTTTGGAGTAGTGATTGCGATCCAGTACTCTTGCAGTCATGGCGGAGATCCGCCGGAAATCGCCGTTTTCATATTGCACCGGTGCTTTGGCAAAAAGTACTGCTGTTGTGCAGAACAGCAAGAGTGAGAAGAAATATTTTTTCATCGTTTAAATTCCTGATTTTTCGATAGATCATCCGTTGAGATTTTTACCGATGATCTGCAATGTTCCAAAACTTACTCCCAGATATTTCTGGATCACCGGACACTTTGCCCGGAGCAGAAAATATATCGGCGTGGATTTGAAATCCCCTTCCAGAGATTCAAAATTGCCCTGTCCTTTGGCGATGACAAGGTCGGCATTGTCCAACGCTTGCCGGAATTCATCAGAAACCAGTTTCAACGGCGCTCCCGGAGCATTGCATCCGGTGTCGATAAGCGGAAATTCCGAAAGATTGGACAGCGCAACTTCCCGTCTGGTGATATCATTTATGATCGCTTTGCCCCGGACGGCGATGGTGACCTTTTCTTTCATCGTTTCCAGCAGCAGCCGGTCGAGGACGGCTTCGCCGCAGTTGTCCAGGATATAGACGATTTTTCCGGCATTGCGGATGCGTTTTTCCAGATCGGCGACGGCATTTCGGTCACAGGGCAGCGTCAACACCTCCCGGATCATCGTTTCTGCTTTGGAGAGGTCAAAATCCGGATTGACTCCGTAGTCGATCATATTGCCGCTGATGGCAAGTTTGAGCCGGGTGATGAATTCATTTTCTCCGGCATCGTTGCACAGCTGCGCCATTTCATCGTAAAGTTTCAGCGCCAAACTGGTGGAGCGGTCTTTGATTTCGGTGAATCCGTCTTCGATCCCGCTTTTTCTGGCGAAGAGGTCAAAATAGTATGCCGCCATTTCAGGAGGAGTTGCTGTGGCGTTATATTGCTGGAAGATCGCCAGCGTTTCCCGGAAATATTGCCAGCGCTTTTCATCGGAAGCGTCGACATCCCGGGCGAGGCGCAATGCCTGTTTGATAATACATTCGCAACAATCAAATTGGATCAGCATCGTTTTTCTCTCTTGAATTCAAAATTGTTATCCAGTCAATTTACATCTTTATCTGTAATAATTCAAGAAAAAATCAGAATTATTGTTGAATTTTTCCACTAATGTGTTAGATTATTGAAAACCGGAGGATTTACTTTATGGATAAAAATTTGCTGTTTGCCTTTATGCTTGCCGGAATCGCCGGTTTGGCGACCGGAGTCGGCAGTTGTATTGCATTCTTCTTCAACCATTCCAACCGCAAGTTTCTCGCTTTGTCGCTGGGATTTTCCGGAGGAGTGATGTTCTACATCTCCTTTGTGGAACTGTTTTCCGGAGCCAAAGAGACGTTGAGTGCCAGCGGCGGAAAACTCGGCTCATTGAGTGCCATCGGCGCATTTTTCGGCGGCATCGCCATTTCGCTTTTGATCGACCGCCTTGTCCCCGAATCCCGAAATCCGCACGAAGTCCGCAGGGTCGAGGAGATGGATCATCCGGAACACAAATCAAAGATGTTCCGCAGCGGAATGCTTTTTGCGCTGGCGCTGGCGATCCACAACTTCCCGGAGGGTATGGCGGTATTCATGTCCGGTATGGTGTCGGTGGAAACCGGTATTTTTACCGCGCTGGCGGTGGCGATCCACAATATCCCCGAGGGAATTACGGTGTCGGTGCCGATATATCATGCCACCGGCAGTCGTAAAAAGGCGTTTTTCTGGTCGTTTGCTTCCGGGCTGGCGGAACCGCTGGGGGCGTTGGCGGCATATTTTATTTTCCTGCCGTTCCTGTCGGAAACGCTGCTGATGCTGATATTTTGTGCGGTCGCCGGGATCATGGTCTTCCTGACCTTCGACGAACTGCTGCCGCTGGCCCGCGAGTACGGTGAACACCATCTTTCGATCACCGGTCTGATCGGCGGGATGCTGCTGATGGCGCTGGTTCTGCTTTAAATATTTGCATTTTACGGGAAAATGGTGTATTTTATCCGGAATCACTAATTATGAAATTTTTTATGAACAGATTTTTTCTTGCATTGCTCGGGATCATGATGTTGATTTCGGGATGTTCGCCCCGGCCGGTCCCCGAACGGATCGATCGTATCGGCAATGTCGCTATGGGCGAAAAACAGACTCCCCGTAATGGCGAAGGCGAACTGTTTGAAGTTGCCGCCGCATCGCTTCCCGGAGGCTTTGAACGGATGTTTCTGGCGGTGGTGCCCTTTGATCATCAGGTTTACCGGATGGTTCTGGAAAATGATGAGGTCAAAACGGATGGGGATGTTTTGGAGTATTCGGTCAAGCTTCTGGCGGAACACTTCAATATCAAATTCGTCCGGATTGATAACAACCGCTGGAGCTCCGAATTGCCCGGGACCCGGGTCGAAGTGCGGCGGGCGTTCCATCTCGGTGCCAATGCGGTGGCAGTTGAATTCATCGACCGCAAGTTGAATGAGATCGCCGCTGCGGCGGTAAAGGAAGAGCGTTTTTTGATTTACAAAAAAAAGTATGCCCTGCGCAATGAATTGATCCTGCTGGCGCAGGCGATCGCCGATTTTAAACTTGATACCGGCAAAGTGCCGGAAAAACTGGACGATCTGACCGGCGCTCCGTGGAATGTCGCCGGATGGAACGGACCTTATTGTCAGACTTTACCGGCAATCCCCGTAACTTACCGGAAACTTGCCGGAGATAATTACGATCTTTATGTCGAGCTTGACGGAAAACGCATCAGAGAGGACAGCGATTTATGAACTTGTTGGAGTTATCCAAGACCATCCGGGAATTGCGTAAAAAACAGGGAATGACGGTCGATGCTTTGGCAAAGAAAAGCGGCTTCAGTAAAGGTTTTATCTCCCAGATCGAGAATTTCCGTATCACTCCGTCGCTCAAGGCATTGATGCGGATATCATCTTCGCTCGGAGTGTCGCTGGAAGAACTTTTCAGCGGCAATGCGGCTCCCGCCAAGCCTTACAGTTTCGGCAATCTTGCTGACGGTGAACTGTTTGACCGGGATGCCGGTATCGAACACGGTATCCATTATCTGGCGCTTGCCCACCGGCAGATCGGGCGCAAGATGGACCCCTTTATCATCGAATACACCCCGGGGCCGGAACGCGAATTCCTGATGCACGATACCGAGGAGTTTTTCATTCTACTGGAGGGCGAACTGGATTACTGCATCTACGATGATAACAATTGCCGCCGTATGAAAGCCGGAGATACGATCTATATGTGTGCCAATGTGCCGCACCGGGTCATGCTGCCTGCCGATTGTCCCCGGGCCCGGGCATTGGTCATCTATTCGGATCTGCCGGAACTCTGATCAGAACGGCAATGCTGACGGATCGATCTTTATATCGCCGCAATCGAAGCGGTGCGCTGTATTGTCACAAGTGATGATCATTGCCCCGTCCGGGAGGATTTCAGAGAATATTCCTGAAAGCTTATTGCCGTCCGGACGGATCGCGACCAACCGTTTCCCCAGGAGCTTATTGGCAGAGATCCATTGTTCAATGATCGTTTGCGGATCATCAAGATATTGTTGATAAAAGTTTTGGAACCGGGTAAAGAATTCCTGATAGATTTCTGCAAGGTCAAAATTTCTGCCGCATTCACAAAAAAGTGAAGTCGCCGCATTATCCAGCTGATCAAGAGTTGCCCGGGATTGGTTGATATTGATCCCGATGCCGGAGATGACTCCGGCTAAAGTGCCGTGAGAGAAAATTCCTTCCGAGAGGATGCCCGCCAATTTCTTTTCCCGGATATAGATGTCGTTGGGCCATTTGAAGTATGCCCGGGAATCGCCCAGCTTGTCCCGGATCAATTCCAATGCCGCCAAAGCGAGTATGGCTCCGGCGTGAAATGGCTGTTGAACACTTTTAAATACCCCGCTGGCACAGACCGCACTTCCCGGTTGGGTCACCCAGCGGCGGTTGAGCCGTCCTCTGCCGGCAGTCTGTTCGATCGCACAAAAAAGCGAACCGTCCGCCAGATCTGGAAATATCTTGCGGACGGCGAGATTGGTCGAATCGACCTGATCGACGATGATCAGTTGACCATTCATATTTCAGTCCCGGTTGCCGCTGGCAACTTCCCGGTCCTGGAAGAGCATCACCGCCCATACTGCGGTCAGAACAAAGTAGATCGCTCCGTAGATGCAGCCATTTATGACGTAGGATACCGGAATTGCTCTGCCGACGGCAATGGCATCTGCCAGCCAGAAAAACTGCCAGTTTGGGATCACCGCATAGCAGAAGTCACAGATCAGATCCAGCAATCCGGAATTTCCGGAACGCAAAAACAAATGGCTGGACATAAGTCCGAGGAAAAAGAGCAGCGAACACAGACACATCGTCGGCACGACATCCATCCTTGTCGCCGCTGCAACTGCAAGCGCCGCCATGATGATGATGCCGATATTGAGCATAAACAACGCTTTACCCAGATCGTTCAGCGACAATTCCGGGTGGGGACGGAACTTGAGACAGTAGGCGAACATTCCGGCGACCAGCAAAGCGCAGGCATAAGTGGCGAATTCGGCAAACGAGCTGCCTTTGAGGAAGTTCATCACCATTCCGGCGGCACATCCGAGCAGTACCAGAGCCACGAATGCTCCGTAGAGGTGCATTTCCATGCGGAACTGGTCAACAGCGATGTAGACCGAGATCACCGATGCCAGGCAGCAGGTGATGCCAAAGAGCAATGCCGCCAGCACGATGCCGGAAATTTTTCCCAGAACAAAACTCCAGCGGGGGACCGGTTTGCTCAAAAGCAGCAGCACCGTACCGTTGCGCATTTCCCGGGAGACCGTGTAGCTGGCGCAGAGTACCGAAACAGCGAAACTGAACAGCATCGTCGTCGCCATCGC
>JAEIGA010007083.1_pt1 | contig 17053 bp, 16 predicted proteins | sample 9270691 | NCBI WGS metagenome assembly JAEIGA01 (sample SAMN17057246, study PRJNA624740) | gut metagenome | biome: biome; isolation source: fecal sample | host: Bos grunniens | place: China: Xizang | collected 2019
AAGTGATTGGGGGTGTATAAATTTGGAGTGGTTCGACAGGTTGTTTCGGAGAAAACCCCGAAACAGCAAATATGCCCCGACCTTTGACGGGTTCGTCCCGATCTATAGCCAGTTCGGGACAAATATTTATGCTTCGGATGTGGTCCAACAAGCGTTAAAGTGCATCGTGGACGAAATGAAGAAACTAAATCCGATGCACGTCCGGTATAAAGGGAATGATCCTGTTCCGGTAAAGGGCAACGTGCAGGACGTTTTAAACGTGCCGAATGATCTGATGACAACAGCCGAATTTCTGGAAAAAATCTGCTGGCTGTTGCTGATGAATTATAACGCCTTCGTGATCCCGACTTATTACACTTGGGTGGATGATAAAACCGGGGTTGAACGGCGTTATTATGAAAGCCTTTATCCGATCTGCCCTTCACAGGTGGATTTCATCGAAGACGCTTCTGGGCGTTTGTTTGTAACGTTCATGTTCTGGAACGGCTACGAAACTACAATCCCATATGATGATGTTATTCACATCCGTTATAACTATTCCGTTTCACAGTATATGGGCGGGAATGAGTTCGGACAGCCGGATCACAGGGCATTGCTGGAAACGCTGGACCTTAACCGGAACATTCTTCAAGGCATCGCAAAGTCGATGAATGCTTCATACGCCATCAACGGGATTGTAAAATACAATACCTTGCTGGATGACGGGAAAACAGAAGCGGCTTTGAAAGAACTGGAACGGAAGCTAAAGAATTCAGAAAGCGGATTCCTTCCGATTGATCTTAAATCGGAATTCACGCCCCTTGAAAGAAAAAGCGCACTTGTGGATCAGCCCACGCTTGAATTTATTGATTCCAAGATTCTTCGGAACTGGGGTGTTCCGCTGGACATTTTGACCGGGGATTATACAAAAGATCAGTACGAAGCATTTTATCAGAAGACCCTTGAACCGCTGATTGTCTGCATTTCGCAAGCGTTCACTAAGAAACTGTTTACGCAACGCGAAAAAGCTTTCGGGAACCGGATTGAACTGTATCCGAAAGCTTTAATTTTTATGACGGTCAGCCAGACGATTGAAATGATAAACACCCTTTCCCCTACTGGCGGCTTGTTTGAAAATGAAAAGCGTGTTGCCTTGGGTCTTCAGCCGTTGCCGGAACTGGAAGGAAAGCGTTTTATGTCGCTAAACTGGATTGATGCAAATGACGCTTCACAGTATCAGGTTGGCAAAGTGAATGTTGATGTTGTAGACGAAGAAAAACAAGAAAGCATCATGGAAGAATGAGGTGAGACAATGAAAAAAGACCTTGAGCAACGGTCATACCTGTTCGACATCCGGGCAGAAAACGGTGAAGCCGGGAGTATCATCACAGGTATGCCGATTGTCTACAATAGCCGCACGGATTTAGGATGGTTTGATGAAATCATCGAATCCGGGGCCTTGAACGGCACAGATTTGACGGATGTGCGGTTTCTGGTGAATCACGATGTGAGCAAGGTTCCGCTTGCGAGATCCCGCAGGAACAACGGAAACAGCACAATGCAACTGACCGTTGATGAACGTGGTATGTCTATCCGGGTGAATCTGGACACGGAAAACAATGCGGATGCCAAAGCCCTTTATAGTGCTGTTCAAAGAAGGGACATAACCGGAATGTCGTTTATGTTTTCCGTTGACGGTGAAGCGTGGGACAATCTGGAAAGCGAACATCCTACAAGAAGGATTCAAAAAATCGGTTCGGTTGTTGAAGTCAGTGCGTGTACTTTTCCCGCATATGACGCAACTGAAATAAACGCACGAAGCAAAACGGCATTGGACAATGCCAGATCCGCTTTGGAGAAAGCGAGGTCTTCGGATGCGGCCCTGCTGGACAGCAGGAATAAGGAACTTGAACTGTTGAAAGAAAAAACAAAGATTCTTGGAGGTTACTAATTATGAGCAAAGAAATTCTGAAGAAAAAGCTGGCCCGTTATACCGAAAAGCGGGACGGGCTGAAAGTGAAGGCCCTTGCTTCTCAGGATGTGAACGAAGTCCGTTCCATTAATGACATGATTGCGGAACTGAACGAAGAAATCAACGACATTCAGGCCGAAATCAACGAAATCAACGAGGAAGAACAGCGTTCTGCCGCTCCCGTGATCCCTGCCAATGCTGAGCATCACAATGCTGGCGTGGTTGCGTCCTTCGGTCAGACCAAGCCCGAAAGCCGCGAGAATGTGGAACCGACTGGCACTATGGAATACCGTCAGGCGTTCATGAAGTTTGTTCAGAACGGCACTCCCATTCCTGCCGAAGTCCGTGCTGGTGCGGCTATCAGCACTCAGGATACCGGGGCCGCTATCCCGATTACTATCATGCGGGAGGTTATTAACACCGTCCGCAAGCGTTACGGCAACCTGTATAGCAAGGTCCGCAAGACCAACGTGCAGGGCGGCGTTGAATATCCCATTGGTGCGCTGAAGGCTACTTTCAAGTGGATCAACGAAACCACTGTTTCTCCCCGTCAGAAACTTGATCCCCTTGCCAAGGTTGCGTTCAGCTATCATACCGCTGAAATCCGTATTGCTCAGACTTTCCTTTCTCAGATCGTGACTATGGAAGCCTTTGAGCAGAAGATTACCGAAGTCATTGCTGTGGCGTATCTGGAAGCTATGGATTACGGCATTGTGAACGGCACTGGTAACGGTCAGATGCTTGGTATTCTGAATGATGCCCGTGTTACCAACAACGTTTCCCTGACTGCCGCCGAAATCAACAACTGGACCGCTTGGAGGAAAAAGTTCTTCAGTAAGCTTCCGCTTGGCTACCGCAACGGCGAATTCATCTTCCCGCTGTCCACAGTCGAAAGCTATCTTGAAACGATGGCAGATGCCAATAATAACCCTGTGTTCCGTCAGGCTACCGGGCTGGAAGTTAATGACGGCGATGCCGTGAATCCCAACGGACGCTTCTTCGGGCGTGACATTGCCCTTGTCGAGCCGGAAATCCTGCCCGACTTTGATACTGCGTCTAACGGTGATGTAATCGGCATTTTCTGGCAACCGGACGAATATGCCATCAATGAAAACTTCGGTTTCACTATGCGCCGTTATTTCGATGAGGAAACCAACGAATGGGTGGACAAGGCCCTTGTGGTGGTTGACGGAAAGGTTCTGAACCCCGAAGGGTATTGGCTTATCAAGAAGTCTTCGACCTGATGAGGAGGGCTAAAAATGGACAATACCATTGATGCGCTTCGGGCCTTGTATGTGGCCCTTGGCGGGAATGCCGCTGACGTTGCGGATTTGGTCATCATTCCTGACCTGATTAACAAAATTGCGACTCAGGCCGGGACGGTTGCAACAGCCGCAGGAACGAAAGAACTCCCCGCAAATCCGACCGCAAACGGTACTTATAATCTGCAAGCCGTGAAGTCCAATTCCGGGACTACCCTTTCTTGGGCTTCGGCTGGCTAATGAAAGGAACCACGGGCAATGGCTGGATTGAATTTTTCGCTTGATGACGTTAAAAACGCCTTGGGCGTGACCGGAAATTTCCAAGACGCAACGCTTCAAGTCTATTTTGATGACGTTGTGGATTTCCTGATTGATGCGGGTGTGTCATCGGAATATATTACATCCGGCATCGTTGCCCGTGGCGTTTCTGACCTTTGGAATTATGGCAGTGCTGGTGGCGTGTTGAGTCAGTATTTCATTCAACGTGCTTCGCAACTGGCACTTAAGAAAAGCAAAGGCACTGTGGCAGATTATACGCCTGTCACGCATCAGGAAATCGACACGCTTTTTGATGGGGGTGAACAGCCTTGAAAGTTGTAACACTTGAAGGTCTTGATTATTTCCTGTCAAAGTTGCGGGAAATCTTTGTCGGCAAGGAAGACGGGCAAGGCTTGTCCGAAAATGATTTTACGGACGAAGACAAAGCCAAACTTGATTCCGTCCAAGAAAATGCCGAAGTGAACGTCATTGATGAAATCCGGGTGAACGGATCAACTGTGAACCCTGATGCAAAGGTGGTCAATATCAATCTTGATGAATATATTGATACCTTGAGCAGTGCCGAAGTTGACACTATTATTGCAACCATCAATTAATTGGAGGATTTGAAAATGGTTAATGAAGATCGCATTGTGCCGATTCAGAAAATCGACTATCTGTCCATGATTGGAACCGTGCTGAAACTGCACGGAACTTCCTTCGCCGTCATCGCTTCCGCTGACGTTGCTGGGAACTTCAGCGTGACCGGGTCCGGTGCCGCTGGAAACAAACTGGCGAACCAGCCTGTGAAGACTATTGATTTTGTGTCTGGCGTGACGAGCGGAACCGTCTATTTCGTTGCCGCTTCTGATTTTGATAAGATCAAGGTAGCTGGAGCCGCCGCAACGCTTGCGGACGCTGGCCTGACTTATGACAAGGTGAAGAAGGACGGCGTTACCCTGTATACTGCCGCCCTGTCTTCCGGCGAAGTGACCATCACCGAAGTGACTCCCGCCGTTCCTGCCTGATGGTCTTTAAGCCGTCGGCGGTTTTCGCAACGCCCCTAATCCTTTTGATTCCCGTTTATGGCAAGGTGCAGGGGGTGGCTACCAAGTCATTCCCTGCGCCTGATGAAGGGATTTTGTTTTATGGAAGTTTCAAGTCTTACGGCGGGACAATGCGGACTGAAAAAGACATAAACGGATTATATGCCATAGACGATACTGCGAACGTTGAAACCTATTTCAGGCCGGACATTAAAAGTGATTGCCGTGTCTATGTTCCACAAACCGGGGCTTTTTATGAAGTTTACGGCGAACCGGAAAATATCGAAATGCGGAATCAGTATTTAAAGTTTCGTGTCCGCAGGGTTAAAGGTGGGGCGTGATGTTATGCCGGGAAGAGGACCAAACCCATCAATAAAGCTTGAATTCTCAGGTTTTGATGAAATTCTGAAAAAGCTGACAAAGCTGGAAGCAGATACAAAAACGATAGCTGAAAAAGCATTGACTGAAACCCATAAAATAGTAACAGAAAAAGCGGCGGTTGCCGTTCAAAAACCAAACCTCCCGGCCCAAGGAAAATACAGCAGGAAAAACCCGCCTAATACCGCAAGCAGTTTGAAACGGGATGTTGATATTTCTTGGAACGGAACGGTTGGAAGTGTTGACGTTGGTTTTGATATATCGCACGGTGGACTCCCGACAGTCTTCATGATTCGTGGAACACCGACATACATGAAAAACCAAATGCTTTATGATGCTTTTTATGGGGATCAGACTATCGGTGAAATCCGAAACCGACAGAAAGAAATCTTTTATAAAGCCTTGGAGGAATTCGAAGAATGAAGGACTTGCTGATTTCGATTCTTGAAAGTTTCGGTTATCCCGTTTTTTTACAGGGGACGCTTTCCCCTGCTGAACCATACCCGCAAAGCTTTTTCACGTTCTGGAACAACACTTCCAGCGATGCGGCACACTATGATAACAACCCCGTCCGCTATACTTGGTCATTCGATGTGAATTTCTATTCCGTCAATCCGGCTTTGGCGAATTCCGTTTTGCTTGAAGCAAAAGCCTTGCTGAAGCAAAACGGGTTCGTAATTTCCGGGAAGGGATATGACCTTTATTCGGATGAGCCAACGCACACGGGCCGGGGCATGAACGCATTATTTATTGACAGGCAAGTTTAAAACATGGAGGTATGACAAAATGCCGAATCCTTCTGCAAGTCTGCAAGAAATCGTGGAATACCGTGGCGTTGAAGGTCTGGTGGCGGCTGAAGTCCTCACTGATGACGATGAAAACGGGTATACCACAGATGACGTTTTCGCCATTGCTGGCGTTGCTGAAATTCAGAAAACCACGGATTCCAGTAGCGAAGCGCATTATTATGACAATATTCCTGCTGTTGTAATTACGAACGTTTCCAGCGATGAGGTCACCATTTCGGTTTCCGCTATTCCGCTGGATGTACTGGCGAAGATCTCCGGGCAAGTTTATGACGATGCAACCGGGGCCTTGATTGAAGGTCCGAGGGATGTTAAATATTTTGCCATTGGTTACAAGACCAAGAAGACCAACGGTGACGAAGTGTATGTCTGGCGTTACAAGGGGACCTTCAATGTGCCGGACCAGACCAACACCACGGAAAACGATTCCACGGATGCCAACGGGCAGGAAATTGTTTATACTGGCATTTCTACCACGCACAAGTTCACCAAGACGAGCAAGGGAAGCAAGGCCCTTGTTGTGGATGTGGCAAAGAATCTTGCTAATGTAAATTCCTTCTTCGATGTCGTGACCACGCCGGACACGCTTGCGGCGAAGGTTGAAAGAACGTTGTCCATCACTCAGGCCACCGACACCGTTGTAACCGTGACACGTGGCGGTGCGACCTTGACCAGTTCCAGCAAAATCTATGATGGCGATGTGCTGACCATTTCCGTTACTGGCGGCACGATTACCGTCAATGGGTCCGCTTTCACTTCCGGCAATACGATGACCGTTGCTTCGAACGTGACTGTGGTTTCCACGAAAACCTGACGATCTAAGCGGATAGTCTATCTTAATCGGTAGGCTATCCGCTATTTGCTGTATCAAAAGAAGGAGAAAAAAATATGAAACTGAATATTTACGAAAAGAAGAAGGCTGTAAAAACATACGAAGCAGAAACATATGATTTAATGTTCGGTGTTCTGGAAGATGTTGCGGAAGCAATCAAGCTTGATGAACTGAAAACCGGGACGGATGCCGAAATTATCAAGATGGCTGGCAATTTGGTTATTCATTCAATGGATACGGTCAAGGACCTTTTCAAGGATATTTTTGAAGGGATCACAGACGAAGAACTGAAGCATTGCAAAGTTTCTGAAATGGCTGTTGTATTGGTTGATATTGTGAAATACACGTTGAGCCAGCTTGGTAAAGGTTTCGGAACAAAAAACTGAATTCGGGTCAGGTTACGGACCTGACCCTTTATGAAATATTCTTTGAAATACAGCTTTCAATTTGTGAACGCTTCCCTTCCCTTTCCCCTTTTGACGTTCGCCGGGAAAGGGCATCGGAGGTGTTTTTGCTGATGCGAAGGCTGAACAATTATGCAAACAAGCAAAACAAACAGAAAACGAAGTCCGGCAAAAAGGTTATCCGCAGACCAGCCGGGGATGATTGGTTTTAAGGTGGTGACAGCATGGCAAAAGGCGATGAAATTACAACTAAATTTAAAGTTGATATATCAGATTTAAAAAAGGGCATTGCTGAAGCTAATCAGGAAATTAAACTGGCAAATGCCGAATTTAAAGCCGCCACTGCCGGGATGGATGACTGGTCGAAATCGGCTGAAGGTATCAAGGCGAAGCTTGACCAACTGGACTCTGTACTTGCGGCGCAGAAAAGCAAACTGGAAGCTTATACTGAGCAGTTAAAGCGCCAGCAGGAAGCATATACCGAAAACGGTTCCCGGATTGAGCAGTTGAAAGCCAAGCTTGAGGAACTGGCAAACAACGGTGTTTCAAAAGCTTCTGACGAATATAAAAAATATGAAAATGCCCTTGCCGCTTGCGAAAAGGAACAGGAATCAAACAGCAAGGCAATTGATAACCTTAAAGTCACTGTCTTAAACCAAGAAGCCGCTGTCAAACAGACGGAAGCTGAAATCAAAAAATACGGCGATTCGATGGATGAAGCCGAAGATGACGCAAAGGAACTTGACGGTGCTATTGATGATTTAAGTGATTCTGCGAAGGAATCCAGTGGCGGCTTTGATGCGATGACGGTTGCAATCGGCAACCTGATTGCTGAAGGTATAAGGAAAGCCGTTGACGCAATCAAGGATTTCGTCAAAGAAACCATCAACGTTGGCAAGGAATTTGATGCTTCCATGTCTCAGGTTCAAGCGACTTCCGGTGCGACCGGGGACGAAATGGACCAACTGAGAGACAAAGCAAAGGAGATGGGCGAAAACACAAAATTTTCCGCAACTGAAGCCGCAGATGCTTTTAATTATATGGCAATGGCTGGATGGGACACCAAGGACATGATTGACGGCATTGACGGTGTTCTTGCCCTTGCGGCGGCTGGAAATACTGACCTTGCCACAACTTCCGACATTGTGACAGATTCCTTGACTGCGTTTGGAGAATCAGCAGATCAGGCCGGACGGCTTGCTGATATAATGGCTTCTGCTTCATCCAATGCAAATACAAACGTTCAGATGATGGGCGAAACATTCAAATATGCCGCTCCGGTTGCTGGTGCGCTTGGCTATAGCATGGAAGATGTTGCCGTTGCGACTGGGTTGATGGCAAACGCTGGTATTAAAGGTTCGCAAGCTGGCACAACACTTCGGTCTGCCTTGACAAATATGGCAAATCCAACACAGGAAATGGCAGATAAAATGAAAGCGTTAGGTCTTGCGACAGAAGTAACAACAAATGCCATTGATAGCGAAAAACTTAAAGCCGCACAGGCAAATTACGAAAAGAAACTGATTGCGCTTGAGCAAGCGCAGAACAAATATAATGCCGCTGTTGACAAATATGGTAAGGATTCCGTGCAAGCGAAAAATGCTATGCTGGATGTTGAAAAAGCAACTATCAATCTTCAGCAAGCGCAGGAAAAACTAACCAAAGAGCAGGAAGGCTCTATAAAAGTAAAAGAAATCAATAATAATTTGCTTAAAGACGAAGAAGGGAATATGCGTCCTTTATCTGAGGTCTTGCAAATCCTGCGTGAGAAATTTGCCGGGATGACGGAGGAACAGCAAGCGCAAGCGGCGGCAACGCTTTTCGGAAAAGAAGCAATGTCCGGTATGCTTGGAGTTCTTAACGCATCAGATGAAGACTTTGAAAAACTGACAAAGGCCATTAACGACAGTACCGGATCAGCGGAAGAAATGGCTGAAGTAATGCAGGACAATCTTGAAGGTGATTTAACAAAACTGCATTCAAAGCTTGAGTCCGTACAGCTTCACCTTTACGAAAAGTTTGAGCCAGCATTGAGGAAAGGCGTTGAAGCCTTAACGAATATGCTGGACGGTGTGAAGGGGTTAATTGATAAGGGTGCTGAATTCGTTGAATGGCTTACCAGTGGAAGCACTGAAGCAGAACTATTTAAAGCCGCAGTAATCGGCATTGTCGCGGCGTTTGCTGGGTTCCAAATAGTATCAACTATTACTTCACTTATTCAAGGTTTACAAACCGCATTTGTTGCTTTGAACGCTGTCATGGCGGCTAACCCGATTGGTCTTGTGGTTGCGGCTATTGCGGCTTTGGTAGCGGCGTTCACTTACTTGTGGAACAACTGCGAGGAATTCCGTAATTTCTGGATTGGCTTGTGGGATAAGATCAAGGAAGTTGCTTCTGCGGCTTGGGAAGCAATCACGGGATTTTTCACAGCGGCTTGGGAAAAGATCAAAGGAGTTTGGGAACCCGTCAAAGAATGGTTTGCAGAAAAGTGGGAAGGCATTAAATCCGCTTTTGCTGATGTAGGTGATTGGTTCAAGGAAAAATTCGAAGGCGCTCGGAACTGGACAAACAAAGCCTTTGAAGATGTCGGGAATTGGTTCGCTGACCGCAGAAAAGATGTCGAAACCGCATGGACTGGCATTGACAAATGGATGGGTGATCATTTCGGGGATGCGTGGACGGCAGTTAAAAAAGCGTTTGAGCCGATGGTCAATTGGTTCCGCGACCGCTGGGAAGATGTCAAGAGCATTTATTCCGTTGTTGAGAAAGTTTTTCAAGGGGATTTTCAAGGGGCATGGGATGCCGTTGTCGCAATCTGGGATAAGACCAAAGGGTATTTTCAAGGCGTTTGGGACAGCATTGTTAATATCTTCAATGTTGTCAAAGATTGGTTTAGCGAGAAATTTACGTCCGCATGGGAATCCATTAAAGAAGCGTTTTCGCCTATTACGAAATGGTTTTCCGATGTTTGGGAGGGCATTAAAAAGATTTTTCAGCCTGTTGCTGATTGGTTTGGTGAAGTATTTAACAAGGTCGGTCAGGCTATTAAAGCCCCTTTGAATGCGGTTATTCGTGGCATGAACTGGGTTATTGATGGACTAAATAAAATCAGCATCAATATCCCTGACTGGGTTCCCGGCGTTGGTGGTAAGACATTCGGATTTGACATTGGCAAGATTCCAGAACTTGCCCGTGGCGGTATTTTGAAAAAGGGTCAAATGGGTATTCTTGAAGGACAAGGGGACGAAGCTGTTGTGCCGCTTGAGAAAAACAAAGGCTGGATCAGGGCCGTTGCGAATGACCTTCTGGAAGCTTTGGGCAGTAGTTTTGGCGGGAATTCCATCAGCAATCTTGCGAACAATAAAAACATGACATTCACCCAGAACATTTATGCCCCGAAACAGCCGTCACGCATTGAGTTGTACCGTCAGACCAGAAACCTTCTGAATTATGCCAGCTTGGGAGGTGGTAAAGCTGTTTAGTGCAAGCATCGAAAACTCAACAGGAAACGTGCTGAAACTGACCGGAAAAGAACCGCTTTATCAGGTCATAAACATTGAAGGTTTAAATCCTCCCAACGCACAGATCAACACTTCGACCATTGTCGGGCTTGACGGTGCGGTTTTCAATTCGTCCAAACTTCAGACCAGAAACCTTGTGCTGACGGTGAAGATTAACGGGGACGTTGAGAAAAACAGGCTGAACCTGTACAGCTATTTCAGAACCAAAGAATGGTGCAGATTCTATTATTCGAACGGTTCCCTTGATGTATCCATCGAAGGATATGTGGATACCGTAGAATGTAACTTGTTCACAAATGCGGAAATAGCACAGATTTCAATTATTTGTCCTTACCCGTATTTCCGAAGCATTTATGAAGTATCACAGGATTTTTCCAACGTCCTCAAAAAGTTCGTCTTTCCATTTTCCATCAATATTGATGAACCTGTTGTTATTTCCGAAATTGATGATTCCGGCATCGTTAAGATCTTCAACAGTTCTGAAGCTGAAACCGGGTTTGTGATGTATGTCAATTTCTTGGATTCTGCTTCATCTTTGGAAATCATCAACACTTTTACCGGGGATGACTTCAAAGTCACATATTCCTTCCTTGAGAATGACAGCTTAATCATTGATACCAACAAAGGCCGGAAATCAATCAACCTGATTCGGGCCGGGGCTGTAACGAACCTGTTTTCATCCCTTCAAACCGGATCAATCTTTCTTCAACTTTTGCCGGGAATCAATACCTTCAATTACAAGGTCAGCGGTTCCGTTGAAAATGACGATGACGTTCGAATTCTGCTGAAGTATTACAATATTTTCCGGGGTGTTTAAGATGAAAGATATATATGTCTTAAACAAAGACCTTCAGAAAATCGGGATTGTGGATTCCTGCAAGTCTGTTATTTGGGCCGACCGCTATTACGCCACAGGTGATTGTGAACTATATGTCCCGGCAACGGCTGAAAATCTGGCAATGCTTCGGAAGAACTACTTTCTTCAGAAAGTCGGGAATAGCATGGTATGCCAGATCAAAAAAATCGAACTGACTACCAGTGCGGAAGACGGAAATTACCTAACCATTACAGGCCATGACGCAAAAGCCCTTCTGGATCAGCGGATTATCTGGAACACACAAAACGCAGACGGCAACGTTGAGGATTTCATTCGGGCAATCGTTGACGGGGCGTTGGGTGAAACTGCTCCCGATTATCGGCAAATTATTGATTCGAACGGGAACCTTCTGTTTTATCTTGGTGATTCAGCCGGATTTACAGAAGCCACCACAGAACAAGTTTCGTACCGAAATCTTGGTGAAAAAATCCGTGACTGCTGTTTGAAATATAGCTGGGGCTACCGGGTTATCTTGGATGACGGAAAGCTGTATTTCGAACTGTATAAAGGTGCTGACCGCACGGCAACGGTTGTTTTTTCCGACAATTACGAAAACTTGTCAGCCACAAAATACTGCGAAGACGAAACGAAAATGGGAAATGTGGCCTTGATTGCTGGTGAAGGTGAAGGGGCGGCACGATCCAAGACCACAACGGGCACGGCTGAAGGTTATGACCGTTATGAAGTGTATGTCGATGCCAAAGACCTGTCAAAAACGATCACATTCGAAGAACTGAAAAGCACTTATCCAAGCGGAACCGTTGTCGGAACCGCAGGAAATTACACTTATCGAATGGCAACGTTCAACATACAGGTTCTGGATAATGACCAGCTTGCCGCCCTTGAAACCGCTTATCCGTCCGGGCAGGAAGTGACCATTGACGGTAATTTGTATTATCAGGTTTCGAATCTGGACATTGCAAGCGTTCCGTCTGCCGCCCCGGAAGACGGGGACGAAGTGACCTTGAAGGATGTTGTTTATTCGGTTTATCTGCTCACCCGTGGACTTGATAAGCTGGCTGAATATGGTGCGGTGACTTCCTTTGAAGGAACCATCGAACCGAATACGACTTTTGTATATGGGCAGGATTATTTCCTTGGCGATTTGGTAACGATTCAGAATAGTTTCGGGATCACTGTGCAAGCAAGGATCACGGAAATCATAGAAGTTGATGACGATAGCGGTTCATCCGTTGAGCCGAAATTCGAATACATTTCAGCGAATGGAGGTTAAAAATGGCAGACCAGATTTTCAGCGCAGTTGCCGGGTTTTTTGATGCTGTCGGGTTCGACCGCACTTATAGTGCGGACGATATGAACAAGCCTTATTCCCGGATTGTTGCGGACGGCGTTTTTGCAACGCCACAGGGAACACCTTCCACAGACTTGCAAGTCATTGCCGCAGGAACCGGAATGAATATCACCGTCCAAGCCGGGCAGGGAATCTTTGCGAAAAAGTGGTTTGAAAACCCGACTTCCATTGCAATTACGGTTCCGAATAACACCAGCCTTTTCCCCCGGATTGACAGCGTAATTGTCCAGATCGACAAGCGTGTTTCCGGGCGTATTGGGAATATCGTTTACAGGACCGGGACACCAGCAACAAGCCCGAATGCGCCTGATATCAATACCGTTGCGAACGTGGTTGAATATCGGTTGGCAAACATCAGCGTTCCTTCCGGCGTTTTGTCCATTAATCAAGCATACATTACAGACCTTCGTGGATCTTCCGCTTGCCCTTGGGTAGCTGGGCTAATCGAACAGGTGGACACTTCCACCTTGATGCTACAATATCAAGCGGCTTATAAAGCCTACTATGATGCGGCAACAAAGAACTTTGAGGAATACACAGCGGATCAGCGGGAAGCGTGGGAGGAATTCCTCAAAACGCTTACCGAAGAACTGACTGTGTCAATGAATGTTGCGGTATTTACCAGCACATTCACGCCGCTTGAAGATACCACAGAAGCTCCAATCAATATTGCCAGTTTCGACCCGTATACCGACATCCTGCAAGTGTTTATTAATGGTCTTCTGGCGGTTGAAGATACGGACTACACAGTTAGCGCAGACCATACAAAAATCACTTTAACAGACGCAGTCAAGACCGGGAATGATGTTAATTTCATTGTATTTAAAAGCCTGATTGGAACTAATATCGGTTCTGCTGTCACTATGATGCAGAAAATTGACAATGAAGTTAGCACCTTTATGAATGACTCCGGCTGGGTGTCTTTGGAAATTGAAAACGGCGAAGCGGTTTCAGGCAATGCCCCGGCTTTTCGGTGCATTGGTAACAGATTCTATCTTCGTGGGGCCGTCAAAGGTGTGACCGATCTTGACACGGCTATTGCAACCCTTCCGGTTTCATACTGGCCCGAAAAAGATCATGTTTATTCGTCTTCTGCCGTTGATGCTTCCGGCGTTGTAAATGATGATGTTACTATCACAATTTCGGCAACGGACGGAACAATCAAACTGACTGCCAAGTCCGGCGAACTGTCTGCGGATGACAGTATTTCCCTTGCGACCGCTTTTCTTTCCGCACAAGGTAACACGGTTTCGCTTGTCTACAATTTCAAGGGGGCAGTTGTTAATTATTCAAACTTACCAACTGATGGCGTTAAGGCTGGCGATGTTTACATGGTTCTGGTGGCAAACCCGGCGCATCATATACAAGCTGGTGATGATGTTATGTGGAACGGGTCCGGGTGGGAAATCCTGCAAGCGGTTATTTCATCCGCTGAAATTGATGAAATTATTAATTCTATTTCGTAAAGGTGAAAGGGGTTGATCGTTTGAAAATCTATGTAGACAAAAACGCATTGCAGGATTACACGACCAAGTTAATTGCGAAAGAAAAAACCATCTTTGCGACAAAAAATGAGGTAGGTTCTCCGCTGGTTGCGACCACCGTTGCCGGGATGACGGATCATGATAAAATTTATGTTTATGTAGGTTCGGAAACCGGGTACACATCTGGCAACTGGTATTACTGGGACGGGGCCGCATGGACGAGCGGAGGCGTTTACAATTCGCAGGGGTTTGTGCTTGATGATACGCTTACAAGCGCAACCCTTCCGGCACAGGCCAAGTCGGTTGGTGATGCGGTTGATCAGCTTACTGATAACCTTACTGATATTACCGGGAATCGGCAGATAGAGGTTACTGGAGTAGATCAGTATATTTCGCTTAGCGGTGAAACAGCGGATATAACAAGCCCGTTAACAAGTTCAACCGGATATAGTTATTATGTTGTTCCATGCACGGAAGGCGATGTATTTACAATTTCAGCGGTCGGAGGAGCGGCTCCGAGGGCATGGGCTTTTCTGGACGGGGATGTTGACGCAAATATCCTTGATAAAGCATCGAATAATTCAACCGTTGACGAACTTGTGTTGGTTGCGCCGGAAAATGCAGAATACCTTGTGATTAATGATAAAGGCGGGAAAAAATCATATTATGGCGATCTAATTAAAAACAGATTGCTGAAGATATATTCTCAGCAAATTGATTGTCAGGTGTACCTTACAAGTGGCGGCAGATTTGGTTATGAGCGGAGCGGCAACACGGTAACTCTTGATTTCGGCGGCAAAAATGTTTTGATCCGGCTCAAACAAAATGCTAGCGCAACGTTGATAGAGTTTTCTACAATTGTGGCTGTTGCAACGGCGGCAGGATGGACAGCAACAGAAACGACAATCATTGCTCCGAATCCATCTTGTGGACTATATTATGATGCCAAAAACGAAGTAATCAGGGTTGCGAGCGGTACAATCGTTCACACAATAAACCCGGATTATATTATCCTTTTTGAGTGCCATTATAACTCCGCTTATTTCGGGAAACTGGTTGATTATGAGATCGGGAAAAAATCCGAAGAACTGCCGCAGATTAAAGCCGACATTAATACCTTAAACGATCAGATCAAAGCGCAAGCGTATCTTTCCAGCAATTCACATTTCACATATTATCGGCAGGGCAATACAGTAACACTTGAATTTGATGGCGCACAACTGATGCTGAGATTGAAACAAAACACAACAGCAAAAAGTTTTACGTTTGAAGAAATTTCCACAGCGGCGGTAGCGGCTGGATGGACGGCAAACGAAACGGCTATTGTTGCGCCAAGCCCATCTTGCGGAATGTATTATGATTTGATCAACGAATCGTTGGTGTTCGCAAATGGCACTATTATCCATAGCACAAACAAGGATTATCTGACGCTCTTTGAATGCCATTATAATTCGGCTTATTGGGGTTTGCTTGTCGACTTTGAAACTGAAAAACGCAGTGAGAACATACCCGAATTAGAGGATACCGTTGTTAGTTTGGCTGAGTCCGTTGGGGATTTGATGGTGCCGGATTATTACAAGGAGCATGTCGAGGAAAAAATGCATACTATCCTTGGCAATATGATGGACGTTGGTCAGCACGGCGAAACCTTTGTATTTATTACGGATATCCATTGGGAAAACAATCGGAAACATTCCCCGGCGTTGGTGAAATATATAATGGATTCCGTTAATATTAATTTACTTTTGTGCGGTGGCGATTTAATCAATCAGGGTTTGCGCGAGCCCATGGTTGAAGCGATGCGTGAATGCATTTCAAAATTGTCCCCAACAAAAAATATCGTTATGCCCTGCCTTTTCGGAAACCATGACTCAAATGAAAACGACTATGGCGGGCAGGGACAACATCCGGAACGGTTTTTCGATCGGGCGGACCAGTATGCGCTTTTCCAGAAACAAGCGGAAAATCTGGTAACTTATATCACGGACAATGGGTGGAACTGGTATTTCGATGTAGATGCAACAAAATCACGCTTTATTGGGCTTGATACCGGGAAAGACGGAACGTTTGACGAGTATGATGCCTTAAGGGATTGTATGCTTGCAACTCCTGACGGGTATCATATGGTGATCATGGCGCACTGGTTGTATACAAGCACAAGCGGCGGCGGCGGCGCGAAAACTGCCGTTTGCGCGAACCTTGAAACAATGATTGACGCATTCAATTCCGGGGATACTGTGACGGTTGACGGGGTTGAATGTGATTTCCACCGTGATCCAGAGGATACACGGTGGGTTAACTTGTTGCTTGGTGGGCACAATCATCGCGACCTATCATGGACAACTGCTGATGGTGTCCCTGTGGTACTATGCGACAGCGACAACGGATTCAGATCGAAAAATACTGATTATCCGTATGTAGCTGGAACAATTACCGAGCAAGCGTTTGATGTATTTACAATTGACTATATAACGGGCGATGTGAAAGCCGTTCGTATTGGTCGCGGCGCGGATCGTCCCCCGGTTGGTGGTTGGTGATACAAATGAATGATCAGTATATTTGGGGGTTCCTGTTCGAAAGGATCGGGAACCCCTTCGGCGTTGCCGGGGTGATGGGAAACCTTTTTGCCGAATCAGGATTGAGGCCAAATAACCTTCAGAACGCTTATGAGAAGCCGTTGAACCTGACGGATGAGGAATACACGAAAGCGGTTGATAATGGATCATACACGAAAGACGATTTTGTAAACGATCATGCTGGATACGGGCTTTGCCAATGGACATACTGGAGCCGGAAAAAAGGGCTGTATGAGTATCTTAAAAGCCGTGTACTTCCGATTGATGATCTAACCGGACAGCTTGGCTTTTTGTGGGAAGAAGTCAAGCAAATACACGGGCTGGAGGAAACATTAAAAACCGCTCA
>JAEIGA010007084.1_pt1 | contig 17052 bp, 13 predicted proteins | sample 9270691 | NCBI WGS metagenome assembly JAEIGA01 (sample SAMN17057246, study PRJNA624740) | gut metagenome | biome: biome; isolation source: fecal sample | host: Bos grunniens | place: China: Xizang | collected 2019
ACCATTCAAGTTACCCTGGGTACCATCGGTTTTACCGACACCGTAGGAAACACGCGCGCCGGAAGCCTTATCAACAGCCATTATCGTACACATCGTACCAACAGCGATATAGAGATTCTTGCTGTCAACACCAATGAAAGACTGCCAGAAGTTGCGGCCACCCGTAAAAGGCCAATCCTTGAAATTCCACTTGATGCTACCGTCTCCGGAAAGCGAATAGATTGCACCAGCGCCATCCTGACCTCCGGCAAAATAAACCGTAGAGCCATCGGGCTCAATAGAAGGGCTAGTCTCAACTTTACCTCCGATATTGTTCAAAGCCGTACGCCAAAGAAGGGTACCTGTATTACTGATCTTATACAAGGCGTTTTCATTGGTTGTCACATAGACATTGCCGTTGTCGTCAATAGCAGGAACATTACTACGGAAGCAAGGGAGAGAGCCTGCATCCCAAATCCACTCAACCTTCATACGGTCACCCGGAATGTTGATGGCGGTCAAAGGCTTCACATGACCTACAGTAAAGGTCTTGGTACCTGTAGAATTGGTAGTATTCAAAATAGAACCATCTGTCGCCAACAATTCTGCTTTGATAGAAGAAAGGGAACCTGCACCCACAGGGATATCAACATAGGCATTTCCATTTTTTCTAACCTTGGGCAAGGTCACAGTTACGACATTTTTGGTCTTCGTACTGGGAATGGACATATTGGAAGAAGCCGCATTGCTCAAAGAGAACTGGCCATAAATATCGTTGGACGCAGTCAATCTGAGTTTGTCCGCCATAGAAGGCAAGTTGGTGTATTGCACACGCAAAATGGCGCCCACGTTGCGGAATGAATAATTGCCGGAAGCGGCCTTGCTCGCTGCCATAGGAGCGGGAGTGGATTCTGCAGCCCAGGTCTGCGGGATGTTGAAGGTAAGTTTCGTACCACTCAAACTCACGCCGGAGCTGTAAGGATAGACAGCCACACCATTTTCATTCATGCCACGAAGGTCTTTTTCACAGGCAAAGAGTCCTTCACCTGAACCTGCTCCGTCAGCAAGCACGAATTTATAAGCCTTTCCACCGAAGAAAACAGCGATGGAGTCGCCATCTGACCACGTATTCTTACCTACGTTGCTAATGGAAATTTTAGCTTCGTCCGTAACATCGGCAATATTGGCTTTGATGGTAAATCCGGCCTGGATCTCATTTTCAAAGCGCTCTTCCTTGGTACATGCCGAAAATGCCACCAAGGCCATTACTGATAACAAAAATATCTTTTTCATACCTAATTATATTTAAAGGTTGCCACCACTGCACAGTGGTCAGATGCACTAGAGTTTACAACACGATAAGAAGTACAAGTAATACCCTGATTCTTGTTCTTCGTCAGAATATAGTCGATACAAGAGGTCGGAGTTTGAACAACTTTACCGGTTTCCTGGTTGGGCCTAATAGAAGGATAAGTCGCCGGCGCGGGCTCAAGGGTATTGTAACAAGGAGTCAGATATTCATACATAATCTTCATCGGATTGGAAGTGGGGGTAGCATTCATATCACCACAGACAATCACATTTCCATCCAATTGATTGATGATGGTCTGAAAATCCTTCGCCTGTTTCACGCGGCTCATCTCATTGCCACGGTGGTCAAGGTGCGTGGTAACAATCCATACCAACTGCTCGCCCACAACGGCTTTGATGGCACATACACAACGGTCCTCTTTGTCCGTCTCACCCTGTGCGGCGTCGGGATAAAGTTTGAATTTTCGTACCTCACGAACCGGATAACGGGAAAGAATGGCATCGCCATAAGCACCCGGCTGATTCCAGTGGAGAGAATAAGGTTCACGCGCTACCGCATAATAGTGAGTAAGTCCTGTTCTGTTGGCCAACTCTCTCGCCATGTGGTATTTGTTACGAGTCGTCATGGAATCCACCTCATTGAGGGAGACAAAATCAGGCTTTTGAGAACGAATTACGGCTGCAACATCGTCAAAACGGGCTGCCGTCCATCCACCCTGCGCACCGAAAATATTGTAGTGCATAACCGTGAAATAAGAATTATCGGCATAGACTACAAATTTTGACGGGTCGCGCCAAGGGGCAAACACATCTTCTTTTTGACAAGATGTGAGTGCTGCCATAACAGCGAAAACAACTAATAAATATTTTTTCATACTTTTCATTTTTACCATTTTTCGTTAGCATCCACCACGAAATCTTTCAAAGGATCGAAAGACACATACATCGCGGAAGCGGTACAACGTATAGCCATATACAAGACTGACAAATCGCTATTGATCGAAACCGAAGGATCGCTCAATGAGGAAATTTTAATCGGGAGCAAATAGGTTGCGTCATCCGTAAAAGCGATGGTCTTGAGGCGAATCAACGCCGGGATTTCAGACGTAGAAGTACCTGCTTTGATGATAGCATTTGAAGGGTTCAACTCAAAGGTAGCGGTAGGCATCGCCTTGAAAGAGGTCTTGTTGGCGGTGTTGTAGGACGCCACCAGGGACAAATCTGCCACCACATTGACAGTCAAATCATTAGCCAAAGGAACCACACCACCATAATTGGCATAAACCTCGATAGTATCTTCCTTGGGAGCCGCTACCTCTAATTCTTTCAAGCCATTGAAAGAAGCGGCAATATAGACTTTTGAATACTGCTCGGGATTATCCAGTCCATATCCCTCATCAAAAGGTTTGCAAGACGCAGCTGCAAACAGGATAAAGGGCAGCAGTAATAAGGTATAAATCAATTTTTTCATAATGTTACCTCCTTTTTACCAACCAGGGTTTTGAACAATGTTCTTATTCTTGTCAATCTCTGATTGGGGAATAGGGAACAAATAAAATTCTTTACGCCAAACGCGGTTCTCGAACACGGTTCTCTTGTAGAAAGCATTGCCGTTCTGTGACACATCCATTCCATAGAAAGGACCTTGTTCTACCTGCTCGGCGATCAACCAACGACGGGTGTCGTAGTAACGCAAACGCTCACCGCAGAGCTCGACACGTCTTTCGTGACGAATGATTTTTCTCATCTCGCTCTGATTCTTACCGCTTGCGATATTGGGCAAACCGGCGCGGTTACGAATCATATTGAGGTATTTCAAAATATCGCTATGGCCCGGTGAGTACTCGTTGAGCGCCTCCACATAGTTGAGCAATACTTCTCCGTAACGGAACAAAAGCCAAGGAATCATCACGACCGCTTCAATCTTCTTGTTATAAGCGGGAGACACACCTTTCAGACGAACATAACCGGAACGAGGGAAGTCCCAAGAGCCGGCCATACCGTCATTTCCGGAGTTCTGGAGCTGCCATTTGTATTTCTCTCCCTGCTCGTTATACAAAGCATAGCAACCATCAAAAGCCACATTCACATAGAAACGAGGCTCACGGTTTACCCACATATTGTAGGTGCCGGAGGGAGCAAAAACCCAACCGGTCTTGCTATCCTTGAATCAGAAGAAGAGAAACCGTTTTCTGAATAAGAATAACTGCTGGAAGCATTGGTTCTGTCTCTACCATCCCACATCTGGAACTCATCCACCAATGATTGCGTAACAGCCACAGACTCGTATCCGTTGTAGTAACGGGGAGAACCGTGACGGTGTACATTTTCCTCATTGTGTGAAGTCGTGTAGAAAATCGCCTCGCTGTTCCAAGGATCAAGGAAGAGATTGCGACATGAAAGGAAAGGGTTGAGCGTCTCTGTACCGCTATAGTTCACGCGATACAAAGAGAAGATATTCAAATTGATAATATCTTTCGCTGCATCGGCGGCTCTTTTCCATTTGTTGGCATCATAGGTCTGTGCGAACAAAGGTGTGCCATCGGTGTTCATATAGCCCTTATAATTCTCATTTCCATTGAATTGGGGAGAAGCGGCATAGAGCAACAAACGTGCTTTTACAGCCATACAAGCGGCTTTGGTAGCACGACCGTAGTCCGTAGTCAATTGGTCAGTAAAGTGAGTAGGAAGTCCTTTTCCTGCCTCATCCAACTCATTGACAATCCAATCCACACACTCATCGTAGCTTGCACGCGGTTTGCGCATAAGCGGATCGGAAGAAGGAAGGTCCGGAGCGATGGGCTCATCTTCGGGGATTACGATAGGACCATACTGACGCAAGAGCTGGAAAGCCAAATAAGCTCTCATGAAACGAGCCTCATTATAGTATTGTTTGATACGCTCATGCTCGCCATTGTCCAACATTTCTTTGTTATTGACAATGTTCTGCATGAAAATGGTAGCCGCACGAATACCCTGATAATGAGGTTTCCAATAATTAAAATAGTTATCAGAAGCACTCCAGTTACCTATATTCATCTTGTTCATGTCGTAGCTGGCATTTTCAGGACGGTCGTAAGAGACATCCATATCATCCGAACATGCGTCAGAGTTGTTATAGGAAACGGTTGACTCATCAATCATATAATCATAAATGGTAGCAAGAAAATCCTCCGAATGACCTCGGTTGTTGAAAATCTGCTCCAAAGTGATACGGTCAGAGGGCACCTGATCCAAAAAGTCGCCACAAGACACCACCATAGGCGTCAATGCGCAAAGTAAAAATATTTTGATACTGTTTTTCATATCGATCAGAAGCTAAAGTTAATACCCAAGCTGTATGATTTGGTATTCGGATACACATCACCACGTCCGTCTGACTGCTCTACATCCCACAATTTGAAAGAAGAGAAAGTCAAAAGATTGACAGCCTGCAAATAGATGGATACGCCTGAGAAGTTGATGGCTTTCACCCAATCCTTAGGCAAAGAATAGGTCAGCTGCAAGTTCTTCAAACGAAGGTAGCTGGTATCCTTGATCCACCAGGTGCTGCTCTCATAGTTCATGTTATAAGATGAACTGGGAGAAAGACGAGGATAGAATACATCCTGGCTAGGATTGGTCGTGGTCCAACGGCTGGTGATATTGCTCATGATGTTACCACTGGACATACCCTGATAGAAAGGAGTTACACCCTGTCCGGCAATCATGGCATCCACACAGGCAGAGCCCTGGAACATCGCTGAGAGAGAAAGGTTTCTCCATGCGAGGTTGAATCCGAAACCGAAGATAATTTCAGGGGTAGAGCCATATCCGATAGGAACTTTATCGTAGCTGTCAATCTTACCGTCGCCATTGATATCCTTATATTTAATATCGCCCGCGCGCGTATCACCGGTCTGGTAAGCAGAGTTGTAAACCTCTTCATCGCTGTCGAAAAGTTTTTCTGCAATGAAACCATAACGCTGTCCGACACGCTGTCCACGAACGTCGAGCCAAGGATAGGTGTAGGAGATATCATTCTCAACCACCGTGTTGTGGCTGTAAGAGAAGTTACCCATGAAAGAAAGGAACCAGTCGTCGGTAATCTGCTGGTGATAGTCGGCAGATACCTCAAAACCGTGGTTATCAACTTTACCCAAGTTGCCGAGAGGCGCGTTGGTCAAACCGACATAATCAGGAATATCGCCTCGTGAGAGGAAGATACCGGAACGATTTTCACGGAAATAGTCGGCGTGAATGGAAAGATTGTTCTTCAAGGTGTTGATATCGATACCGACATTGAGTTTGTTGGCAGTTTCCCAAGAAACATCCACACCTTCTTCACCCACTTTCTTGACGGTATAGGTAGATTCATAGTTCTTACCGAAAGCATAAGAAGTTGAGTTAGAGGTCGTAATGGTGGAGAGGTAAGCAAAACGACGTCCGGTAATTTTGGCGTTACCTACCTTACCATAGGTCGCACGAAGTTTGATGAACTGGAAGGCTTCCTGGGCATCCTCGAAGAATTTCTCATTGGAAAGCACCCAACCCAAACCGACTGAAGGGAAGAAACCATAACGGTTTTTGGGAGCAAAGTTCTCGGATCCATTATAACCGAAGTTGGCTTCGATGAAATAACGATCATCGTAAGAATAAGCCACACGACCGGCCAGACCACGGAAACGATAAGGAAGTGCCGTCTCTACAGAACTTGCTTTGGTATCCTTCTCATCACTTTGGTTATAGAGCAACATCGCACTGACATCGTGTTTGTCGAAAGTGCGTTTGTAGTTGATGGATGCCTCCATGTATATGTTGATGTTACCGGATGAAGAGTTGGAGTAGCTGAGTGACTCAGAACCGGTGTAGGTCTGCTGGAGTTGCAACAAACCGTTTTCATCACGTCCGATAGGCATGTAGCAGTTCGGAGAGCGGGTGAAACGGTTGGACGTGTAGTTGTAAGTATCGAAAGAGAACATTCCGGAAATCGAAAGTCCTTCGGTAATCCAAGGCAATTCCTGGGTGATTTTCAAGTTGGAATACAACTGGCTTCTCCACTGGTTGGCGTAACCCATTTCGTTGAGCAAAGCATAAGGGTTCTGTACGGAACCGGCAGGCTTGTCACCGATTTTTCCATCCGGGAAGAACGGAGCAATGTAGTTAGGCATCGTGTTGAACGCAGACGAGAAAATCGCATTGTTGGAAGTTGCGGGATAGTTCGCATTGGCCAGATAACCCTGAATACCCAACTTGATATCGGTGGTCTTGAAGGGCTTGAGGTTCACATTGGAGGTGACAGAATAACGACGATAGTATGAATTCACATCATAATCGTGCATGGTGGGGTCATTTCTGTACATACCATCCTCACTGTACACAGACAGACCCACATAGTAAGTCGCCATATCCGTACCACCGGAGATATTGGCATTGGCGCTGCGGTTGGTACCGAACTTATTGAAGAGAAGCTTCATCCAGTCCACATTGGGATAGAGGAAAGGATCCTCACCGGTGGCGGTCTTCTCTATCTCGATATCGCTGTAACGACGAGTCTCGCCACGCGTTTCGAGTGCCTCGTTGGCCAACCTCATGTAGGTAGGAGCGTCCACGAAGGAAGGAATCTGGGTAAATTGGGTGATACCCTCGGTGTAGCGTACATCGAATTTGGGCTTACCGGTCTTACCAGACTTGGTGTTGACGATAATAACACCGTTCGCACCACGCACACCATAGATGGCGGTAGCAGATGCGTCTTTCAACACGGTGAAACTCTCGATATCCTCGGGGTCAATCTGGGAAATGCTTCTGGGAACGCCATCGACGATGGTCAAAGGAGCACTCATGCTGGCGGTCAGGGTGCTGATACCACGAATGTAAATCGTCGCATCATCAAAACCAGGCTCACCGCTACGCTGCATGGATACAACACCTGCCACACGACCGGCAATAGACTGGGTCAAGTTGGCCACAGGGGCTTTCAATTCCTCAGAAGTAATGTTCTGCTGAGCACCGATGACGGAAATCTTCTTCTGGGTACCATAACCCACAACGGTGGTCTGCTCCAACACCTCGGTATCCAACTCCATGGAAACATTGATGCTGGCTCTTCCGTCCACAGGTACTTCCACGTTTTTATAACCCACGTAGTTGAAGACAAGAATATCCTCGGTATGTGCGTCAATCACGAAGTTACCGTTGATGTCCGTGACCGTTCCTCTTCCACCATCACCTTTGATCTGGATGCCGGCAGCAATCAATTCAAAGCCATCCATCGCATCCATTACGCGACCGGTGACTTTAATCGGTTTGCCCTGCCCTGCCTTCTTCCACTTGCCAGTAGAAGCGGATTGAGCGGCCTTTACAATGCTGACTGACATTCCATCAATCTGAGCGGTGTAACCGGGAAGCATTTTGGAGACAATCTGCTCGATTGTCTCATCCTTCGCTGAAACTGAGACGACCTTGTTAGCATCAATACCAGCCGCGCCATAGTGGAACGAGTAACCCGTCTGTCCTTCAAGAACAGCAAAGGCCTCGCTCACTGTCATGTAGTTGATAGTGATGGAAACTTTGTCAAGCCCTCCTCCAATAGCTTGTGCAGACAGGTTTGTCGCACAAAACAGAGAGATGGCAACGCTCAAAATCAGACTTGTTAGAGAGAATCTGTTAAGCATTTTTTTATTGGTTAGTTTAATAGTTTTTTCGTTTTGCCTCGCACGCGCGGGAATTGACACACGCACGACTAGCGCCGCAATTTACAACTTTTTCTATAAATTACAAATTCGTTCTACAAAAAGGCGCAAATAATTTTTGTACTCCACCGGGTAATCTATGTGAGATTTTGCATGTTCTGTCCCTTCTGTCACCCATTTTTCCTTATATCCCTGCGTCTTGGCATCATAGAGTTTTTCCAAGAATTCAAAGGGGACAAAATCGTCTTGATTTCCGTGGATAAAGAGCATCGGGCGGGTACTTTTGGCAAGTTGTTTCAGGCAGGATGTCTCCTTGAAATCCCAGCCGTATTTCATCTTGCACACCCACGATGCCGCATACAGAACGGGGAAGGGTGGAAGGCCGAATTCTTCTTTGAGATTGTGGGCAAACTGATCCCACACGGAGGTGTAGCCGCAGTCCTCGATAAATCCCTTGATATAGTCCGGCAGATCAGGTTCGCCGCTGAGCATCATCGTCGTCGCGGCTCCCATAGAAACGCCGTGAACGACCACCGGACTCTCAGGCCAAAGTGCGTGAGAGAGTGCAGCGAAATGCTTGATATCCAGGCGGTCCAGCCATCCCATCTGTACCGCCCGTCCCTCGGATAAACCGTGATAATGCAGGTCGGGAATCAGGACATTGCAATAGAGCGAATCGCGGTACATTCGGGCGATATTCAAAAAGCACAAATGGTTGTCGGTATAGCCGTGCACAAGCAATGCCGTCGGGGCTGCGAAAGTTGATGCAGCGCGAGCATCAGCGAGAGTCGCAGCGCGGGCGGAAGACTCGGCGCCGGGACGGGCAGAAGCATAGACGGCATGAAGGCGATAACCGCCCTCTCCGACAATGACCGTATCACGAAAAACACCCACCTGATGCAGGCTGTCATACCATTCCAATACCCCCGGATAACGCCTGGCAATCTTTACCCTGTCCAACGCCAACTGCTGCCCGTGTTCCTCCGGTCGCAAGGCATAATCACACATATAAAAACCCGCTCCCAGCGTCACCAAAGCCAATAATACGACCAGCGCCGAAGATGCAATCAACCAAACTCCTTTTTTCATTTTTCTATTGTTTTGAGCAAATATAAGATTTTCCAAGAACATTTATTATCTTTGCGGTCGAAAGTTCCGCCACAAAGCGGCACAAGTGTAACAGACAACCACTTAAAAAACTGCCAGATGAAGAAGAGTTTTTCCTTGACCTTCCTTTTGATGACCACTGTCCTGGTGGTCAGCCTTATCGCCTCCAACCTTTTTGCCGCCAAAGTCCTCCATTTCTGGGGTCTTACTTTGCCGGGCGCCGTCATTATTTTCCCGATTACCTACATTCTCAACGACTGCATCTGCGAGGTGTGGGGTTACAAAAAAGCACGTCTGGTGATTTGGTTGGCATTCAGCCTCAACACGGCAATCGTATTGCTGGGAAAATTGCTCTGCATGCTCCCCGCTGCCGATTTTTGGACAGGCGGCCCCCATTTCGACTATCTGTTCGACTTCGTGCCGAAAATCATTTTCGCCTCCATTTTGGCTTTCCTGCTAGGCTCTACTTTGAATGCCTGGGTGATGAGCAAAATGAAAAAAGCTGACCGAGGCCGTCGCTTCGGATTGCGCGCCATTGTCTCCTCGTTGGTGGGCGAATGTGCCGACTCGCTCATTTTCATCCCCATTGCTTTTTGGGGAATTCCCGCGGAGAAACTACTGGCTATGATGGGGGTGCAAGTTGCCGTCAAAGTGGCCTACGAAATTCTGATTTTGCCCGTCACGGCAGCGGTCGTACGCAAGGTGAAAAAGATGGAAAACACCGATGTCATCGACGGGGATATTTCCTACAACCCATTCCGAATCAACGATATTTAGAAAACAATTTACCTCAATATGGATACCCGAAAAAATGAAGGCCTGCAAGCGCTGGGCAACAAAACAAACTATCTGACCGACTACACGCCTTCCGTATTGGAAGCCTTTGAAAATCAACACCCTGACAACGATTATTGGGTACGTTTCAACTGCCCCGAATTCACCAGTCTCTGCCCGATTACCGGTCAGCCTGACTTTGCCGAAATCCGCATCGACTACATTCCCGACAGGCGCATGGTAGAGAGCAAAAGTCTGAAACTTTACCTGTTCAGTTTCCGCAACCACGGAGCCTTCCACGAGGATTGTGTCAATATCATACTCAAAGATTTGGTGGCGTTGATGGACCCGAAATACATTGAGGTAACCGGACTGTTCGTGCCGCGCGGAGGCATCAGCATCCACCCCTACGCCAACTATGGTCGTCCGGGAACGAAATATGAAAAATTAGCAGAAAACCGTCTGTTTGAGCACAAATAAAACAAAGACCATGATGAGAAAAAACCACATCTGGGCACTCTTATTTGCCATTTTCTTTGCTGTTATAAGTCTGGACGCCATTGCCAAACCCAAGCCGAAACCCGAGGAGACGGATTGGGCTAAATTCTACCGTTATGAGGAGCAGAATACGAAGGTCAGCAAAAGACCGACGGCGGTGTTGATGGGTGATTCCATTACGGATGGATGGGGACGCAAATTCCCCGAATTTTTTGAGCGCAACAATTTTATTTGCCGCGGTATTTCAGGGCAGACCACCAGCCACATGTTGGTGCGTTTCCGTGCCGACGTCTTGGTGCACAAGCCCAAATATGTGGTGATTTTGGCGGGCATCAACGACATTGCCCTCAATAACGGCATCATCAGCATTGAAAACATCTTCGGCAACATTGTATCCATGGTCGAGTTGGCCCGTCAGCACAAAATCAAACCCGTTCTGTGCACACTCCTGCCGGCACACGAGGCGGGTTGGCGCAAACAAATCGGCAATCCCACAGAAAAGATTTTGGCCTTGAACAAACTCATCACGGACTATGCCAAAGCCCATCGCATTCCGCTGGTGGATTATTACTCAGCCATGCTTTCTGACAAAGGCGACGGCTCTATGGTCAGCGACTATGCACGTGATGCTGTACACCCCAATGAAAAGGGTTACGAAATCATGGAGAAGACCTTGCTTTCTTCCGTCCGATTCAGATAAAAATCCTGCCTGAAAACGGCCCTAGCGCTACGCCAGGGCGAAGACCATCAGCAATTGCGCCGCCAGCACCCTGAGAAACATAGACAGAGGGTAAACGGTGGCGTAATTGATAGAGGTGTAGTTCGTACCGTAGGCATCCTGGGCAAAAGCCAAGCCGGCCGGAGAGGTCGTGGCACCGCAAATCAAACCGCAAATCTGGTAGAAATTGAGTTTGAAGGCATAACGCGCGAGCAAGGCAACCAAGAAAATGGGCACAATGGTAATCAAAGTACCAAACAATATCCACCAATATCCGCCTTCCGTCAAAGCCGCCACAAAAGACTCACCGGCACCCAAACCGACCGCAGCCAAGAAGAAACTGATACCGACTTCGCGTATCATCATATTGGCACTCAGCGTGGTGTAGGTGGTGATTTTCCATTGGGGACCAAAATAACCCAAGAGAATGGCGATAATCAAAGGGCCACCCGCCAAACCCAATTTAATGGGCTGGGGAATGCCCGGGAAAGCCATGGGAATAGAACCGAAAATCACACCCAAAGCAATGCCGAAGAAGATGGGTACCAGATTGGGGTGACTGAGTTGTTCGGGATTGTTTCCCACAACCGGAGAAAATTCTTGAATGGCCTCCTTGGTGCCGACCACATGGACCGTATCACCCATTTGCAGACGAAGATCGGGCTGCGCCGGAAGTTCCAGACCGGCTCGTTGTACGCGGGTAATCTGTACCCCGTAAATAGCACGGACATTCAAGCTCTGAATGGTCTTACCATTGATTTTGGACTTGGTAACCACCAATTTGCGACTCAGCAAATGATCGTCCATATTGACCCAATCCTCCAAATGCAAAGGAATCTCGGCGCCAAAAACAATGCGGATGGAATCCACATGCTGCTGGGAAGTGACAATCAACAATTTATCGCCATCTTCCAGCACGGTATCAGACACAGGAATGAATATATCATCCCCACGCATAACCCTGGAAATCACCATTTTATGCGACAATTCCTCATCGACAACCTCACGAATCGCTTTTCCTACGATAGCCGGATTTCTCACTTCGCAATGCATACGGCGAGCCTTCGTTCCTCCATTGGAACCCTCCTCGGCAGACTGCTTCTGCTCCTGTTTGAGATTGACTTTGAACAGGGATTTCAGGACAATCAACACCAAAATCACGCCCAAAACACCCATGGGATAAGCCACCGCATAGGCCGAGGCCAAAAGAGAGGAGGAGGAAGCAATCACGTCTTCGCTTTCCCCCGCGACCTTCATCATTTCTGTCATGGTACTTTGCGCTGCACCCAAGCCCGGCGTATTGGTCACCGCACCCGACATCACACCGACCATAGTTTTGAGGTCTTCCTTAAATATAAAATGGACGCCCACTGCCACAACAACCGCCAGAGCGATAATCAAAACAGCCAACAAATTCAATTTTACGCCACCGGAACGAAAGGACTGGAAGAAACCCGGACCCACTTGCAGACCGATAGAAAAGACAAAGAGAATGAGTCCGAAGTCTTTCATAAAGGCCAAGACGGTCGGATCGGAACGGAAGCCGAAATGACTCAACAATATGCCGAGAAACAAAATCCAAGTAGAACCGATGGACACTCCTTTGATGCGTACGCGGCCCAGCAACAAGCCGGAAGCAATGACAAAAGCAAACAGTAGAATCGAATGGGCGGTCCCTGTGCCCCAAAATAAATCGCTAAACATTAGTCTATAAATTTATATTTCTCTTTCTTTCTCTCTCGCGCTGCCGGGCTCTCATTGGCATAACCCAAACCCACACAAAGACAGAATTGGAAATTTTCGCTGAAGCCTAATTTCTCCAAGACGGCCTGGCAAGGGGCGCTGTCGTTCATATAACGTACAGGATAGCCCAGGCAAATTGAGCCCAAGCCCATTGCAGTGGCAGAAAGCATGATATTCTGCGCCAACATACCACAATCAAATTGCGAAAAACGATAGGTTGTATCATTGGCGATAAAACACATGACCGGTGCGCCACGGAAACAACCACGAATGAATTCGGGATCCTCCGAGGGATTGCCGGCCACCAGCAAATCTTTGATTTCATTCATCAGAACAGGATTATCTACAATACGGATTTCCCATGACTGCTTGTTCTGTCCGCTGGGCGCATTGATACCGCAATCCATAATTCGGGTAATCAGATCTCGCTCTACGGCCTTGTCCTGATATTGGCGTATGCTTCGGCGCGCCATGATATTATCTACAACTGCGTTTTCTGTAGAATTTTGACAAGAGAGCAACAATAATCCGGAGAGGAGGAATAGGAATAATTTACGCATAATGAATCCTGTTTTTCAATTTAACACTGATTTCAGGGTGCAAAAGTAGTAATAAATATTGTATCTTTGACTGCATAAAATAGTTTTATGGAATTTCTGGAACAGTTAGGATTATTCGGGCTGTTTTTAGGCAGCGCCCTTGCCGCATCGGTTTTTCCCTTTGCAGCCGACCCGCTGTACCTGGCCATTTTAGCCGCCACCAAAATGCCGCTGGGTTGCTTTCTATCAGCGACCATCGGCAGTTGGGTGGGAAGCCTTTTCACCTATTGGGTAGGCACAAAAGGCAAATGGGAATGGATAGAAAAATGGTTCAAAGTCAAGCCGGAAACGCTGCAAAAACAACAGACTTTGGTGCAGCGTTATGGGGTATGGCTCGGTCTTTTAAGCTGGGTACCCGTCGCGGGGGATATTTTTGTCCTCGCCTTGGGCTTTTATCGCACGAGCGCGTTCTGGACGTCCGTTACCCTACTCATAGGAAAAGCCCTTCGCTTCCTGCTTTGGAACTACCTATACGGCATTTTTGTATAAAAAACGCCGACAAACTCGGAGGCTCATCGGCGTTAAAATCTGACTAATACGTAGACTGCGTCACCACAAAAGGGTTGTCGATGGCATTTTTCACACCCTCTTTGATGGCCGAAATATCTTTGCTGGAATAGGTGTAATCTGCCGGCTTGTAGGTAATTTTCGACAAATCACAGTTCAAAATCTTCGCCGCCCACGTCAACGCCGTGATGAAACGACCTTCCCGGTAAGACAAGTGGTAGCCGTCACGGGTCAGCACATCGCCGATATAGCTGGTTCGTACATTTTGAATGGAAGTCGCACAAGGAATGACCATCACAAAATTCTTATTGGTCAGAATCTTTGATTTCGTCGCCGAAATAATGGCATTGTACATGGTCATCTGATTCGAATTGTAGTCGGGGAAGGCAGAATGAGTCGAATTCGCCTGATACGCCCAAGTCATATGCCACATCAACTTGGAGGAAGAACAATGCTTCTTCACAATGGTGATGATATCAGACATATAAGGATCATAGGTGTCAGCTTTTCCGGAAAGCGGACTGCTCTGCTGCATACAGATATAATCCCACGAGCGTTCTTTCAGGGCCGTCAAAGGCGCCACGTTCTTTTTGTTGGTCCATGCGCCCGTCGTATTTTTATAATAGGTATAAATCGTACTATCCTTTTGGAAATGGCTGTAATGGGTAGCCAGGTTGCAACCCGGGCGATAGAGATTGCCCAAAGTCACATTCGTCACGCCGGCATTGACCAAAATGTCATACAAATACTCCATCGCATCGACGGAGAAGCTGTTTCCGATGGCCAGAATGCTGATGCTGCTGGGCACAGTCACTTTTCCGTCGTAGGTAATGTTCGCGGTGGTAACACCCGTTGCCGAAGCGTTGTGCGTACCTACGTAATCGAAATAATTGTTCTTGGTGATGCCCACGAGCGAATAAGAGCCACCATTGTAGGTACCGTAATTTCCGGCAGCAATGCAATTGACAAAAGTTGCACCGTTGTTACATTGTCCGAACAAAGTACCGGTATATCCACTGGTTCTGTCTGAAACCACACGACCGTAATTGGCCATTCGGGTAAAACAGTTGTCTGCATGATTGATAAGGCAGATACAACCACCCACCGGCTGACTTTCAGAAGAAATCAAATCACCATAATTGGCGGAATCCATCACCACAGAACCCGTACCGGTAATACAAGTAAGGTTACCCAAACGAGCGCTGGGAGAAGAAGAAATGTGATTGCCTCTGTTTTCGCAATTCAAAATATGAGTGGAACGCTGACAGGAAGCGACCAAACCGGAGGTACGTCCGTTGTCGGTGTTCATATTACCATAATTGATACACCTGCGCACATAGTTGATATGGGTCGAATTGGTGGCGGTCGTAGAGAAGCCACAGATACCGCCCACCTGTACGGAATTGGCATTGTTCTGCGTATTGTTGCCCCTCTTAACCGTAATGGCACCGCGGTTGATAAGGCTGTCAAGCTGCGTATCCACATTCTCCGAGAACATGGAACCGATGATACCCATGGTCATGCGTACGCCGTCTTCTACGGTCGCATTGGTATAATTCATGGGAGCATTGTTGAGAATGCGGGAAACTTTTGCACCACGCACCATACCGGCCAAAATACCGCAATCGGTCTGTACAGAAGGCGAAACGGTCAAGGAGCAAGAAGAGGCAAAAGTAAGGTTGGTGACAGTAGCACCTTCGTCCAAACCACCAAAAAAGCCCCAAGGGGAAGCCGCCTCGGCATTGTTGCAGACCATCTTGAAGTTGCGGATTTCAAATCCCCTTCCGTCGAACGTACCCTGGAAAGGCTTGCCGCTCATCGTCAAGGAATTACCTGTCAGCTCGGCCTTGCAGACACCAATCGGCGTCCAGGAAGTGACAGAAGACATATCGATGTGGTTTGCCAAAAAGACAACGCCCTCATTATCCTGGTAAGGACTCAAATCGCCTCCTTCGTTGACGGCCTTGGCAAAAGCCATCAATTCTGTGGCATTGGTAATACCCTTTCCGACCTCAGCGAACGCATAAAGCGGCTTGGCAAAATGTTTGGCAACATAGTTTCCACTAACCACGGTGTAACTCTGCAGACCGCCGCGGTAAATGGTTTTCTTATACACTTTACCCGAACTTGTTTCCATCTCGAGCACCAGACCGTCGCTGGCTTTGAAACGGCCCACAGGCAACTTCAGGGTCATCGCTTTGGTCAATGCGGTGCCGGAGGGGAAATTCAAGACAAGGGTGTTTCCGGTCGCCGTCGTGGTAATCTCACGGGTCTTTTCATTGACAGTTCCGGTAAAAGACAAGTAACCCTCAAAACCGGCAGCCGAAGCAGGTTTGATGGTGAGCTTTTTGGCTGCATCTGTAATCAGACCGCCATCAATGCACAATTCCAACACAGAACAGATGTTGCGAAATCCGAGGGCCAAATTGCCATTGGTCGCCACCGCATTGGGCGTTCCGACAAGGGGCGCCTTGGAAGTCATCGTCTGGGTGGAGCCTGAAAAACCAATGTTGCGCTCAGCCGCGACAGAAACCGTTCCGGGCGTAGTCGTGGCAGGATAATAAGCCACTATGGAATAGGCCGCATTGTACTCCTGAATACCCGCCGTACTCGTGAAGACTGCAGTCGCGCCGCCGGTGGTCGTTTTATAGGCATAAGACTTGCCGTTGTAAACGACAGTGATTTCATCGCCGGCTTCCCAGGTACTTTTTCCTTGCGTCATATCGGTCTTGACCATCTCATCACAAGTCGCTGTGATAATCAGGCCGTTGGCATCTGCGGGGGCACCCGCCATTTCATCCAATTCTTCACGCACACAAGAAAAAAGCGTGAAACAAGACAATAGAGTGAAAATAATATACTTTTTCATACGCAACATTTCTATTCTTTGGAACCTTGTTCGTATTCAACATCACCGATTCCGCCATCGGGAACACTTTCGGAGGCAATGGACATATCCGTAATCTCAAACGGCTTGGCGATGGCCGCACGGGCTGCCTTCAACGCGATGGGGGCATTGCTGTCCGTCACAGGCGTAGAATATGCCGAAGTCGAAGTATCCGATTTGGAGTAGCGGTAGGTATTATTGTCCAACTTCACATTAAACTTGGGTGTAATGATGCTCTCAAAGACCGTACAAGCG
>JAEIGA010007085.1_pt1 | contig 17052 bp, 9 predicted proteins | sample 9270691 | NCBI WGS metagenome assembly JAEIGA01 (sample SAMN17057246, study PRJNA624740) | gut metagenome | biome: biome; isolation source: fecal sample | host: Bos grunniens | place: China: Xizang | collected 2019
AATATTTTATGTTTTCTTATAAATATAATTACAATATTGAGCCCAATTACTGTCTGTACACCAGTCATCATAAAGCGCAGCAGGCACTAAAATAGTAAGTCCTGGTACATCCCCAAACCCAAACTCACTTAGTGTAGGCACAAATTCATGATCGGTAAAATCTAAAGTAAGAGAAAAACAACCGTTGAATGCACCCATATCAATATAATTTACAAGCTTAGGTATTTTAATAGCAGATAAAGACGTACACCTAGCAAATGCACCGGCTTCAATACTCTCTAGTGTGTTAGGCAATAGTATGTGAGATAAACTATAGCAATTATTAAACATACCCATCGATATCTCAGTCATTGTTGAGCTGTGCAAATTAACAGCCGTCAAACTTTCACATCCGCTAAATGCAGATATACACTCATTATGCAAAGGATCTACTGTAAATCCGAAATCAAGATACTTTAAACTGGTGCAGTTAACAAATACTCCGGAGTTTATAGAAATTGTACAAAAGTGCTCAAGGCCTAGTTCTAGTGTGATTAACTTAGTGCACTCGCTGAACGCTCCAGCAGCTAGTATTACTGATTGTATTGGGGCACTATCTACTAACAAGTGTATGCAGCTTAATCTGTTAAACACATTATTGCATTTAATAATAGTTAGACATTCAGTATCAGAATCATAAGTGAATTCAATATTATTTTTTAATATAGTGGCTAATTCTGCTTCCCGATCATTTAAATATAGTTCAGCACAGTCATAACCGGTATTTAATGCCTGTAAATCTTTAACTATTTCATTAACATCGTCTATTAATGCTACTTTGCCCTTAGAAGAGTATAAAGTACCATCTGGCAGTACTACAAAAGCATTATTTCGAGTATTTTCTGAGGACCCTCCACCGACTATTAGTCTAGGATAAGCCCCATATTTAGTATCGGGGTTATTATAGGCACCTAATACAGCTTGGTCAGCTCCAGTAGCTTTTAGGTTTCTACCATATACTAATGAGTACGGTGCAGATCCACCTGCTCTGGACTGGAATCCGCCAACTGTACTACAATAGCCTACCGAGGTATTGTTTGCGCCTAAAGAAAAAGTACATGAGCCTTCAGAAACATTATTGTCGCCTATTTTAAATGAGTTACTACCTTTTGCATCGCCACCCTTACCAAAAGCTGAAGCATATGTACCACTAGCAGTAGTGCCAAAATTAGCTGTAAAAGACGCTTCTCCTGTAGCATTAGTTTTATGCCCATTAGCATTTGACCCATTGATACCGCTCGCAACTGTCTCAACGCCACTTGCATTGGAGTCATCTGCTAGTGCTTGAGTACCCCTATTTTGTGCATGGGAATAATTACCAACCGCTTGCGTATTTACACCTTCTGTAAACGAATACTCACCGCTGGCTGTGCTGTATCCTCCTGTTTTGAAAGCGCCTTTCCCGCTAGCTTCACCGCCTATACCGAACGCAGAAGTAGCTTGATTCGTTGCTTTTGTTTGGTAGTTAGCAGTAAACGAGGATGATCCACTAGCTTGTGTTTGGAATCCATTAGCGTTAGAGCCATTAATACCACTTGCTGTGCTTTCTACACCACTTGCACTCGAGTCATTAGCTAATGCTTTAGTAGCTCTGTTTTGTGCGTGAGAATTTCTGCCTAAAGCTTTTGTTTCAAGACCCTCTGCAAAAGCAATGCCAAATGATTGTTCATAGGTGTGCCCCCAATCATCTTTTCCGCTTGGATATTTTTCAGCGAATTCTTCAGCCGTCATGCCAGCTTGACCCTTGTAGGCAAGTGCAATAGAGTCCTTCTGATAAGCATGGGCTTCTTTTATTTCGCCACTCTCATTAATACGAGGCTTGGTCGAAATAGTTCTGTCCCCATGTGACTTCTGTAAGTTTAAGCCATCAATTTTATTTTCGAGAGGCACAATATAAGTCTCTTCTATCAGCCCAGTATATTCGTTTAAATTATCTAAAAGTATAATTTTTTCACTCATTTAATTTTAAACCTCCTTATTAAATAGCGTTTTTATGTCATCAGTTGTAGCCGAGCTTTCTGCAAGATACTCAGACATAAGTTCTGCAAAGTGATTTTTGAGGTATTGTTGAATATAATTTTGTAATTCTATATTAAGGTTGTCTATATCTGACATCATAGCTTTGCGGTCTGATTCTTCTACAATCAAATCTAAAATATCTTCTGCTCCCTCTTCCCACAGCAGCTCTGCCCACTGAGTTTTATAGGCTTTAGAACAGCCATATGGAACATAAATTTGAGTGCAGCCCCTCAAAAATGCTAGACTCCACAGGTATACAGGACTTGTATTTTTGAAGGTAACACTCTGTAAACTAGTACAGCCAGCACACATTCTTTCACCAAGACTAGACACAGAACTACCAATTACTAAACTGACTAAGCTGCTACAACTATCAAACGCAAAAGAATCGATAGAAGTTACACTGTCGGGTATCACCACACTCGTCAAGCTACTGCAACCACCGAACGCATAACTATCAATACTCGTCACTGAATTCGGAATTTCTATACTTGTTAGATTACAATTATAGAATAAGTGATCTCCAAGTGAGTCTACTCCGTTGGGAATATTGACACTTGTTAACTTCGTACAATTACAAAATGCAAAATCCCCAATCAAAGTTGTTGAATTAGGAATGACTATACTTGTTAAATTATTACAATTCTCAAATGCAGCGGTACCAATAGATATAACCCCTTCGGGTAAGATAATACTCTGTAAACTTTCACAATCTTTAAACGCGTTGTGAATTGAGCCCCCTCCGAAAAATTCCTCCCAACTAAAGAGCTTTCCAATATGAAGTACATTATATATTTTACAAATATATTTTCCTATATTTACATAAGTATGGCTCAATTCACTATTAATAGTCCCGTCACCCCAGTCAATTTCTGTCATCCCTTCGAGATTGCTTAATGTAATTTCAGTTCTTTCTTCACTAATATTAAATGTTGCAATTACTGCTTTTTCATAAATACATTTATTTAAATATTCAACATTAACAGCGTCTGTTAGACTACTAGTTGTTTTTAAAACAATAGCACGGCCGTCACGTAATACATTAAAAACATCCTTTCTGTTCGTATCCGACGTACCGTAACCAACGGTTAATACAGGAAGAGTTCCATTATAGTCATTTGAATTACTAACATTGTATTTACCAAAAACTGTTTGGTTTAAGGCAACTGTACGTAACCCTTCTCCACGCGCAAATGAGTGTCTTGTTGTAGCATGCGTTTTATACCCACCTGCGTAAGCATTCCATTCTTCTGCTCTACATTCTTGACCTTCTGTAAATGCATTACCTCTACTTGATACATTGCTTTCGCCAGTAGAGAATGAGCCTGCTCCACTAGTAACATTAAATTTACCGGTTTTAAAAGAAGCATCACCACTAGCCTCGCCACCACTACCAAAAGCAGCTGCTGCGGCACCACTTGCAATTGTCTGATCGTTTGCAGTAAAAGATGACGTTCCTTTTGCTTGGGTTTTAAAACCATTAGCATTTGAACCATTGCCCCCGCTTGCGATACTTTCTACGCCGCTTGCACTAGCGTCATCCGCTATAGCCTGGGTTCCTCTATTTTGTGCATGTGAATGGTTGCCTGTTGCTCTAGTGTTTATACCTTCTGTAAACGAATACTCACCACTTGCAAGAGTATCTCCGCCTGTTTTAAAAGCACCTTTACCGCTTGCTTCTCCCCCAATGCCAAATGCAGCAGCTGATTGACCAGTAGCTTTAGTTTGATAATTAGCAGTAAATGAAGACGGCCCACTAGCGACAGTCTGAAATCCATTTGCATTAGATCCATTAATGCCGCTTGCAACAGTTTCAACACCGCTTGCGCTAGAATCATTAGCTAATGCTTGAGTGGCTCTATTTTGTGCATGAGAGTTTCTTCCTAGCGCTCTTGTTTCTAAACCTTCAGCAAAAGCAATACCGAATGACTGTTCATAAGTATGTCCCCAATCATCTTTTCCTCCTGGGTATTTTACAGCAAACTCTTCCGCAGTCATACCGGCTTGACCTTTATAAGCAAGAGCTATTGAATCTTTCTGATAAGCAAGGGCTTCTTTTACCTCTCCGCTGTCATTAATACGAGGTTTTGTTGAAATAGTTCTGTCTCCGCATGATTTTTGTAAATTTAAATCTGCACTATCTAGTGCAAAAGGTAAGTCATTTAATTTAGTGCCAACAACAGTATCGTCTTCTTGGATAACTCCATCACCAACTTTAAAACGAACTGCGTCAGCTACTACAATTTTATTACCATTCTCATCAAAATAATGATCATCATAAATAATAATCTCACCAGCTAATGGGATAAAGTTTATAGCTCTATCCCAATGTGCAGGTATATCATGTTTATGTTTAACACGTGTTTTTAGGGTTACAGGGTTACTCATAATTTACTCCTTTAGATTTAAAATAAAAAATTGGCTTAAATTTAAGCCAATTCACCTATTACTCTAATTAAGCACAGAAAAACTATTATATTTTCCTAATACTCTATTATCTTTTCAAATAGATGAATTAAGTATTTTTAGGTTATCTCTTTCAAACCTTATCATTTAATTTAGCATATAAATAATTATATAAAACTATAAATTATATATTATAGTTATTAATTATTATATATATTATATAATAATTAATATAAAAATAATAAAAGAGCTAAATCTCACGAAATAGCTCTTTAAAGTATTTTAAATTGAATAAATTAGTTTATTATTGTCCACTAATAACAAGAGCATGATTATGATTGCCTTCTGTATGTGTATCAGTAGTACCCTCATAAGTAACTTGATTATTTTTAGAAGTAGATACACTCTCAAGGATTTCGACATCTCCAGATGTACCCTTCGTAATACTAGCTGCTGTAATAGCATCAATAGTTGTGAGTGTTCCAAGACCTGTCATAACTTTAGCACCACTAGATCCAATAGCAACGTCTCCAGTTGCAACTATCACCGCATTAGCGGCTTTAGGAACAGTAACATTTTCGAACGTATATGGTGTAATTTGGCCATTAGCTTTAGCGGGTATAATTTTAGTAGTTGTAGTCTTAGCTGAAGTAACAGTAACAGTATCCGCAACGCCGTAAATACTATCTGTAGTCGGAGTTAAGACTGGCGCAGTAGTGGTAGCAGAAAGAGTAACTGGAGTTAATACGAGTGTTTCATTTGAGACTGTTGCATTATAGGTAGTGCTAGATGCAGAGATAGTCGTTGTGGGAGCTTTTGCACTTACCCCAGTTAAAAAAGTAGAGGAAGTTACAGCTTTTACTGCTACACTTACCGAGTCACCCACGTCTGCATTTCCACATTCAACTTCATCTCCTATTGTTGCAACGTCTACTGGAGTACCAGCAGAAGCTTTAGATGCTGTAGTTGAACCACTTACAGGCGTAATAGAAGTAGTAGTAAGATTTGCAAAAGCCCCTGGGATTCCAGTAATAACAGTGTTTTTAGTTGGGCTAATAGCTAATTTTTTTGCTGTAGGTGTTACAGCTGTAACATAGGTATCTTTCGCAATTGTGGTAGAAGTGGTATGACTATGGGCAAAGCCACCGTCATCTTGGGTAATAATTTCGTTACCAATTACGACATGTCCACCTGAATCCCGACCGATTGCTTTAATTGCAGGAGTCGCTTCAGTATAAGTCTTATGAGAAAGAATTCTATTTTGGCTTAAGTCACCCCCACCTGTAATGTAAGTATTATCGCCTAAAATTGTAATATCTTTAAGTGCATAGCTATCAGCATCACCTAAAAGTTCCCATTCAGCTCCTGTGTAGATATATTCTTCATATTTATCTTCAGTAGTTTGTTTACCGGTATCATCACGAAAATCCCCTTGATTATTATCACCAGCTGTTTTAGTGCGTTTATATAAACAAACATCACCTGCAACATAAACACCAGTATGTCCAACACAAGTAGCGCCAGTAACTGAAAGAGGGTCAGTAGTAGACACACCTACAAAATGTAATGCATTATCTAAACCTAAGTCCGCTGCAGTAAGTGCACTTTTGCTAATAATGTGTCCATGCTCATCGAATGCAAGCTTGTATGCACCCTGTTCAGTAACTGTAACTTGAGGGTGGGGCACGATCGCATGTAAATCAACTAATTTTTCTAAACCAGCATAGTCTAAATATTTTTTGTTATTTTGTCCCATTAGTTAGAACCTCCTGTAGTATGGTCATCTTCATGATTACCTTGAGAATCTTGTGCTTTATAGTTCGTTTGAATTAATGCCACAATTTCCGCTGGAGTGATTGCAGTATCAGCAGCTTCAACGTCTTTAATCTGATAGGTCTTATCACCAAGCTTGATGTTTTTAATTAAATCAGCCATATAAAATACCTCTTTAAAATTAAATTTTTATCTATATAATTTAGCAAATTATTTCAAATTATTTGTGATAGCTTGCACATATTGCGCAAGTTGTAGAGTCATGACAAACATAGGTAACTCTTAATACCGAGGGGTCTACGAAGTCTGTTACAATACAGGGTACAGATACTGGATCTTCTGGATTTATAGCTGCTACACGTTTGATAACATAATCACCACCATAATAAGGATTTGTAAATCTGACATAGGGTTTACCAGTGTTTTTATCCCATTCAGTAGAAGTAGCAGTAAAGAAATCTGGATAGTTTTCAACTAAATCTCCCCAAGTAGTAATTCCAGGTATATAAATAAATGTAATTACATGTAAACTATGATCAGAAGTATCTACAAGATGGAAATTAAACGAAGCATAATTAGCAACTGTTTTAGTCGTTTTGGAAATAAATAGGCTTTCTAAATCTTCTTCAGAAATAATATCTGGCTGATTTGCAAAAGGCAAATTTACACAGAGCATATCAGCAGTTTTTTCTGAAACGCCGTCCCAAATTCCTAATTTATAGCGAGGACGTCTATGAGTAGAGTCTGGGTCATAAATAATCATTTCACCAAGTCTAGGCGCAAAATCAGTTGCCTTATTCCAGTTTTCTTCTATATCATGCCGCTGGATTAAACGACTTTGAATAACTATTTCTTTTAGAGTTTCAGACATCTCATTTTTCTCCTTTATTATTTTTTGATTAAATATAAGGCTAGGCTAATAGCTACCAACCTAGCCTTATATTATTCTACTATTTTTAATTAATTAGCAGAAGTACCGCCATCTAAAATAAATTCCATACCAGCAAGAGCATCTGCAAGACTCTTAACACTTGCCCCTGTAACATGGCCATTTTCAACATTAATACCAGTTACAAAGTTTGCGTCATTTATCTCATCTGGTTTAGTATAAGTACCAGTGCCATATTCTTTATGAGAAACGGTTACTTCGCCAATACCATCTGCAGGATCTACTACAATGTCAGTACCTGCTTTAATTTTGGTAACACCAACATCAATAGCACCAATAGCGGTGTATACTTCTGAGAAATCAACTTCCTTAGTTACCACAGAAACTTCACCGTTTTTGTTTTGATTTACGCCACAAACGAATACATTCTTTGCAGTTTCTTCTGCAGTGATTGGAGTTTGAAGTTTTTTGTAAGCGTCATCATGATTATGGCTAAGGTCTACATTCGCAGAAAGACCCTGTTCGGTTTGGCTAAGTACTACATTACCAGAGTTATTGATTGCCAAACCAATTTTAGGATTTTGTACATCTGAATTGTCAACAGTTATAGCAGTACCGTTAACTTTATCTACAGAAAGTACGCCAAAGTCTTCTTCAGAGGGAGGTTCAGGAAAGTCAATATTTTCATAAGTAACTACTACTTCACCATTTTCATTTTGGATTACAGAAGTGATAGTTTGTTTAGTATTTCCACTCTCGCTATATGCTGTTTGCTTTTCTTTATAATTCTTTAAATCTGTGATTTGAGATTCAGTAATTGCGATAGCTTGGAAAGTTGCAGCAATCTTACCATCAGTTTCAGTAAGAGTTGCAAGAGTTTGGCCAGCACCAAAACCAGTAATATCATTTACATCAAGTGCGTTGATTTTTGCGTCAACTCTATTGTCAACATAGGTATCAACATCAGCTGCAAATTTTTTAGACTCAATCTTACCATCAGCAATAGTTGCAGTAACAACATGAGTAGTAGGATCAACAGAAACTGTAATTACACCATCAACTGCGGTAGTGCCTGTTACGTATTCAATTAAGTCTCCAACAGCAATTTCAATTTCTTTACCGGTATTGAGCTCGAGAATAAGTTTATCATCTTCAACACGTCCGTCAGCAATAACCATATCTCTAGGAACATCAATTGTACAAACAGTTCCATCAAGTTGCTTAAGAACATGACGCTTAAAAGCAGGTGTATTTTCGCCAGCTTCAACATCTTCATCTTCACAGGTTACAGTATAGTCGGTTGGAGCTGGAAGTGCGTCAACTAAACCTTTTGCATAAGTCTTCGCTGCTTCAACAGCTGTATAAACCGTAGCGCCAGTTGTTAAGCCGGTCTCACTTGCAGCTACAGCTCCAGTTTTAATATCTTCAAACTTTACTTCAGTGATGACACCATTTTCATTCTGTTTAATTGAAGTAACAGTTTTTAATGTGTCACCAGTTTCCACTACTTCATCTTGCTTAGTCTTAAAGTTAGCATCAATATTATCTTGATCAGCAGCTGTTCTGTAAGCACTAAAGTCTACCTTCTTAGTAGTAATAGTAATTACGCCATTAGCATCTTGAGCGACAGTATCAACAAATTCATTAGTGTCTGCTTCTTCAGCTTCGATCGGCGTTTGAAGCAATTTATAATTTTTAAATCTATCGTTAAGGTCATCAACTTGACCATCAAGATCTGCTAAAAGTTGGTCTACTTCTTCTTTAGTGTAATAACCTGCAGCGTGTGCGCTAATAGCGTTAGAAATTAAATCATCAATTTGTGATTTATTTGCAATAGGAAGGTTTTTCCAAATAGTAGAGCCGTCCCCAATCTTAAACTCTTTTGTACTAGTGTTATAACCGGGTTCACCTTCTTGAAGCACACAAGAATCTGCAAAAGCAGCTCTACGAAGAAGTAATGTCATATTTAAAGTGGTTGCCATGAATAAAATCTCCTAATATATTTTAATTAAACTTTTAAAATTTTAGCGTTTAAGTTAACTAGTCTACTGTATATTAATAGAGTAGCAAAGCCCAACAATCAGAAAGTCATCGGACTTTGCTCTCATAATTTGTATAATTATACAGTAGCGCTTCCGCCGTTAAGAACGAGTACATAGCCAGCTGATTGCACAAGTTTACTTACATCAACTTCTTTAACACTGAGTTCAACACCAGTTTCATTTTCACCCGCACGTTCCACAACTTCAATTTCGTTAGAGCTGTGTACAGTAGCTCCGGCAATGCCTGTGGTTAAACCAACAGTAAGTGACTCAATAGCTGTAGTGTTTGCCTCAATTGCAGCCGCATTAATCTGAATAGCACTAGTATTAGCGGCAATAGCTTTACCATTATTTTCAACATCTTGTACAAGTTTAGCAATATTACCAGCATTTGCATGTGCATACTCTACTAATTGAGCGAGTCCTTCAAGAGTATCGGAATCAACCGCATCAGCAATAACCGTGTCCACTGTTGACTTAACTTGAGCTTCAGTCATGAACTTAGCATCAGCATCAGTCTTAGAATAAACATCTGTACTGTTTGCTTTTTTAGCTACTTCTGTAGTAAGACCATTAATACTTGCTTCAACGTCAGCAGCAACGGCTTTTTTACCGAGTTCAGTGCTCACATAAGTTGTCCAGTTTTCAAAGGTTGTAGTATCTACACGACTAGAAAGGTCTACATTCTCGATAGCATCTTCAAGAGTAGCTACTTTAGTATCGATAGTGGTTTTATCGTAGTAGTTTCCAAATTTATCAGTGTTTGCTTGGATAAGTACTGCTTGAGCAGCATCCTTATCTTTAAGTTCTTTAATGTCAGCTGTATTAGCTGTAACACTAGTATTTAAAGAGCTAGCTGTTCCTTCAAGCGCACTAAGTCTACCTTCTACAGTAGTATTAACTGTAGTTGCAAGAGCGGTTATGCTAGAATTAAGATTTGAAATATTAGTTTGATTTGCGCCTACAGCAGTATTAAGTGACTCAATACTGCTTTCTGCAGTAGCTAATCTATTAACAACTGATTGACCATCGCTAAGTTCTGATACTTTAACATTACTAATTACTGGAACATTAATGTCTACAGACTTATCAGATGCAATAGTCTGAACAACGCCATTAACTTTAATGTTATTAATTACGTTAGGTTCACCACCCTGAGCAACGATGCCATCTAAGCGACCGGATAAATTTTCGATAGCCGAAGCGTTGCTTACAGCCTTATCGTCAGTGGTCTTAAGCTCTGTTTTAGTAGCATATGTAGCTTCCGCGGCTGCAACGTGTTCAGTAACAATCGCAGCGTTGTTTGTGATCGTAGTGTCAATTCTATTAATTGCAGTGCCAATAGTGTCAAGATCTGCTCTTACGCTTTCTTTTAATGCAAAAGTAGCTTTATCAGCTTCATAGTCAGATTTAGCAACTTTTGCATCAATTGCATTTTGGGTTTCAGTTGCATCTGCTTTCTCTGCAATAGTAGTCTCAAGAGCTTCAACAGCACTCTCAAGAGCAGTTTTATCTGCCTTTAAATCAATAGCAGCGTTTACAGTGGTGGTATCCGCCTTAGTAGCAATAGCTGCGTCTACAGCCACAAGTTTAGCATCAATCTGAGCATTAACTTGTTCTTCAGTTCTCTTAGTAGCAAGCTCATTAGAAATTGCGCCCTCAAGATTTTCAAGGTCGGACTGAAGAGCTACATAATCAGCCTTTACACTAATCTGGCCATCTGTTCCAACCTGAATACTGTCACTACCGGTATAAGTATTTACAAGATCATTAAGATCAATTTCGGTAGCGTTCTTGCCAGCATCTGTATTCCATGTAAGTGTAAGGATCTTAGTTTCAGTGCTGTAGTCTGCAGAATCAAGCATTCCGTCTTTAACGAACTTAGCTGCATTTACTGAAGCTACTTCCGTGCCAGTTTTGTTTTTAATTACGATATAGTCAGATTCGGTTTCGCCAACAACTTTCTTTTCAATAGTAATGTCAAGGCCAACGATTTCTTCATCAGTGTAAGACTTAGCAGAGTTAAGAGTAGTAGCATCTGCGTTTTCTCTTGCTTTAGCTTCATCCGCAATAGCTTTAGTAAGACCTTTTGATTCATCCCCAATAGCAGTTTCAACGGAATCGAGTCTTGAACCGTGACTAGTAATAGCGCGTTGTACTTCAGTATCGTCATAAGCAGTATCAGCATCATTAGCATCAGCATAAGCTTTAGCTCTTGCTTCAGCTGCTTCAATTGCAGCAAAGAGCCCAGTAGCTTCTACAGCAGGCTTGTAGTCGTCAGCACCCTCCTCACCAACTGCGGGAGAGGAAGCTACACCAATAGTGGTGTCAAATTTTTCTTCAACTTCACTGATAGTGCCTTCAAGTTCGTCCTTAGCTTCGGCAATAGTGCCAGATAATTCGTCTTTAGCATCTTTAATAGCCGCGCCTACATCTAAGCTAGTTGCATATTCACTAAGATCGATTGAAATTTTATAAGTATTGGTGTCGTTTGAGTCATCACGACTAGTTTCAATACGAATATGCGTTTCATTGTCCCCAGCAGCAACAATAGATTTTGTATTAGTGTCGCCTTCAACAATTGCATCAATAGCTACCCAACGAATTTCATAGTGATCAATTACTTCTGTGTCATTACCTTCAGTATCTTTTACATAAACTGGCGACTTTTGAGGGAGAGTTGCGTTATGAGCAGCCTCAAACCCAGAGATACTAAGAATACCATCTTCGCTTAAAGTAATTGATTTCCCATCACCACTAGTAGCTTTTCCAACTTCTTGAAGAGTACCAGAGTTATCTTGGATGCAATAAATGGTTACAACAGAACTAACAACTGTTTCGCTGTCTTCACCATATGTTACATCAATAACAGCGAGTTCCTGACCTACATAAGCTGCAGAGGTAGCTGCATATTGAGCTGCTCTTTCATAGCCAGTCTTATAAACTGCGCCCTCTGCATCTGCTGCAACTACATTCCATTCAGCGTCTACATATGCAGGATACCAAAGGGCTGTTTTATCAAGAGGTTGACCGGCACTTCTTGCGAAGATACTAGTAAAGTTAATTAAATTTTTAGCGGAAAAATCAACCGCATTATTTAAACCATAGAGTTTTGCCATAATTATTTCTATCCTCCTTATTTAACAACCGTAACCTGAATATTAGTAGCGCTTTCAAACTTACCCGTTTCAGAGTAACCTCTATAAACTCTATAAGGCTTTTCTTCGTAGCTGTTTGCACCGTAAACTTGAACAACACCAAGATACTCAACAGTACTAAAGGTTTCATAGTTGCTGAAAGGCTTATAGTATACATTAGGTGCTTTAGTTGTAAGACTTTCAGGAAGAGCTACATAAAAATACTTCTTGTTTGCCGCTACGCTGAAGGTCTTGTCCCCTATTTTTGCTTCCTCAGAAACAGTATCCAAACCTCTAATAAATGCAGAAGTAAGTTTTTCGTTATCAATAGTCGCATCAGTATCAGAAATACCCATAAACATCTTTCTATAACCACGATAAGAAATAGTCTGTTCCTTAGCATTTAAAAGCGTTTTAGCTCCAATGTTACCAGTTGCTTGAGCAAAATCTTTTGTACCAAAATAATTGCCCTCAGCGTCTTTGCCTACAAAGTTACCAAGGTTAGTTAAAGGACGGTTAACGTCAGCTCCAGAATTTGCATAAGCAGTGAACTTATAGCTATCTGTACCATCTTTATATTTTAACGCATCACCTGAAAGAGTAAGTTCATATACAAGGTCTGCGTTAGGATTCTTGCTGTCCATCTGTTTTACAACTGCACCATCGTACCAAATTTCTGCCTTAGTTGCGGTAATATTAACATCTGCAGTTTCACCATCTACATTTTTAGCACCGTATTTGTAAGAACCGCTAAGAGTAAGATCAAGTGTTACTTTTGGACTGCCGTGAGTGTTACCAACTTCATTAGCACCGCCAGCACTTGTAATAACAAGGTCAGCTGAAGGATTTCCTGTAATAAGATCTGTATAAACTTCTTGAGCGAAAGCGTCTAACATAACTTCACTCATAGTTTTACCCGCAGTATTTAAAGTAAAACTACCTGAAGCGTCAGGAGCATACTTACCAAATGCGTAGGTAAGTGTTAAGTCGTCTTCAAAAACGCCTTCAACTTGAGGAAGGTCTTTCCAAGTTTTACCGCTAGTTTTACCAACGCCAGCTTTTACGATTACTTTGCCGTCAGCAGTATAGCCAATACCAAGTTCACCTTTATCTAAGACATAGGTAGACTTTTCCCAAGCAGTAGTTTGGTCATTTCTTAAGACAATAATTGTATTCAATGTCTTTGTTGTTTCTGCCATTTTTTACCTCTCTAATAAAATATTTTTTATATTAAATATCTTTCGATATTAATAACGTATTAATTTATACTGTTTTCAAGTCAATTAACCGCTAGCGTTACCACCGTGGATAATTTGAATTTCAACATCGTTGCTAGTCCCGTCGCCCACAGGCATGTACTCATTATTATACCAAACATATGTAGTAGCTTCTTTTGTTGCTACATAAATTTTTCCAGGAAGACCTTCCTTTGGAAATTCTTCTTTAGTATCTTTAATAATAGTCGCTGCATCTTGAAGGTCTTTAACATCTGCTTTAATCTGATCAAGGTCACTTTCAAGTTCAGCTATTTGATCCGCAAGACCTGGCAGAGAATTAATTCCGCCAAGTCTGTGCCAGTTTGCTTCATTTGTTACATCAGGAGTGTTAAACTTACTTGTTACGGTAGCGTCATGGAAAAAATAAACTCCATTTTTACTAGTATCTGTGGTATTGTTCCATACAGCTACGATCATTCCATTATATGCAATTATACTAGAACCTTCCGTCCAGGTAGCTGCATTAGTAAGCTGTGCATAAGTATCTACTAAAGATTTTGGATCAAGAGGGCCTCGACCAGTATATACATATTGTTTACCTGTTTTATTTATGGTTGTTGAATCAAATGCCATTGTTTAATCTCCTTACTCATTAATAATAAATCTATAAATAATACCGGTAGACGCTACATCTAAGAACCACAGAGTGTACTTATTTTGGTCCACAGTAGGACAAATCTCAGCTAGAGTACCCATGCCAAAGGATTCAAATATATGAGGATCTGATGAAAAACTATTTTTGGTCAGTTCATCTAGTTCCCATTTATTTTCTAGGTCATTCCAAGATTTAACTGTAACATTTGTAGCAAAGTCGAATTCTTTAGGTAATGCTACTATATAAGGCATATCGGTATATACCGCAGACAGTTGTTGATACCCAGACTCTTTAACTTCATTAGTCTCACTGTCAACAATCTGATAGAAACCCGATTTATTTGGCTTGTCTTCAGCTGTTGTGGTAGTATAAGTTAACAAAGTGTAAGGAATTTCTTCAACTGTTCCTGAAGCTGTAACAGCGTACATAGGAATTTCATTTTTTATAATAGACTCAATGATGTTTTCAGGCTCCTCAGGAGTAGTTACCTCACTAAGCCCTAATAATTTAGCTAATATTTCTTCAATAGAAAGTCCTTTTATTGATTCTCCTACTGTAAATAAACCAAGTGCATTTGTAACATATTTATCTGTTGTAAAGGGCACAGAATTTGCTTTGATTTCTAAATCTGCTACCGTTGCATAGTTAGCATCATTTTCGAATTCACTTACTTTAGTAGGAACTTCTGGGATAAGAGCATCAACCTCGGTCTTAGTGTAATAAGCACTAAGATCTACGTCAGCATCATCAAGCTCAGCCTCTAAGATTTTCTTAGTTACAAACTCTTCAGTAGCTAGTTGGGGAAGAGTAATAATACCTTCAACATGCTCATATGTTTGTTTGCCAATCTTAATAGCGGTAGTGAGACCATCCTTACCGTCAATACCATCTTTACCTGGGGCACCATCATGTCCAGGATCACCCTTGTCACCTTTCTCGCCAGGCTCTCCTTTTTCACCTTGAGGTCCTTGAATGCCTTGTTCACCTTGTGGACCTTGAGCACCGGTTTCGCCTGTATCTCCTTTATCACCCTTAGCTCCATGATTTAACTGGATAGTTTGAGTGGAGTCTTTATTTGTAATAGTTATTTCGTAGCCCTGTTCGTTTTCAGTAGCGACTACTGTCGGTGAAAAACCATCTTCTCCAGCTTCTCCGCCAATAGCATTGCCGTCTTTACCATTCATTACATCAAAGCTATTAGTACCAGTTGCGTCAGTAATAGTTACTCTTGTGCCGCCTTCAATAGCTTCAGAAGCTATAGTAGGAGAAACACCATCTTTACCAGCAGGACCTTGTTCACCTTGAGGACCATGTTTTAGCTCATAGCTAGTCTGCTCCCCATTATCCCACATAATGAGCCAAGTATCTGTATTGTTATCAGGAGTATTGTCATAAATAATAATGTTACTGATACCAACGCCTTTTTCACCTTGAGGACCAGCAGGACCTTGTGGACCAACAAGTTTAGCTAATTGCTCTTCAGTGAAGTCTGCATAGGTGAAGGCATCACCCCTAGTACCTTGGATACCTTGTTCACCTTGGTCTCCCTTAGGACCTTTTAGAGCGTCAAGCTGTTCAGAAGTAAAGTCTGCATACGTAAATGGATCACCTTTATCACCTTTATCTCCCTTGTCTCCTTTATCACCTTTGGCGCCATCAAAGTAGTCAACACCTTTTACCGGAGTGTAGCCGTCGTTACCAGGATCGCCTTTGTCTCCCTTATCGCCTTTTTCACCTTGGATACCTCGTTCACCCTGTGGTCCTTGAGGACCTTGGATGCCTTGAGGACCTTGGGGGCCAACCTCGCCCTGAGGACCTTGAGGACCAGTCTCGCCTTGAAGGCCTCTCTCGCCTTGGTCGCCCTTAGGGCCTTGGATACCTGGGTCTCCTTTGTCACCTTTCTCGCCTTTTTCACCTTGGAGACCGCGCTCACCTTGAAGACCTTGAATACCCTGCTCGCCTTGGTCGCCCTTATCTCCTTTTTTGCCTTTTAAAGCTTGAAGTTGTTCGGGTGTAAAATCTTCATAAGTAAAAGCATCCCCTTTATCACCTTTTTCGCCCTTAATTTTGCCGCCATCCTCAAACTTACGAGGATTTGTGCTAACTAAGATAGCAATATGACCAAAGTCGATTACGGTGTCGTCATCGAATGTCTCGCCATTTTCAGCAGTTACAAGATAAGCATCACCTTCAACAGTACAGTGGCTATTATTAGCTCTTAACTGAATACCAGTTCCGGGATCACCTTTATCACCTTTAGGACCTTGAATACCATCTTTACCATCAGCACCCTGAGTACCATTATAAACACGGAATTCATCAGTTCTGCCGTCGTCATAAGTAATAGTATAAACTCTCTCTACATCGGTAGTCTGAGTAGAATCAAGTTTTACATCTGCAATACCAACACCGCGTTCACCTTGTTTACCATCTTTACCGTCTTTACCATGAATACCGTTAGTAACAGTAAAAGTATTAGCTGTGTCATCAGTATAAATAATCTTATAGGTGTCAATACGAGCACTGTCGTAGCCATCACCAGTATAACCTACTAAGTCAATTCCTTTAATACCACGCCCTGTTTCGCCTCTAGGACCTACAGGACCTTGGATACCCTGGAGACCTTGCGGGCCTTGAGGACCAGGAGTACCAGTTTCACCACGATCACCTTTAGGACCAATGTCTCCGCGATCGCCCTTTTCACCGCGCTCGCCTTTTTCGCCCCGAATGCCTTGCTCGCCTTTGTCTCCCTTATCGCCTTTATCTCCTTTGTCACCTTTTACTTTTAGAGCTTCTAGCTGGGCAGCTGTAAAATCTTCATAAGTAAAGGCATCACCTCTGTCACCCTTATCTCCTTTGTCACCCTTTACTTTTA
>JAEIGA010007086.1_pt1 | contig 17051 bp, 14 predicted proteins | sample 9270691 | NCBI WGS metagenome assembly JAEIGA01 (sample SAMN17057246, study PRJNA624740) | gut metagenome | biome: biome; isolation source: fecal sample | host: Bos grunniens | place: China: Xizang | collected 2019
ATCAACTGAGCTACTTCCGCATCTTTCTGAGTGTGGGCAAAGATGGATTCGAACCACCGAAGTCGAAAGACAGCAGATTTACAGTCTGCCCCATTTGGCCACTCTGGAATTTGCCCGAGAGGTTTTTCTTTTGATGCTTTCAATAAAACAAAGATCGCTCTTTTCGTTTTGAGCCTCTTGTCGGATTCGAACCAACGACCCCGAGATTACAAATCACGTGCTCTGGCCAACTGAGCTAAAGAGGCGTTTTTAAGCAGCCGTCCAGCGAACGGTGCTGAAAACGGCTGCAAATTTAGACATTTATTTCAAACCCACAAAAGGTTTTTGCTTTTTTTTTACTTTCCGCGCAATTTTTCTTTATATTTCTCGAGCTGAATACGCAATGCATCGACACATTCGTCTACACTTTCCTCAAAAGTATCACAAATCTTCGATGCGAAGAGGCTTTCATTTTTCACCAATACTTTCACGTCGGCCTGCTTATTCATGGCCGTCTCAGGCTTCACTACTTTGAGGGTTACCTCTACGGTATCTATTTCGTCGAAAAAACGCTCCAACTTTGCGGTCTTCTTTTCAATAAACGCTTGCAATTGCTCACTTGCATCAAAATGGATGCTTTGAATGTTCGTCTTCATACTGACCTCCTTTTTATTATTGGTTAATACTCGCCCGTGGATGGGCCTGACTATATACTTTTTTCAATTCTTCAAATGTCGTATGCGTATATATCTGTGTCGTACTTACGCTCTCATGCCCCATCAACTCCTTTACCGCCTCCAGATCCGCACTATTATTAAGCATGGCAGTAGCAAAAGAATGACGCAACACATGAGGGCTACGCTTCTTGAGCGTCACGACTTGCGAAAGATTTCTACGAACCAGTTTATATACCCAACCGCGATACACACGAAGCCCCTTATCTGTAATGAATAGAGGAGTTGGACAATCCGCCACTGGAAATCCACCATTATCGACAACCCGTTCCCTCTTCATCCCCACGTATTTCCTCAAACTCTCGAGCAAACCATCACCAATAGGCACCACACGTTGCTTATCACGTTTACCGGTCACCTTTATCGTCTTGCGATTAAAATCCACATCCTCCTCATTGAGTCCAACAAGCTCTGCAAGACGGATACCCGTTTCATAAAACAATTGAATAACCACACGTTCTCGCACACCTGACCACGACTCATCCGTCAGAGTATCGTCCAACAAACGATCCATATCGGATTCACGCACAAACTGAGGCAACGGCTTTTTCTTCTTAGGACCACGCACGTTCTGCATGGGAGAAACCTTTATCACCCCTTGCCGCAAGAGATATTTATAATACGTACGCAGAGAACTCAACTTACGATTCACGGTAGTTGCCATGTGACCACGCTCCATCATCGCCACAGCCCACCTTCTTATCAGGTCGGCATCAGCATCGGTAAGCTTGAGTATATTCTCGGTATTCACAAGATATGCCTCAAACTCCCGCAGGTCGCTTTCATAGCTCTTCACCGTATGAGGTGAATAAGCTCTTTCGTGAGTCAGATAGTTCAAGAAACCGTCTACCATAGGCACACCTTATATTATATATATAGATGAAAAGAGCAATATGTTCTCCACTACGAAGATTTACACCTTTTCATTGGCGAAAATAGTGATTTTTCTTAGAAATGCAAAACATTTATCCATTTTTCTTTCTTATCAACCGCATTTAGAGTTCGTCGAGATATCACATCGTTTTCCTTGCGACAAAACGTCGTTTTCTTCACAAGAAAACATCCATTTACCAACCGAGTTAAAATGGGCGGATAAAAAAACAAGGGTAGACCATGAGGTCTACCCTTACTTATGAGTTTCGTTAAGAATTACTCTTCGTTCTGACGCAAGCTCTGAACGTATACAGCACGCTCCATCTTGAGGCGCTTGATTTCAGAGGGCTTGTTGAACTGCTGACGACGACGAAGTTCCTTTACAACGCCAGTCTTCTCGAATTTTCTCTTAAATTTCTTGAGAGCTCTTTCAATGTTTTCGCCCTCTTTTACGGGTACTACAATCATGTTGTTCTTTAATTTATTTTGTTATAACTCTTTCTATTTTAACCAGTGTGCATCATGCATGGTTTTCAGGGTCTTATGCTACAATATTTCTTGTATTTTACCTCCTTTACACTTTTAGCGGCTGCAAAGGTAGTGCAAACCAAGCGAAATACCAAATATTTATTTAATTTTCTCCAAGCCACTCCCCAAAATCAAGCCACAAGACGAATCAAGAGCGAGGAGAAAAATCAAATTTACACAAAAGAAAGGCCAGCCCTTCCTATATTATGCTTCTCCCTTAAAGTCGCTCAAGCGAGGCACATAAGTACCCTTACCCTGCTCAGGCAAGCGAATAGGTCCGAAGGCTTGCTCGTAACGTTTAATATTATCCTGTAAGAGATGCATTAAACGCACAGCATGCTCAGGAGTAAGAATCACACGTGATTGCACCTGCGCTTTGGGCATGCCAGGCAGTATACGAGCAAGATCCATAATAAACTCTGACGATGAGTGCGAAATGATTGCCAAGTTGCTATATATGCCTTGAGCCACATCCTCTTTTAATTCTATCTGAAGTTGATTTTCCGGTTTCTTTTCCATATTGTTCATTTTTATTTTCTCAGTCTTGCCAAACCTTCCAAATCCTGCTTACCACGCGAATAAGTAGGCATTGATTCGATAGCATCAATAAGATCATCATTAAAGAGATCATTTCCCTCCATCACAAAAGCATGAATCGTACGCTTTGCCGCAATATTAGGGCCACCATAATATTTGGTTATCATCTCCTTATCCTTCTCCTCTTGTTGTTGGCGCGCAGCAATCTCTTCAGGAGTCTCTTCACGCACTTGCTCTACGGGAGCGTGGTTCACCTCGATGGTAGTATTGCTCATACCAGGAATATTGCTCACACCAAAGCCTGTCGCAAGAATGGTAATCTTCACCTCCTCATCAAGCGACTCATCGGTAGCCATACCCCAAATTACCTCGATATCCTTACTAAGGAATTTGTCGGTAAAGCGATTAATCTCTTCCATCTCCTCAACCATCAATGGATGCTTGGGGCTATCGTAAATATTAAAGAGAATCTTCTTTGAATTATAGATATCATTATCATTGAGCAATGGAGAGTGCAAGGCATTCTCAATCGCCTCTGCTAGTCGTCGTTCACCCTTACCTAAACCATAACTCATGATAGCCACGCCACCATTGCGCAACACCTTGCTTACATCACGGAAGTCAAGATTGATAGTACCCTCGGTAGTAATAATTTCCGAAATACTCTTCACAGCAATGGTCAAAGTATCGTCTACACGATGGAAGGCTTCACTAACATTACGATTCTGAAAGATATCAAATATACGTTCATTATTGATAACAAGCAGAGCATCAACATGTTTGGATATAGCATCAACACCCTTCAACGCTTGTACAATCTTTGGACGCAGCTCAAACTTAAAGGGAATAGTAACCACACCTACAGTAAGCACACCCGACTCTTTGGCCACACGAGCCACAACAGGTGCCGCACCAGTACCAGTACCACCACCCATACCAGCGGTAATGAATACCATCTCGGTACCATCTTGGAATTGTTTACGAATATCCTCGATATTCTCCTCAGCAGCCTGACGAGCCACTTCAGGATCGTTACCCGCACCAAGACCTTTGGTTGTTTCGCGACCAATCTGAAGTTTTACCGGGATATCAGATTTTGCCAAAGCCTGATTATCGGTATTACACAGAACGAATGAAACATCCTGAATGCCTGTGCGATACATATTCTTCACAGCATTGCCACCGCCACCACCAACACCAATAACCTTGATAATCTTGCGTTCTTCGGTAGGCAAATCAAATGGCATAATATCATTATCGTTCATATCGTGTCCTGTTTAATTTTTGTTTTCTTCATTTTCTTCATCATTCAAGAAATCATTAGCGATCTTCTCCATGTTATCGCTCACAGATTTCATCTTTTTCATAATGCCAGCAAGAAATCCTTTTTGTTTCTCTTTGCGTTCTTGCACCTTACGTGCCGCCTCTTCACGTTTACGTTGTTGCTCCTCCTCGCGCTTACGATCACGCGCTTCCTGAGCGCTCTCGCCAAACTCATCAAAGAGATTACCCGTCCTGGCATTATTATAATCTTCAGGCTGTATTTCCATCTGAATTTCTTGCAGACAGCCCTCTTCACCAGCCATCAATAGGCCTACGAGCACGCCCTGCGTACCCTCTTCGGGACGTTCATTCGTATCCCAATGCACTTCGGTTACAGTATCGTAAGCCATTCGAATCTTTGACGACTGGAATTTCTGAGCCAAAGCCTTATCCAAACACTTAAGATTGATACCACCACCACAACAAACCACTCCTGCAAGCAAATTCTTCAACTCATAACTAGAACATTCAATCTGACGACATACATTAAGAAGAATTTCTTCTACACGTGCCTCGATAACATCATGTATCTTACGCACCTCCACCGTACGCTCAGAATCAAGTCGCACTACCTCATCTGCCGATGTCGGGAATTGCAATCCAAAGTCTCGCTTAAGTTGCTCTGCCTCCTGTTCATCAAGTTGCAATGAACAAAGGTCACGTGTGATACTCTGTCCTCCCAACGGAATAACAGTAAGGAAGCGCAAGTAGCCACCTTTATAGATTGAAACAGTAGTAGTATCTGCACCAAAGTCAACCAATATACATCCTTGTCTTCGTTCATTCTCAGAGAGCAACACCTTGGCAACCTCTAATGGAGCAATATAATCATCAGCAATCTCTACACCTGCAGCACCAAAGCTCTTATTGGTGTTATCCATCACTGATGTACGAGCCAGAAGATTGAGGTAGTTGCCTTCGATACGCGAACAATTTATACCCACAGGATCGTTTGAGGCATTATTACCAATCTTATACTCTTGAGAAACCATAATCAGTATGTTATGGCCAGGATATTGCTTTGCAGCATTCTCCTCCTCCATCTCCGTAACAATATCATCAGTCACTCGGGTATCCTCACCAAAAGTGCGCACCACGGCATTGAGCTCCGAATGTAATGTATATCCTCCTACACCTACATATGCTTGTTCGATGGTAGCATTGTTCATTTCCGGCTCCAACCGATTGATGATGTTAGTAAGGCATTGAGCGGTCTTGTCTATGTTATAGACCACACCGCGACGAACGAATCCTGAGGCAGGCTCGCTAGCATAAGCGAGCACCAGCAAGCTGCCATCAGCATTCTTGCGTCCCACAGCACCCGATATCTTCGACGAACCAAGTTCGATTGCTACGATTAAGTCATTTGTTGCCATATATATTGCTGTTTCGTTATCGTTACGTACACTTCTCTGAAATTAGCCACAAAGATACAGCAAACCAAGAGGAGAACAAAATAAATCTGTCATTTATTTGCATTTCTATGTAGCTTGCAGTACCTTTGTCAATCGTTTGAGCCGATTAGATGCAATCTAACGGTACGACAACTGAGATATAACTAAACCATTGACAGAGTCACCCTACCTTATGGAAGATAAAGCGAAGTTGCTATATATAGAGACCTACGGCTGCCAAATGAACGTAGCCGATAGCGAAGTCATCGCTTCAGTCATGAAAATGGCTGGATACGAACCTTGTGAAAGCCTTGATGAAGCCGATGCCATATTACTAAACACCTGTTCAATACGCGACAATGCAGAGCAAAAGATTCTGCATCGCCTCGACGCACTAAATGCCCTACGCAAAAAAGGCCGCAAGCTCATAATTGGCGTTGTGGGATGCATGGCCGAGCGTGTCAAGGACAACCTTATCGAAAATCATGGTGTAGACCTCGTTGCAGGACCAGACACTTACCTTTCTCTACCCGACCTCTTCGCACAGGTTGAAGCAGGAGAAAAAGCCATGAATGTAGAGCTCTCAACCACCGAAACCTACCGAGAGGTCATCCCCTCACGTATCTGCAGCAATCACATCTCGGGCTTCGTATCTATCATGCGTGGATGTAACAATTTCTGCCATTACTGCATCGTCCCCTATACCCGTGGCCGCGAACGTAGCAGAGATGTAGAGAGCATCCTCAACGAGGTCAACGACTTGGTTGCTAAAGGCTATAAGGAGGTTACTTTGCTTGGACAAAATGTTAACTCATATCGTTTCGAACGAGAAGGCGAGGTAATCACCTTCCCCATACTCTTACGTATGGTAGCTGCTGCCGCACCTCAGATGCGCGTACGCTTCACCACCTCACACCCAAAAGACATGAGTGACGAAACCTTGCAAGCAATTGCCGAGGTTCCTAATATCTGCAAGCACATACATCTCCCTGTACAAAGTGGAAGCACACGAGTCCTCAAACTAATGAACCGCAAGTATACTCGTGAATGGTATCTCGAGCGAGTAGCTGCCATCCGTCGTATCATTCCAGATTGCGGACTCAGCACCGACATCTTCTCCGGTTTCCACTCTGAGACCGAAGAAGACCACCAAGAATCACTTTCTTTGATGCGCCTTTGCGAGTATGATTCAGCCTTTATGTTCAAGTATAGCGAGCGTCCCGGCACGTATGCCAGCCGCCACCTACCCGACGACATTTCCGAAGAAATTAAGATTCGCCGCCTCAACGAAATCATTGCCGTACAAAACGAGCTTTCTGCTGAGAGTAACCGCAAGTGTATAGGACGCACCTATGAAGTATTGGCTGAAGGATATTCAAAACGCTCACGCGAGCAGCTCTGTGGCCGTACCGAACAAAACAAAACCGTTGTCTTCGACAAGCAAAACTACCGCATTGGAGATTTTGTCATGGTGGAGATTACCGATGCAAGCTCAGCCACCCTCATTGGCCATCCAGTAGATATCGCGAAATAAGACTATACAATACATATAATAAAACAATAACGCGCAAGAATCTTGCGCGTTATTGTTTTATTGAGAAATGTTAGTTTAAGCAAACTTACCTTGCAGCTCATCAATAGTCATCGCCTCCTGTTCTCCAGTAACCATGTTCTTTACAGAAAGTTGCCCACTCTGCATCTCACTTTCACCCACCATTATTACATAAGGAATAGCATGGTCATTAGCAAAAGACATTTGTTTCTTCATCTTTACACTATCGGGATATAGTTCAGCAGCAATACCTGCATTACGAAGTTTTGCAACAAGAGGCAAACAATAGGCAGCTTCTGCAGCTCCAAAGTTAACAAACATCACTTGTGTGCCACGAGCCGCACTCTTAGGATAGAGATCAAGTTGATTGAGCACATCATATATACGATCAGCACCAAACGAGATACCAACACCTGAAACACCAGGCATTCCAAAGATACCAGTAAGGTTGTCGTAACGGCCACCACCCGAAATGCTACCAATCTGCACATCAAGAGCCTTTACCTCAAAGATTGTACCAGTATAATAATTGAGTCCACGGGCAAGAGTAAGATCTACCTCTACCTCATTCTTGATCTCAAGATGAGTAAGACTATCAAGCACAAATTCCATTTCATCAACACCCTTAAGTCCCACCTCGCTATCAGCAAGCACAGTACGCAAGGTAGCAAGTTTACTCTTATTATCGCCACTCAACTGAATAATAGGCTGCAAAGTCTCTATAGCCTCTGCTGGGATACCCTTTTCGGCCAGCTCTGCATTCACATTATCGAGACCTATTTTATCAAGTTTGTCGATAGCTACGGTAATATCTACGATTTTGTCTGCCTGACCAATAATCTCGGCAATACCAGTAAGAATCTTGCGATTGTTAATCTTAATACTTACGCGAATGCCAAACTTTTGGTAAACGGCATCAATCATTTGAACAAGATCTACCTCATTAAGCAATGAGTCACTACCTACAACATCAGCATCACACTGATAGAATTCACGATAACGACCTTTCTGAGGACGATCAGCACGCCATACGGGCTGAATTTGGAAACGCTTGAATGGAAACGAGAGTTCATCACGATGAGCCACCACATAGCGTGCAAAAGGCACGGTAAGGTCGTAACGCAAGCCCTTCTCACAAACCTTAGCAGCAAGCTTCAAGGCATTACGTTCCAAGAGATCTTCATCAGACACCTTAGCAAAGCTATCACCTGAATTGAGAATCTTGAACAAGAGCTTGTCACCCTCTTCACCATATTTACCCATAAGTGTAGAAAAGTTCTCCATCGCAGGAGTCTCGATTGGCTGAAAGCCAAAGGTGTAGAACACCTCACGAATAGTATCAAATATATAGTTGCGTTTCGCCATTTCTACAGGCGAGAAATCGCGTGTACCTTTAGGTATACCGGGTTTTGTTGCCATAATTTAGTCCTATTTTTCAAACAAGTGCAAAGGTAGAAAAAAAATAACAATTGACAATTAGCTTTACTAAAAAAGTCGCGCCCGATAAACGGGCACGACCTTTATCATATCAATAAGCAAATTTGCTTATCAACTTATTTTATTACAACTTTCTTACCGTTGACGATATAAATACCTGCAGCTGTAGGAGCAGCAACACGACGGCCATAGAGGTCATAAACGCCTTGCTTAACGTTAGGAGCAACCTCTACCGTTTCGATACCAGTAAACGGATTATGATCGCTCTGTGTAGCAGCCTTATTTACCAACTTCAAGGTCCAATCGTCTGCACCCATCCAAGAACCCGTAAAGGCATCTTTACATGAAAGCAAGTTATTAGCAGTAATACCGATTGCCAAATAGTGATGTGTAACCTCTACAGTGATGGTGTTATAAGACCAGCCACGACCTTGACCATTATTTGCATTGAAGTAGGGGAATTCACCGGCACCATCAGCAGCAACAAACGCCAAACTGTCAGCATACCAGATTTCACCATACTTGTCGCCATTCTTCTTCACCATATCCCATTGTGTAGTAGCAGCCCATGCAGCAGTATCTGCCTCAAGCTTATTAGGAGCAGCGAAGATCCATGCGTTATCACCATCTGAACGAGCAGCAACTTTCAACTCATAAGTACCATCGGGCAAACCGATAATCTCTTGGTAAGCAGTGAAGTTCAAACCACTTCCAGCCCATGAGTCTATATAACGGTTTGTTGTTGTACCATCATAGTGCTGACCAGTAATAGTAGGACCATTACCTGTTCCCTTAATGATGGTCCAACCTGTAGCGGCATCATCATCGATGGTAGAATTAACAATAAGGTCGGTTACATCACCCACGTTCACCTTAAGATTGTTGAAGCTCTGGAGTGCTTGAATAGCAGCCTTTAACTTACCGAGCAGGTCTTCGCAAACGCTTGCAAGGTGAAGCTTCTCAACGAGATCTGCAACTTGCGGAACGATTACCTCATCCTTCACGAAAGTCTTATACTCATCTTTCACGCCCTTGATAGTAGCAAGAACATCCTCAGCCTCTACCAAATAGCTGATATAGTTAGCATATCCATCCAACTTGGCATCAATAGTACCCAAGATTGCATAAGTAGCATCCTCTGCTCTGAGAAGTTGATCAGCAAGAGCCTTAACCGCTGTAGCCAACTGTACAGAGTAAGCGTATTCCGCAGCATCGAGAGTCTCAATGTAGTCAACAACTGCCGCATAGTTACCCGCATAGAAGTTTACAGTAACGTTATAGATACTATCAGAAGCCTCCATAGCAGGATTCAAAGCCCCACAAGCATCAATATACTTACCTGCTTCTGCAAGAGGAGTTGCTGAAGCAATAGCAGCCTTCACATCCTTAGAGTCACCAGGAAGCAATGTTGCGACGAAGTCATTAGCACGTGCCAATGAAGCCTCCCATGCACCCTTCAAGTCTTCGTCAGAAGCCTCACCATAGTAGTAAAGTTTGAAGTTTGTAGCCTGGAACCAACCCTCAGAATCGTTGCCACCCTGTGAAGCGGTAATACCAATCGTGAGCTTACCGTCGATAACTACAGCAAAATCTTCAGTCTTCAACTCTTCCCACTGGTAGCTATCCCAACCCTCAACTTCCAAAGCCTTAGAAGTAGCGGTAGAAACGCCAATTGCGTATACATGCTGGTCAGTAGCATAGTTGCTTTGAGTTATAAGTTCTGCACTTACCTTGTAAAGACCATTGGGAAGACCAGTCAACACCTGATGTACGTCTACTGAAGTAATACCCCATCCCCAAAGATTTACACCCTGACGATTAGCGCCTCCATCTTCTGTAGGACGGCAACCGCCATTCCAAAGGTCTGAACCGCCAGAAGTCATGCTCCATGTCCAATCGCCCTTTTGTTCGAAATTAGCATTGGGTATCAAGAAGGTATAGTCAGCTGGATTCTCGCGTGTAGCAACCTGTGACTTATAATAAGCATTGATAGCCTCCTGCAAAGCTGCAACAACAGCCAGCATCACCTGTTCTGTGGTCTTACCCTCTTCTACCTCAAACTCTGCAGCTTCCTCAACATAAGGAGCAGCTACACCATAAGCCTCCTGCAACACAGCAGCACCTGGATAGCCGAGATCAATCAGATTGTCTTCGATAGAGATAAGCAAGCCCTTGAGTTGCTCTACCAAAGCCTCAACATTCTTGATTGCTGCAAAAGTTGCCTCAAACTGGTCGAGAACTACCAACACTTCTTCGTTCTCGTAGTCACCAACATAAGAGTAGGGTTCGGCCTCAGAAATAGCCTCACTTAATTCAATAGCTGCACTTGTAGGCAACACCTCTGCACGCTCATCCAACCAAGCCTGAGCCTCGTTCAAAGCATTAGCCAATACTACAGCGGGGAAGTTTCCGAGATACCCTAACTTGAAGTCACGGAACGCTGTCCAGCAATTAGCGACATGATTGGTATTGCGGAGACCGAAAGTGAGCTTACCATCTGTAACGATGACAGAAACCTTATTATTGGTATAGAAGCCCTTATCGAAGCATACTGCAGCCTCAGCCATACTATTAGCAAAGTTATTATAGCCACCGATAGTTACGTCTGAAGGAGAAGCTGCGTTGATTTCTTCTACACTATGTTCATACAAACAAGCGAGCTTAGCAGAAGCCTTATTGGCATACAACTCTGCAGTAATCACTTCAGTGCCTGCCTCATGGGCGCTAAAACCTGTATTATTATCATTTGATGATGCACGATAATAACCTGTCATATACACTACATACATACCGTTAGGAAGGCCCTCAATAGTCTGTGACATATCAAAATCACAGTTAAAGAACTCTGCGATATTTGAGTTCACCACAGCCTTGGTACCTCCAGGATTGTATGTCCATCCTTCATTATTAGAACGCACTGTAGGATTAACCACATGGAGGTCAGTCATATCATACTCTAACTCACCATCAGCATTAGCCATAAAGAAGTCGAAGATTGCGTTGTCCAAGGTAACGATAGCAGCACGTGTATCTTCTACGTTCAAAGGAGCATCCTCATAAATCTTTTCTGCAGCAGCAATAGCAGTTTCAAATTCGTTAACTGCCTCAGAGAGTCCCTCTTCGCCCCACACGTATGCTTGTTCAAGCTTTACTTGAAGAGCAGCATATGCCTCTGTACTTGCCTTAGCTTCTTCAACTTGAGCCTTGAAGGTATTCCAAAGGACCTCAGCTTCTGCCCAAGTGGTCACGGTTTCAATAGCAGCAGCAGAAGCCTCCATGCCTGCAGCCAAAGACGATTGAATCTTGCCCGCCATCAATTCCTCGGCCTCAACAGCAAGAAACATCATCTCATCCTTAGCATACTTCACCATAGCCTCATCCATGCTCTCAGCTGTATATTGAGTAACACGTACATTATCCCATGCAGCCCAGTTAACATTACACTTCTCGATGCGATAACCTACGGTAAGCTTACCGTCAGTAACCTGAGTATATACGCTATACTCGCTGGGAGGATTAGTGTGAGTAGTGGTCACTGCAACCGCATTGTTATTGGCATAAATAGATACACCTTCAGGAACGAGCGAGCCGTCGCTCTGCTTAATAGCATGCGCCATAGCCTTCAATACATAGACGCCATTGGGTACATCAATGGTCTGTGACCAATTGCGATCACCAATGTTCTGATCAGAGGATACCCACTCCTCCATAAAATTAGTAGCATTGTAACCATAGTTGGCTGCCGTAGCGGCAATCTTGTTACCACCTGTAATCGACCAACCCTCTGCACCATTCTCAAAGTCGGGATTGGTAAGTTGACCTGTAATATCAACACCATACTCGGCTTTCACAAACAGAGCCATCATAAGGCTCATTGCCAATAAAGTAAATTTCTTCATGGTTTGTGTAATTTTTAGTTGTTAATAATGTGTTTATAATTTAAAGACTTTTATCTACGATTAATCTCTGCGACCTAAATAAATCATCACATAGTATACCAGAGTTGCCAATGAACTGAGTGCAGCCACTACGTAAGTATAGGCTGCTGAGCGCAAAGCACTCTCTGCATCCCGATGATTGTATGAAGAGGTGACACCTGAACGACTGAGCCATGCAAGAGCACGCTGGCTGGCATTGATTTCTACGGGAAGAGTCACAAAACTGAACAAGGTGCTCATAGCAAACAACCCGATACCAAGCAGCAAAATGCCAGGAAAACTCTCCACACACATGATACCGATGAGCAGTATCCACGACACATACTTAGAAGCAAAAGATACCACGGGGACGAGTGACGAACGCATCTTAAGTGGGCCGTAGGCTTTAGCGTGCTGTAGGGCATGTCCGCACTCGTGAGCGGCCACAGCAGCAGCAGCCACACTACATGATGCATACACATCACGACTGAGGTTGACGGTATGATCGGCAGGATTATAATGATCGGTAAGATGTCCGTTTACGCAAGTAACCTTGACATCATAGATACCATTATCGCGCAACATCTTCTCAGCCACATCACGACCTGTCATGCCATTGGCCAGAGGCATCTCAGAAAACTTCTTGAACTTGCGATTCAAGTTAGCTTGTACAATATAGCTAAGTAGAGCTATTCCGATAAAGATGATCCAAATGGAATTCATACTATAAAATTAAACCGTTTTTAAAAAGTACAAAGTTGAAAGTTGAAAGAATTCCATTTGAATGGTCTTTCAACCCTCAACTCTCTAAACCTTAAACGAATTAGTCTATATAACGTTCAATTGTTTGATCGCGGTCGGGACCTACAGACACAATCTTGATGGGCACCTCAAGTTCCTCTTCAAGGAAGCTGATATAGTTATTGAATTCCTCGGGGAACTCATCCTCAGAGGTCATCTTAGTCATATCGCACTGCCAACCAGGAAGCTCTGTATAGATAGGTTCTACCTCACCCTCAATTGAATAGGGGAACTCCTCTGTTTCGACACCGTTGATGCGGTAAGCCACACATGCCTTGATAGTTTCGAAGGTATCGAGCACATCACTCTTCATCATGATGAGGTGCGTAACACCATTAACCATGATAGAATACTTCAAAGCTACGAGGTCAATCCAACCGCAACGACGTTTACGGCCAGTTACAGAGCCGAACTCATGACCAAGTGTGCAAAGCTTATCGCCTACCTCATCGAAAAGTTCAGTAGGGAACGGGCCGCTACCCACACGAGTACAATAAGCCTTCATGATACCGTACACATTACCAATCTTGTTGGGAGCTACACCAAGGCCTGAGCAAGCACCGGCACAAACAGTATTCGAAGAGGTCACAAAGGGATATGAACCAAAGTCAATATCGAGCATAGTACCCTGTGCACCTTCACACAGAACGCTCTTCTCGGCCTTCAACAGATTATTGATCTCATGCTCGCTATCTACCAAGGGGAACTGACGGAGATACTCGATACCAGCCATCCATTCCTTCTCAAGCTCAGTGATATCATATTCATAGTTCATGCTCTTGAGGATATCCTCATGACGAGCCTTAGCTTTAGCGTAGATTGCAGGAAAATCGCCAAGGATATCACCCACACGCAAACCGTTACGGCTTACCTTATCTGTATATGTAGGACCAATACCCTTACCTGTGGTACCCACCTTGGCATCACCCTTAGCTGCCTCATAAGCAGCATCAAGCACACGATGTGTAGGCATAATGAGGTGTGCCTTCTTTGAGATATGTAGACGCTCCTTCAAGGGATGTCCTGATGCTTCGAGTGCCTCAGCCTCAGCTTTGAACAACGCAGGGTCAAGCACAACACCATTACCAATAATATTCACCTTGTCGCCCTGGAAGATACCCGAGGGAATAGAACGGAGCACATATTTCTGACCTTCAAACTCTAAGGTATGACCAGCGTTGGGACCACCCTGAAAACGGGCTACCACATCATAACGCGGAGTAAGCACATCAACTACCTTACCTTTACCTTCGTCGCCCCATTGGAGGCCTAACAATACATCTACTTTCATGACTATATTATTTATTGTTTTTCTTTTCTTTCTGTTCTCTAAGTTTTTTCTCTTTACGTCTACGGGCTGCAGCACACTTTGAACATATTCCGTATATGTATAGCGAAGTATGCGCTACTGTAAAACCTTTGCTATGCGAACTCTCGATAGCCAATCGCAACTTTTCGTCAGACACCTCTGTTACCGCTCCACAAGCCATGCATATACGATGGAAATGAGTTGTCGTATCGCACGACTTCTCATATTGCGAGTTGTTGTTAAACTTATGGCGAACGACCAAATGAGCATCAACAAGCAACTCCATCGTGTTATACAATGTGGCTCTACTCACACGAAACTTGCTGGACTCGAACATCTCAAGTAGCTGTTCCATCGTAAAATGCCCCTTTATGGAATAGATAGCATCGAGAATGGCAAAACGCTCTTGCGTTTTGCGGAGGCCCTTACTTTGCAAGTATTGCTCAAAGGTGCCACGAACAGTCTCTTTGACACTATTCATCATAGTACACGTAAAGTAGCAAGCAAAGATAATAGTTTTTATTCAATATTCACCTATTATTTCGCAACTTTTGCATTTATTTCGTGCATCATTTCCCCTTCATCGACAAAAAAAACAACTGACAACAGACTCTGCGAAAGGGGACACTCGCAGAGAAGACAGCACCTCCGTGCCGTCAAAGACATTTATCGTTTCAGTTCTATGCGGAAAGTGGTACCTTTATTCAGCTCCGAATGCTTCACATAAATACGTCCCTTATGATAGCTTTCAATGATACGCTTGGCCAAAGACAAGCCCAGTCCCCAACCACGTTTCTTGGTAGTAAAACCTGGAGAGAATACACTGTTAAAGTGCCCCTTTTGGATGCCCTTACCCGTATCTGTCACATCAATATATACCCATTCATCGGTGGGCATAACCTGAATATCAATGCTACCCTCACCATCCATCGCATCGATAGCATTCTTGCAAAGATTCTCTATCACCCACTCAAAAAGCGGGCTGCACATACGTACCACAATGGGACGTTCAGGAGCCTGAAAACTAATCTTCACATGCCCTGATGAACGACGGCTTATGTAATCGGTCACACGCTTCAGGGCATTTCCCAAGTCCTCGGGTGTAGTCTCGGGCAACGAGCCAATCTTCGAGAAGCGTTCAGCGATAATCTCAAGCCGATGCACATCCTTATCCATTTCCGGGATGAGTTCGTCATCAGGATAGTTAGTACGCAACATCTCCACCCATGCCATGAGCGATGAAATAGGCGTACCCAACTGATGAGCAGTCTCTTTCGAAAGACCCACCCACACGCGATTTTGCTCCGAACGTTTCATACTGAGCAATGCAAAGAGTGCCACCAGCAAGAACACGACAAACACTCCAAATTGCACATAAGGATAAGCTTCCAAACGCTTGAGCATCAACGAATCATCATAACAAACCTCATAATATCGATCAGGTTCGTTTGTATCCATACGTATGATATGGCCAGCCTCACGCATGGCTGCAGCCTCACGCATCAAGTAACCCAATGTATCGGATTCAGGAATACGTATATTGCTATAGCTATCGATACCTCCTCTATCATCAAGCACAATGATAGGAATCGTATTATTACCTCTAATAACAGTGAGCACCAGCGTAAGATCGGTATCTCCATCGGCATTATTAAAAGTACGCATAGCCTCTGTCCACACCTCCATGCGGGCCGTCTCTTCTCGTTCAAGGTCGCGCACTAAAAAGTTAGAAAACACCAGAGATGCCACACCAAGAAGTACGGCAATGACAATAAGAATTATTTTGATAGCACGAGTGCGGTTTATCCATTCCATAGCATATAGGCTTTTCAGTTAGTAACGTACAAAAGAAAAAAATCGTATAAAACCGTCATTATTATTTATAATAGACCGAAAAAACAAACCAAAAACTTTGCCATTCGGCAATATCGCAGTATATTTGCACCCATATTTGAGGTCTTACACCCTAACACATAGCAAGAAACGAGAATAACCAGACATACCCAAACACAAAAAACAGACACAAATCTTTTAACCTTAATATCAATTTTTAATTTTATGAAAGTAAAACACCTTTTATCATTGGTAGCTGCTGTACTCTTCGTTAGCTGCAGCCAGACAAAGACACAGGTATCTCCCTACGGTACCGCATGGAACTGGGAGAATGGTACTATCGTTGTTGAGACCCCCAAGCGTCCCCTCGGTCAGAAGCATGCTCTCGGCCTCACAGCTCCTAAACTCGAGACTGTACGCGTAGGTTTCGTTGGTCTTGGCGCACGTGGTCCTTGGGCCGTTAAGCGCTTCGCTCACATTCCCGGTGTAGAGATCGTTGCTCTTTGCGACTACGAAGAGGCACGCGCAGAAAAGTGTCAGAGAGAGCTCCGCAACAGAGGTTTGAAGCCCGCTGACATCTACTTCGGCGAGAAGGGCTACGAAGAGCTCTGCAAGCGCGACGACGTAGATCTCATCTATGTAGCAACCGACTGGAACCACCACTTCCCCGTAGCAAAGTGCGCTTTGGAGAATGGCAAGCACACAGCTATTGAGGTTCCCTCAGCTATGACTCTCGCACAGTGCTGGGAGCTCATCGACCTCTCAGAGAAGACACGTAACCACTGCTTCATCCTCGAGAACTGCTGCTATGACTACTACGAGATGAACGCTCTC
>JAEIGA010007087.1_pt1 | contig 17050 bp, 10 predicted proteins | sample 9270691 | NCBI WGS metagenome assembly JAEIGA01 (sample SAMN17057246, study PRJNA624740) | gut metagenome | biome: biome; isolation source: fecal sample | host: Bos grunniens | place: China: Xizang | collected 2019
GTAGCGCCTAGTTTGAAATCTTCTTTTTTCACCTTATTTAAAATAGTCGATATTTGATTAGACGTTCCTGCTTTCGCATAATATTCTTTATTGGAATAATCGGAATACGCATAACTCGTAAGTGTGTCAAAACTCAAACCACTTGTATTGTTTTTCTTTTCTTTTTCAATAACACTATCTACAACACTCTCAAGTAAATCTCTACTAACGAGATTGTAAGAAAGTTCTTCAACAAAGTTACGTATAGGGTTTTGTTTATATTGTGTTGCATTATATCGTGTGGGAGTTTTTGCACTATCGCTATTTGTTGAAATACCCCATCCTGATTTCGAATATCTAACTACATCAAAATTCGTAAATAAATCTATATTATTATCATTTGCATATTCAACAAGGGATTTATACCCTTTATTACCGCCATAAACATTTGAGAAATTTTTGCCCCCAGCTATTATAGTCGGCAACATTCCTCCATCGCCAAAGTTAGATAGTTTAACAACAGGATTTATACCTATTTCCTTTTTTGCCTTTTCAATTATTTCACTAGCTTCATCAAAAGTTGTAAGTGAAACAAGTTCTTCTGTAGGGACACCAAGTGTTGATTGAGAAATTTTTGTTCCGCCTAAAATATTTAACGCATAAGCAACAAACTCAGATGAAGTTTTTTTGGCATCAACACCCAATATTTTTTTATAAAGATGTGCCATTCCATTTATGTCGGCACTATTCTCAGATAACGGATAGTATGATATTGATACTTCTCCTTGGAATAACGATTTTGAAGTTCGTGTAAATACACTATTACCAAAAGCACCTGAACCATAACGATAAGTATCGTAACCACGGAAATAAAATTCAGCAAAAACATTTGAACGTTCCATGCGTTCATTACCTGTTTCAGCGTTGATAACAGCAGTTTCTGCATTATTATCTATAATAGCAAAAATCGCATTTTTACCATCCTTGGCTCCAAAAACAGGTAATCTTACTTCTTCGACATCACTATAATACTCCGCAACTCTTCTAGCTTTATCTGAACCGTATACTTCCCCGCTCCAGTTACGCACTCCATCGGGATTTATACTTGAATTCATTATTGCACCCATACCGGAAGGAACAAATAAATACGAATCATCATTGGCAGCGGTAGAACACATAAACGGTGCGAGTGAAATTGAAACTAATTGGCCGCTATCGGAATTCTCTTTTATTTCAGAACCTTTTATAGAGACTTTTAAAGAACTATCGTTCAAAACGTAATTTACTGGTATAGACACATTTGCATCTTTAAAGTAATACGTTACCTTGATTCCATTTTCAATTTGCTTACAATCAATGCTACCGCCTTCATCGAACGAATTATATATATCATATGTAGTCCAGCTAAGCATTACAGGGTCTGCTACATTGATTTTAACCGCGGAATTAGCATTACCGCTTGTCGAACCATCATTATACAAATCATAATTTATATCTGACCAAACTTTACCGGTTTTATTGTCAATTAGCAAAATACATTTTGCATCGCTATCCCATTTAAGTGTCAAATTTGGATTGGAGGCTACAATTTGAGAATCAATAATATCAATAGATTCATTGTCAACGTATCCTGGGTTAATTATTGCACTTTGCTTACAACCAGTTAAAAACACCGATATAAGTAGAACTGACATAAACATTGACAAAGTTTTAAACCATATAGGATGAAAAATTATACCCTGTTTGTTTTTGATCATAGTCACGCCTCCTATCATTAATTTAACTATCTGTACAATATTTCCTCATAAACCGAGCCTACAAAGTTACCCAGTTGTGCTAACATTATTGTACAAATAAAAACAACAAACACTGCTAAAATCATTAAGAAAATTGTGGGAATAGTAGTTAATAAAAGTTTAAAGAAATCATATTCGTGCACCGTCATAATGGCGATTGCCAATAAGAAGAATGTGAAAATCCATATTACGGTGTCAAGTCCGCCTATAAATCCAGATGCCGAAAGAGGAAGTAAATTTGTAAGCACTACTCGTATAAACATATAAAGTATCATTGGGACTAACGAATAACTCGTAGCACAATACACTTCTTTTAATGTACCCTTACCCGAAAAGATTGCACAAACAAGCCAGTTTGCAATAGACCATAAAAGTAAGAGTATTACCGTTCTACCCACAGTGAATAATGAGTTATATGTTGAAATATCACTTGAAGAATATAAAAATCCGGATAACGTATCATTTACATAAAAACTAAGATAGAGCGCAACTGTAATGACTATTGAAATCTTAATTGAGCCCAAATTTTTATGTTTAAGTTTATCAAAACTATCAAACGGATGGAATGGTATTTCAAACAATACTTTAAATTTAGGACTGATATTTTTGAAAATTTCTTTACGTTTTAAGTATTTTACTAACAATAAAATACATATTACTAATGTTACAAAGATAATAAGTATCACTACAAAATTATCAGCAATATAACTTTTTAAAATAGTGCTCCAAGCCATATCATAGATTTCATAATCAAGGGCTTTTTCAGCATATTCCATTGCAACTCTATAGTCACCTGCATTATAACTGGACCAAGCAAGTCCGCGCAAAGCTAATTGATTTGTATTGTCCTTTTGAAGAACAGTTTCCCAAATAGGTGCCGCTTCATCATAATCACCGCGCAAGAATATCGCTTGTGCTTCTCTTAAAAGCTTACCATATTCTGTTTGTTTAAATATAGTGATTGAACCTGTAGCAGAGTCACCTACAACCACATCATCGCCATAAACATCCATACAAATAGGTTTTTCAAAAACACCTAACTGTTTACCTTGCTCTATGCCACCACCAAAAGCTCCTAAAAGATTAGATTCTTTATCATAAAGATATATAGTGCCATGTAAACCGTCTAATACAAAAATACTATCATCTTCACCGCAAGAAACCGCAACAATGTCTTGTGCAATATAAAATCCGGTTTGCTTTTCTTTAATAACTAGGTCACTTTCAAGGAAATTATAACTATCAGATGCTATATAACCGTTTTTTTGTGAATGTTTATATAAAATATTCGAACCATTTACCGTGATTTTTCTAATTTGACCCGTTTGGTTTCTATCTTTTTGAGTTCTTCCTGTTGCAGTAACAAGAAACTCTTCTGAATCTAAATCAAAATCAACAAAAGAATATGGCAAAGTCTTTAATGAAGACGATTTCTTTTCTTCGTTACTTGTTAATTTATCCCACAAAAATGAAAGTGTATCTAATGCTCCGCTTTTAACAGTATTAGCACCATAAAAGCCTAAAAATTCAAGTTCAGGAGTATAAATCAAAGCTCCGTAATAACAACTTCTACTTAAAATATACATATAACCCTTTTGGTCAATTTGCATTTTTATTGGTTGATATAAAAAATCATCCGAAATCAAATCGTCATTTGGAGCATCCAGTATTCTTTTAACAACACCGTTTTTATCTAATATTAAAATGCGAGAATTATTTGTATCGCAAATATAAACTTTACCTTTATGTACATATATACCCATAGCACCGGTAAAATCCACTACCGTTCCAGTTTCATCAACTACAATCAATTCAGTTTTCAGTGTATAATTTGCATTGAGAACAATCACACGTGAAGTTTCACCACAAAGAAGATAAATCTCGCCATTTTCCGCATATACAATATCTGTAATTCCTTCAAAGGCGGATTCAAGCCCTAAAGAAGAAGCCGTTATCCTTTCTACTGCAGTATAAATTTCTTTCGAAAGTTTTAGATTTGTTGTATCGCCCGGCTTTTCTATACGATTATAAGTATCTGTTGGTGCTGCGGCAACTGAAAGTGAACACGCCACACTTAAAACAACACATAGAATAACTACTAATGTTTTTTTTAACAACTTTACCGCCTTCCTTTCCTTATATTTTCAAAAGTATATAACCAAAAATGCATTGGAATAACTTCCGTCAAATAACTATATATTTATTTTTATATTTATGACGAAAATCATTCCGATACAGCGGGAGAAAACCTCCCGCCCATCAGTTAATCTATAAATACAATCTTTTTAGGAGAACTATCAAATTCTTTTACTGCATCTTCAAAAATCTTTTGACTTGTAATTCTAACAGCTTTTCCTTGAAATTCAAAGTCAGTTAACGATGCTGAATAATCAGTATAACGTTGATAATAGGTATTACCTGATATATTAGCCTTTCTCTTAACGCCATCAAAACCTGATTTTTTAAAATGGATAAACTTTGAATATGCACAATCGAAAATATTATTTTTCATAGTCATATCAAAATAGCCGAGATTTGAAGCCGAACCAGAAAGTATACCTTCAATACCACGAAGCCCCGCATCGTTCTTGCGATTACCCCAACCATAACCAATAGCACTTATAATGTTATTGTTGCAAACAAAGTTTGTGACTTTGCAATCCTTATTTTGCTTATTGTGATCCCAAACTTCAATTCCGGCACCGCAATACTCAATAAGGTTATCACTAAAACTAATATTCTTATAATCGTGGCCATTGTCACCTTGCCAAGAAATTGCCGTATCAAAAACCTGATAAATCCAGTTATTATCAATTGTACAATCTGTGGCACCATCCCATATTTGGACTGCATTACCGGCTCTGATTTGGCCCGAGCTTGCATTACCGCCTATCCAAGCCATTTCACAATTTGTGACATTAAGTCCTCTAGGATAATACCAGCCCCAAACAGCACCAGCTGCAGAATACTTAAGCGATAAATTGTCTATTGTGATATTTTCAAAAGCTGCATCAATATAGAAAATAGCTATATTTGCACAAATTTCTATATCATCATACACCTCACCGGGATTGCCTTTATCACAGTATAAATATAAAAGTGAATTTAACTTGTTGTGATAAAATTGCCCGTTAGATTCTAACTGCTCCAAACCGTTTGCTTTTCTAATACCTGCATCTTCACCCCAGTTAAACACAATACACCCAGGATCATCATAACCATAATTAGCAACCCAAACATTTTTCTTTTTTGTTGGAGTCCACAAAGTTTTTATTGCGTAATTTTTAGGTGAAGCATAGATAGCAGGTTTTTCACCCTTTCCATAAGAGCCGTAAATAACACCAGGAATAGCATTTATAGGTTCTGTAATTCTAAATTCCGAGCCACGCTCAAAAAGTATTGCATCTCCAGGACCAGGGTTTAAAAGTTCGGCGGTAAATATGTTTTTAACTGCGGTTTTTGGTGTCAAACCATCGTTTTTATCATCACCATTTTCTGAAACATAAATCTTTTTGCCTTTTATTTTGTAATATTCTTCTGTATTGCCTGTATTTAAAATTTCTTTTCTACGTTTTTTAATTTCAGAATCCACCATACTTTTAATTGGCGTACCGGTATTCTTATTGATAATAAGTTCATCACGTCTAATGTACTTTGTACTGTCTTTTTCATTAGATAAACTTTGCTCTTCAACAAAAATCTCACCATTAAATTTGTTATTAACAACTAAACTATTTTCCGAAGAAATACTGCTATCCGAGGATGTTTTTTCAGAGGATGCATTATCAGAGGATGCATTATCAGAGGATGACGAATCAGTATTCGTACTTTCAGTATTTACAGAGTTACATGCAGTTGTCAAAACCAATAACATTATGCACAATAACATAGCTATTACTTTTTTAAATTTAAAGGGATTTAGCAAAAGTGTTTTCTTATCTTTTGGCATTTATATATTGCCTCCCCGAATATTATCTTAAAATCACAAATATTATTTTAATTTGGCGATTCTCTTATTGTAGTCTTGAGTACGCTTATCAATTATGGGTTCATATTTATTAAGAACAGATACTGCCTGAGCACCTGTTGCGGTACCAATATCTTTCTTTATGTCATTTTGAACGCCGCCATAATAACGATGTTCTTCAAATCCTGCACGCCATTTTCTATTAGGAATATCCATTAGAAAATCATATACTTCAACAGCTTGATCATTACAGAAGAAAGAATTAACATCATAATTTTCTCTTTCGAGGAAATAGCGCAAGAAATACGGAGCTATGTCAGCATTTTTAGCACCTTTTGCAATTCCGTATGCTTCATATTCACCAAACATAACAGTTTCAGTTTTACCGTTTTCGCTTGGGAAAGGTACAACCGACAAAGAACCTGCTTTTTTAAGAGTTGTGAAATAAGCGTTCATTCTTCTTGCTAATATCATGGTTGTACCAAAGAATAAGCATTCACTTCTATCAAAAGCTTCGGTTTGCCATCTGTAATTGAAAATTTTTGTTGTATTCAAATAATCGCACATTTCTTGTGTGCGTTTAACAAAGTTGGCATCATTCATAATATTTACAAACTTGCCGTTTTTGTATTCAATAGGACCCGAGTAGCCAAAGAAAGACTGATATTCATTTATACCGCCTGTATAAGAATATTCTGCCTTTGCGAGTTTTTTATAATCCTTACAAATTTCAATAAACTTATCAACAGTCCACTTGCCATTTTTCCACAACTTATATGGGTCATCCAAATCATATTTCTTAATTAACGCTTTGTTATAAAGAATAACCTCCGGTGAAGAAATGTGTGTCCCTTCTACACTTACACCAAAACATTTACCATTATATGTATAGTCCTTCATTACCTGTTTATCCCAAGAGTCACTTGAAAAATCAAAATCCACTTTATTAAGATCTTGAACATTGGTTAAACCAACGGGATTTGGGTCACGCAAACGAACAAGGTCAGGAGATTGACCAGAAGCTACCAAGTTTGCTAATTTAGTTAAATAATCATCAAAGTTAGCAGTTATCCACTTAACTTCAATTCCTGTTGCTTTTTTAAAATCATCTATAACTTTAGGCGCTCCAGTATACTCACGTGATGGATTCCAGTTATAAACTGTGATAGTTTTGCCTTTAGCAGAAGCGGGAATAGTCTTCAAAAAAGCATTCAACGACTGTGAAGTTGAACCCGAACCACCGTTTCCCGTACTGGTAGTTTGAGAATTGCCGCCAACATATTCTTCCGAAGAACCAAAGAAATCATCATCTGTATTTTCAGATGATCCCTTGTCTGACTGTGTCTCAGTTTGAGCCTGTGACTGTGTATCTGCTTGTGAACCTGAATTTTCATTATTACCACATGCAGACAACGACAAAACAATACATAAGGTCAAGAATAGAGACATAATTTTTTTTAGATTGGTTTTCATTTGATATTCTCCTTTTTATTTTTTATTAAAACCGACTACGGTTATTAACCTACTATACCACTTGTAGCAATACTTGAAATAAACTTCCGCTGAATCAAAATATAAAATATTATCAGCGGCAATATTATAAGTACGCTTCCTGCGAGTATTATTCCTGATAAACTCATATTTGCTTGTGCTGTACCTGTGCCTAATACATTAGAGACAGTATCAGCCGTCAAATTTCGTAAGGCAACACTTAATGTCGGAGTAGTTGAAGCATACATTTGAGATAGATAATAATCATTCCAATGCCACACAACAGAAAATAATAACACTGTGATAGCAGCAGAGCCAGACGAAGGAACAACTATTGAAACAAAAGTTTTTACAGGTCCGGCACCATCTATCCAAGCGGCCTCTTCCAATTCTTTAGGCAACCCTTTATAGAACTGTGAAAAAATATAAATAAATAACCCGCCTTTAAGACCTACACCAAAAATTGAAGGTATCCAGAAAATTCCCACGCCTTCAGTAAGATTGGGACGCAATTCCTTACCTACAAGGGAAGAAATTCCTTTAAGTATTCCAAATACGTCGGCGTAACTGAAATTTAAATAGCTTGGTGTTATTATCATCATTGTAGGGACTAAAATATTTAATATTAAAAGTACATAAAGTATTTTACGACCCGGAGTTTTAAATCTTGCCAAACCATAAGCTGCTATAGCGCAAGAACAAAACTCTAGTAATGCTGCTACAATTCCATACACAAATGTATTTTTTAGTGAGTTCCAAAAATCCAAAACTTTTATAGCGTTAGTATAATTACTAAAATCAAGCCCTGTAGGAACCCAGTTCACCATTGGGTCAAGATTATCAATGGAACTTTTAAACGAACCAACAATCATATAAATAAAGGGATATAATATTACAAAGCCAAACGACATAAAAAATAGATATCTTATGATATTTGTGCTTATAACTTTGGTGGTTTTAATCCCGACCGTTTTCAATTTGCTTTTATTTTGTTGCATATTCACACCACCTAAACATCAAGAAATATTTTGCGGATTATAAAATATATCCGCCGTCCTCAACGATTTGCTGACGTAACAATTGAACATCTATATTATGCACATCTACATTTTCTTGCGATTTCGCTATAGCAGCTGCTTTACCTGCCGCTTCACCCATACAAAGACAAACGGGCATAACTCTTATACTTCCATTGACTGCACGGTCAGTTGAAATACTTCTTCCGGCAATTAAAACATTTTTAAGTCCCTTAGGTGTTAAGCACCTGTAAGGTACACCGTGTGACTCACCCATTTTATAGCGGCAATTTCTGCTTTCAACGTTCAATTTACCTTCGTTGATAAGTTTTGCTTCTTCCGCTGTATGGTGAACATCTAAGAAATAACTGTTACGACAAATCTCATCATCAAATGTTCTTCTTGCAATATAATCATCAGAATTAAGAACATAATCACCCAATATTCTACGGGTTTCACGAGTACCAATAAAAGGTGCAGTTAAAGAAATTGAAGATTGACCAAAGGTTTCAGGACGGTAATCAACTAAAGCCCTGTGAATTTCATGTGCCATTTTTCTGCCTTCAATCAAACCTTTTGAAACGCTAATCGGGTCAGTATTATCTACATCCCAAATATGTCCTGCATTAAAACCGATTGTACCGTTATAAACTTGAGTATTGCACATATGTGTATCAGGGATGTTGTATTTACCTGAAGCCACAATTTGATGAATTTCACTATTAGGATTTTCGCCGTGCAACCATTGACCCTCTTTGTAAGCTTTCATATCAACATTGGAAATCTCAAAACAATGAGTAGCAGGTTGCAATCCTCTTTCAAGATCTACTGGCAAAACCTCTGCGCCAGCCATGAATGATAAGTCGCCATCACCTGTACAATCAACATAAACTTTAGCTTTATAAGCAGTAAGTCCCGCTTTATTACTAACAATAATCGCATTAACTTCTCCGTCGTTAACATCAACAGCGCAAAGACTTGTATTAAATAGTATTTCTGCGCCCGATTCTATAACTTTCGTATCATAAACAAACTTTAAATGTTCAGGATTTATTGGTATCCAGTCATATGAATCGGGTTTTGCATGTGGAACTCCTTTTTTAGCTTCAAGAAAAATTTCAAACGCAATTCCCTTATAAATAACCTTTTGTTTATCAGTAAATGGACACCAAGCAGGTACCAATCCCATAGTACCAAGACCACCCAAACAACCCGAAGCCTCGATTAAAAGGGTTTTCGCTCCTTTTCTTGCTGAAGCAATAGCAGCGGAACAACCTGCAGGTCCACCGCCAACAACAATAACTTCATAATCATCATTAAGTTTTAATTCCATTGGTTTTAAGGTGAATTTTTTCATTATAAACCTCCGTTAATTTAACCGATGTTTAACCCATCACAGCATTAGCATTCGTTTTCATTGTATGTGCTTGATTGCTATCTATTTTAATTTTTTCAGTCCATATAATATCTTGTGACGATGTGCCAAGCATAAAACTATACACACCTGGCTCTAATACCCATTCATTAAGACAAACGTTGAAATATTTTAAATCTTCAATTTCGAGCGATAATACAACTTGCTTTTTCTCACCGCTCTTTAGAGATATCTTTTCGAATGTTTTAAGTTCTTTAACCGAGCGTGAGATACAAGAATTTTCTTTTGTTGCATAAAGTTGTAAAACTTCACTACCTTCAAATTCACCGACATTTTCAATTTCAAAGCCGATGTCAACCGTATTTTCAGTTTTAGTCGCCGAAAAATTGGATAAATCAAATTTTGTATAAGATAAACCAAATCCAAAAGGATATTCTATTTCGTCGATATGTTTATCGTAATAGCGGTAACCTACATCTAAACCTTCTTTATAACAAACCTTTAAACCGTCACCGGGATATTCGAAATCTTTACGCATGACTTTAGGGAATGTTTCAGAAAGTTTACCTGACGGATTAACATTACCTGTCAAAACATCTGCTATAGCTTCTGCGGCACCTTCTCCTGCTAACCACATATTAACTATACCTGCAACTTTATTTTTCCAATTATCAAATATCATAGCGCCGCCCGACTGAACAACAACTACAACATTTTGATTTGCACTGGCAACAGTTTCAATAACAAATGAATGATTAGGATTTAATTCTAATGTTCTTTTATCAAACTGTTCGGTATCCTCAGAAACCATAGCTCCTGCAAATACTATAACTGCATCACAACCAGCAACAAATTCCTTCCAAGTATTAACTCCTCCCCATATAGCCTTTTCCGGCAAATTCACGCCGTTAAAAATGGGCATATATATAATTTCCACATCATCACTTAAACGTTTTTTAAGTTCTTCCAACGGATTTTTGATATATTCCAAAGAAGGAAATACTTGTGCACTTCCTTGTCCTGTAACTAGAGGTTTTTCGGCATATTCACCGATTACTGCAATTTTCTTAATCTTTTTAGTATTTAGAGGAAGAACATTATTTGCATTTTTCAGAAGAACTATCCCTTCACCTGCCACCTCACAAGCAATATCGTGTTGCTCTTTACGGTCGTATTTTTTCACTTTTACGGGTTTGTTCTTTTGGATGAATTTAAGTAGTCTTTCTACAGCTTTATCAATTTGCTCGATAGTAACCGTACCTTTTTCTAAACCGACTGTAATTTGGTTTAAAATATTTCGGTTTTGTGGCATTTGTAAATCAAGTCCTGCAGCAATTGACTTACATATATCGTGAACAGCACACCAATCCGAAATCACGCAGCCATCATATTTCCATTCATTTTTCAAAATATCTGTCAAAAGATATTTGTTTTCTGAACAATAAATAGAATTAACTTTATTGTATGCGCACATAACACTGAATGGGTTTGATTTTTTAATCGCTATTTCAAAACCCCTTAAATAAATTTCGCGCATTACACGAATATCAGCTTCCGAACTGATATTCATACGATATTTTTCTTGATTATTAAGTGCAAAGTGCTTCAAACAAGTACCTACGCCTCGTGACTGAACACCGTTTATATAAGCTGCACCAATTTCGCCCGACAAAACTGGGTCTTCAGATATATATTCAAAATTTCTACCACATAATGGTGTACGTTTTATATTTATACCAGGACCTAAAATTGTATTGATATTATGTTCGATACAATCATCTGCCAAAGCTTGACCCATTTTATAAATCAAGTTTTTATTCCACGTAGCACCAACCATAGCAAGACAAGGAAAAGATGTACAATTTCTTTCTTCCACAGTGCGTATACCGTGTGGACCATCTGCCATATATACAGATTCTATGCCCAGACGTGAAATTTCGGCAGTATTCATACTGGCGGCGCCTGTTAACAATATTGCTTTTTCCTCTAATGTCATTTGAGAAATAATCTTACTTATTTCCATAAATCCGCCACCCTAATATAAAATAAGAATTACTGTTCATCATTTTCAATAAAACCTTCACCATAAACTGATATTACATCACTTGCAATGATAAACGCTTTACTATCAATAGATTTTATTTTTTTGCAAACAATTGGCAGCTGTTTAGGCGAAACCACACATAGCAAGGTTAATTTTTCATTATTTGAATACATACCTTTTCCATAGAGTGCAGTTACACCACGTCTAAAATCTTTTAAGATAACATTTGCTATCTCTTCACTTTTCTCTGAAATTATATAGATCTTTTTTGCATAATTACCATTGGTGCATATTATATCTGCCATCTTGACATAAATCACCAAACATATCAACGTATAACATATAATTGTAAAATTTCCTAACGCTATACCTGATATAACAATGGTGGAACAATTAATAATCCAAATCAGATTTGCAACTGAAATATGTGGAAACACCTTATTGAGCATTAGTGCAGCAAAATCGCCACCACCCGTGGATGCTTGTATACGAACGGTAAAACCTATCCCTATACCTACAAGTACACCACCCGCTATTAAAGCAATTATTATGTCTTCATCGTATTGCGGCAAATAAGTAGTTACATGTAAGAATAAGCTTGAGAATAATATTCCCATCAAAGTCTTAACAACTGAAACTCCTCCCAATAATCTATATCCAAATATAAAGAGAACAGCATTAACAACAAGATTGGTTACTGATAATGGAATATTAAACCATTCCAATAATACAACTGCAATCGCACTTATTCCTCCGGCTGACAACTGAAATGGAACTAAAAAACAATTAACACCTACTGCAAAAATGAAAGTTCCAATCATCAACATAAAACCATCTATAAGTATTGTTCTTATACTTAACTTATTTTTAATATTTACATCCATTAACACAAGTCACCTATTGCAACACCCTCATAGGTTTGGAAAAAATCTTCTGCAGCTCTACGCATGTTAATATTGATTTTTTCGTTTTCAAAATCAAATGTCATCCAAAGTCTCCCGAAATAGTCATCAATAACCTGAACATTAATAAATAATTGTGTTTGAGATTTCCAGGCAGCAGAAGTGGCACACTTATAGTAATTACCTTTTACATAAACTGAACCCACTTCACGGGAATACCCCTCTTCAGGAAAAACAGTAAAACAATTTTCACACATACCAAATATTAGAGATTTTAAACCTTGTTCGTTTTCATATTCTAAAATCCCTCTATCTTCGGCAAAAGTGAATTTCACATTTTTAATACCCATTGGATTTTCTTCTAAAACAAAAGTTTTTCGGTTTATTGTATCTATAATCGGTGAGGTCTTTTCCCCTTTTTCATGAAAAAGCTTTAAACTATTCACATAATCATTCAACAAATCATTTGCTTTTTTGTTTTCTGGTAATTGTTCTCCTATTTTTGGATAAACTATTTCGAAAAATTTATCCAAAATAGCGCTTCTCTCTTTTTGCATTCCTTGAGCATCACAATTATATATAAAGATTAAATCTTTATCCGGACAACCCATAGCATATTGAGCACCCATGCCATTAAAGAAGAAACTATTTTCATATGTACGCCAAATCAAATAACCATATCCAAATTGATTATAAGTATCCATACCATTTGCTGTACTTATAAGATTGCTTGTAGCCTCAGCTATATATTTTTCATTAAGGACTTGTTTGCCGTCCACTTTACCTTTATCTAACAAAAAGCGAATAACTTTAAACATATCCCGTGGTTTAACTAGCATAGCAGAATCCGACCACGAATGCCCGCCGGGACAAACTAAACATTCAACATCCTGCCTTTTGATACCAATATAATTAAATAGTTTTTCCTGTAAATAATCCAACATACTTTTTCCGGTTAAACGTTCAACCATCGCTCCTAAAACAAAAGAACCCGAACTATCATAGTCAAACTTGCTTCCCAAAGGCGCTTTGGTTGTTGTTTTTTGGAAATAATCAAGAACACGGTCTTCACCACGTAAATTAAACCAATAAGAATGATTTTTTGGCGTGCTCATCATAAGCATTTGGCGTACAGTTTGTTCGCCCATTTTAATGTCTTTTAAATTTTTACACTCTTCTGAAAAATACTTTTTTATTGGGTCATCAAGATTTAGCAAACCATCTTGCAGGGCAAATCCAACAGCTATCGCTACAAAACTCTTAGTATCCGAATAAATTCTGTGCCTGAAATCGGCTGTAAAAGGCTCATAATATTTCTCAAATAAAATATCGTTACCACGACCAATTACTATGCTATGTGTTGAAAGTTCTAATTCTTCAAGAATCTCAATATATTCTTTGATACTTTCAGAAGGGATTCCGCCCTGTTCAGGAGTAATATTCATTTATATCACTAATTCCTTATATTTCCGTTAATATTTCACTAATTGCAACAGGACGTTTTTCTTTAATAGAAATATTAGCTGCCGCACCGATAATGATAGAATGCGCTCCATCTTCAGTACCTGCGCAGTGTCCGTAAATATCTTCCCTGTCACCCACAAATACATCACGTAAAAGTCTTGTATCACCGCCGTTATGACCTTCAGCAGAGAACTCAAACTCAATATCATGTACCTTATTATCCAAATCAAAGAATTTAATAAATCGGGCATTATTTTTAAAGTCAGGACCGCTTTCGGGTAAATAAGCTTCAAGTCTGCCTTTACTTCCGTTAAACGAAATTCTCCAACCTTCATATGCACAAGTTGCATTTAGCGAATAAGTAAGCAATGTACCGCCATTATACTTTACATTTACGGCCATTGTATCGTAAATATCGATATCGTCAGCATAAACGCAACCATCTTTCATATAGCCATCATAAGATTCATTCTTTTCAAAAAGACTCTTCTCGCGATTATTAAATGTATAGTAAAACTCACATTTATCAGCAAATTCACAGTTTCTACAATTTGTACCCTTCATACCATTAGCATATTTTTTAGAACCATTAGTACCGTAAAGATTTAATTTGCCGAAAGCAAAAACTTCTTCTGGATCTTGGTCAATCCACCAGTTCACAAGGTCAAAATGGTGAGTAGCTTTATGTACCAAAAGTCCACCTGAATTTTTCATTCTTGCGTTCCATCTACGGAAGTAACTGGTACCATGTGCCAAAACTTCCATATTTCTATCAAGCAACCATTCAAAATGAACGCTAAATACGTCGCCCACTATACCCGAACTTATCAATTCCTTGATTTTTGTCATAAACGGAGAGTAACGGTAATTAAATGTTACAACTACTTCTCTTCCTGTTTCCTTCTCTGCTTTTAAAATTGCATTGCAACGTTCCGCATCGATAGTCATTGGCTTTTCGGTTACAACATCGCAACCCATATGTAATGCCTTGGTTATATAATCACTATGAAAAGCATCAACAGGAGTAACAATTACACGGTCAGGATGTGTTCGATTAATCATTTCTTCGAAATTATCAAATACAGGAACGCCAAACTCCTCTCCTACGGTCTGAGCGCGCCCCGGATTTATATCATAAAATCCCAATAATTCGCTACAATCAGAGTGTGTTTCTTTAATAGCTCTTATATACATATAAGCTCTCAAACCCGTACCTACTAATACATAAGTTTTCTTCATTTTCTTCATCATCCTTATACTACACAATAATTGCAATAATCGTTACACGATTAACCACTATAGAAATTATAACATTTCCCCTCAAAATAACAATGTCATATTTTTACCATCGCACAAATATATATACAAATCTTTACCTTTTGATACAAAACAGAAAAATCACTGTTGACTTTTTTGCGATAAAAATGTAATATTTATTTGAAATATCTTCACTAAAACAACCTCAAACCACGTTTTATTCGAATTTTAACGATGTATACAAATGTAAATATTTGACAAATTATCCCAAATTTGAAAGGAGTGATTACCATTATTTCCGAAGCGCTGCTTTTTGACCAAAATTTTTATACTGAATTCAGTGATAAAAACTGGCAATTTTCATTTGATTTAAGGCATTTTCATCGTTCATACGAGATTTACTATTTATTAGAAAATGAAATTCTATATTACATAAATAATAAAGTTTATCATGTAATGCCGGGTTCAGTAATCATTGTTCCACCAAACACCATACACACCACCCGCTCATTAAATCAACTCAACAGAAAACGTATTTTAATAAACCTTCCCTTACGTTATATTGAGTCTTTTTTGGAAGATGACCCTAATATTTTAAAAAATCTTCACAAACCACCAATTCACTTAACTGGCACAAAAAAAGAAAAGATCGAAAGTTTATTCTTTTCTATACTGGAAGAATTTAACTCTAACTCACCAAGAAAAATTTTAATCAAATCTTTACTGGGCCAATTATTGATAGAATTAGGCGAGGTCTCAAAAGAAAACTTTAAATCCGACATAGCAAGCTGTGATGATGCCGCAACAAGACGTATGTTAGACATCGTAGATTACATAAATCTAAATTACCATAAAAAAATCACTCTAGAATCCCTATCAAAAATGTTTTTCCTTAACCCTACTTACATTAGTCGCTCATTTAAAGAAAAATTTAATATTTCTTTTTCAGATTATTTAAGAACTGTTCGAGTAAAAGAAGCTTGCGAATTATTGGAAAATTCTTCGTTAAAACTCGACAAAATAGCTGAAACTACCGGATTTGCAGATAGCAGCGATTTATGCAGAACATTTAAAGCTATTATGCGCATAACACCATCAAAATACAAATCAAACCGTATCAATAATTCAAATACTTAATTAATATTACGTTTATAAGCGTGGTTCCTTCAAAATTCACCAATCCTTATCTTCCTTTCTAAGATATATAACGCATCAACACCTTCCTGATGCGATAATATTTTAAGGCCCCACGCTTATTATAAAATGTTGTGATATCTCACAACGCCAAATGACAGTTGATATTTTGAATAGAAATATCGGCTGTCATTTTTTATATTTCAATTTAAATGCTACTAAATACATTATTTAAAATCTTACTGGAATTTTTTTAATATCTAATTTAATTATTATTTTCGCTCCAAAAGGTAATAATCAAAACCTCCATCATAAGAAACTTTTGTATACTTATTTTTAAAAAGAAACACTTTGTGCGCTTTTATCTCACATTCGATTCTTATTTTATATCTTTTAAACTCACTAATCAAATATACAAATAATTAATTTCACAAACACCCCTTCAAATGGTTAAAAGAGTATTGAAATTTATTATTTGTACATCAAATCTCACCCCCCACAAAGCAGCACGCTTTGTGGGGGGCTCATTAATAAATTGGTACTCCGTAACCTAAGATTCGTGAATCACCTGAGTTATATTCAAGTTTTTTACACGCATCTCCGGAATTGCCTTCAATAGTATAAA
>JAEIGA010007088.1_pt1 | contig 17048 bp, 12 predicted proteins | sample 9270691 | NCBI WGS metagenome assembly JAEIGA01 (sample SAMN17057246, study PRJNA624740) | gut metagenome | biome: biome; isolation source: fecal sample | host: Bos grunniens | place: China: Xizang | collected 2019
CATATTCCTTAAAAAATACCGAGGGCGATGATTATTACGGCCACGCAGGCGGAATAGCATCTTCCCAAAACACTGTTTATGTTACATCAGAAGGCGAATGCTACACATTCCCTTCCACATTGTTCAAAACGTTAAAAAATGGTGATTCAATCCAATTTCAAGGCAAGTTCAAATTAAATACAGCCGGTTCATTTGCTTGTATATACAACAACATTTTATGGACGGGCGACTTTGTTGAAAACAATGATAAGGTTAAAGAAGTCAAAAAGGATGTTACTACCCTTCAGAATGGAGAAACATTCTATGCATACTGTGAGGGCTACGCCTTGAAAGAAGGCTTACCCGATGTAAAAAAAATCAACAGTGATTCTACTGGTTATGTGCCTGATTACATAATTGCAATACCTGAACAGGTACAAGGAATGGCTTTTACTAAAACAAATAAAATCATTTTCAGCACAAGCTACGGACGAAAGAACAATTCAAAAATTTACGTTTACGAAGACTTCCTTGTTAAAGAGAAATCAGGAATTAAAATGATTGACAACAAAGAGGTTGACCTTTACGCCTGCAGTAGTAGTTACCTTGCAGAAGAGATAGTAGCCCTTCCAATGTCGGAGGGTATGGCAAACTCACCTGATGGTATTTATATCGCTTTTGAATCAGGCGCAAAAAAATACAGGCAAGGAAGAGGCAAATTCCCTGTAGATACTCTTTATTACACAACAATTGAATAATATAAAATAACACGGCAGATTTAATCTACCGTGTTATTTTTATATTTTTATAAACTGCTTTAGCTTAAAGGAATAAATGTATTTTTCTTTTACAGGAACGCCTATACAAGCTGTAAGAGCCTGAGAATAGATTTCAAGCTGAGGAGTATAAATCGCTTTAAAAACCTCAAGTTCTGTTATATTATCGCTCTTATAGTCAATAAGCACTGCTTCACCATTTTCAATAAATGCGCAGTCAAACTTACCCTGAACAACAATTTCTTCATCATATATTTCTGAAGAAATATCCTTATACAGTTCCCCTGCTTTTTTCAAGAAAGAAAATTCAAATTCTTTATGTATATCACCCGAGGAAACAAGACGCTTACCTATATCCGAATCAAAGAAAGCTTCAACAGATGAATTATCTAAAACAGAAAGCTCTTTATCGCTTACAAGACCGTTAGAAAGCAAGCGATTCTTTTCTTCTTCAAGATTAGAGGATGCTTTTTTAAAATCACACAATTCAAGGAATTTATGAATCGCTGTTCCCCTGTCTGCACCTGTAAAGGATTCTGCAAGGAATTTAGGTTTTCTTCTTGCAAAATACTTTCTTTCGTCTAAATGGCGTTCTGTAGAGGATGCTGTTCGTTTCGCAAGGATTTCTGAGCAATCGTATTTATAAACGAAGTTTACTCGTTCATCTAACCGAGAAATTATTTCTTCATCAACATCGAAAACAACATCATTGTGTTCACCTGAAGAGATTTCAACTATTTCTCTTTCCGAGTTAACATTCATTGGATATTCTGAATTTATACTTTCGGGATTAACAATTTCACACTGCTGACGAACAATATCACACATACTATGTTTCGAAAAACAAGTAAGAAGCCATTCTGTCATTGACTTTGCTTTGTAAACAGCATATGGATGGAGTTTACCATTAGCATCAAAACCAAGATGATTATTCACCCTGATTTTCTTTTTTAGGCCATCTCTATTTTTAAAGCTACACGCAAAAACAAGGTGTTCCTTTGCACGAGTCATTGCAACATACAAAACTCTCAATTCCTCAGATGCTCCGCCATAGAGAATATCCTTCTCGGTTGCAACAGAAGAAACTGTGTTATAAGTTGTAAAGTTTTCATCATCGCGAATTTTAAGCCCTATACCTGTATTACGGGAAATCTTCAAAGGATTGTATGCATCTCTCCTATTAAAGTCAGCAGAACAATCAGCAACAATAACATAAGGGAATTCAAGGCCTTTACTTTTATGAATAGACATAATCTGCACGCCACTGGGAGACGTCACGCCACTGTAGGTGTGCATTTTTTGTGAATTGACAGCACTATCCATACTTCTGACAAATGCACCAAGACCTACCCTGCCACTTTTAGTGAATGAATCAGCAAAATCCATAAAACCACGGATATTTGCACTACGATTTCTACCGTCTTCAGCTGCAAGAAAAACATTGATTATATCAGTATCTCTTACAATAAATTTCACAAATTCATTTAGCGGATAGGACGCGGCAATATTTCTATAAAGCTGAAGTTTGTCTAAAAAATGTTTTGCCTTTTCTGAGATTTTTGCATATTCTTCAAGGCACACAAAAAGCTCCGCATTTGAATTCACCATTCTTATTTCTGAAAGCTCATCTGCTGTAAAACCGAACAAAGGTGAAAAAAGAACAGAAATCAAAGGAATATCAACAAGCGGATTATTAACAACCTTAACAAGGCTCATAAGAAGCTGAATTTCTTTTGAAAGGCTTGTATCACCATCAAGAACAGTATTAGATGAAATTCCTTCTTCTGTAAGCGCCTGGGCATAAACATGGGCCTTTTTTTTCATATTACGGAGAAGAATACAAATATCTGAACTTTCTATAGATCTTTTGCCTGTTTTGGTTGTAATAATAATCTTTGATTTTAACAAATCTTTAATATAAAGAGCTATTTGCTCTGCTTCAAGGCAAACAGTTTCAGCAGAATTATGTTCTGAAAAATCAAAGCAAAGGAGTTCAATATCAGGCTCAGGCTTATCTTCAAAATATGAAGCGCCGAAAACAAGCTCTTCCTTTTCGTTGTAATCAATTTCACCAACATCCTCACTCATTATTGTAGTGAAAATATGGTTTGTTGCATCTGCAATACCTTTACGGCTTCTGAAATTACGGTCAAGCCTTATTTGCGAAGGATGCTTTCCGCCATCATAATCAGGCAATCTTTTCTTTAAAGCCATAAAAAGCTGAGGACTTGCTAAACGGAATTTATAAATACTCTGCTTGACATCACCAACACAATATAAATTACTGCAATTGCGTGAAATCGCTTCAAAAATTATATTCTGAGCCTGGTTTGTATCCTGATACTCATCAATAAAAATCTCTTTATATTTAATCTGCAGAGAAAGAGCTAAAGGTGTAGGCTCCCAACCGTCATCTTTAAATTCTACAAGCAAATCAATACTCTTATGAAGAATGTCATCAAAAGCGTATGCGTTACGCTCTTTTTTCATTTCAGCAAGAGTTTCTTCAAGCATTATAACAGAATCGCAAAGCTTTTTTATTATCGGCTTTAACTTAAGAGAATCTGCTTTATGCTCAGCATCTGTCGGTAATTCAAGGGCTTCAATGGATTCGAGATCCGCCTTATAAACCTTAAAAGCTTCTGCAGCAAGGTCTTTTATATAATTATTCACCTTTGTATTTCTACCATCGCAAGTAAAAAATATTCCATCGCGAATCATTGAAACCATGCTGTCCCAGTTGCGATTGTCTATACAATCAATTAACTGTTGCAGTCTTTCTGCGTTAACATTAAATTTATTAACAAAATTGGGGTTGAAGCCGCCGCTTTCTTCAAGAAGTGAAACAGCTTTTAACAATCGTTTTCGATGATAATCTGCAAAAAGTCTGATGTCTTTATAAATTATATCTGCCCATACTGTATCATTGGGAGTTTTGTCTTCAGAAAATGAATCAACTACGCTTTCAAGCCACAGCTTTGGTGACGGATATGAACGAGAATCTTTATATAAACTATAAATAACCTCACCAAGTCTGCTATCGTCACGTTCACTCAAAAACATTGATGTAAGCTTAATAAAGCTATCATCATTCTCCTCATAAAGCTTATTAATAACCACTTCTATGGCGTCATTAGTCATTTCAGCAAGGTCTTTATCGTCAAGAACAGAATAATCAACACAAACATCTGCCTTGGTAAAATTTTCTTTAACTAATTTCTGACAGAAAGAGTCCATTGTGCATATATCGGCAAGCGGAAGTGATGCCATCTGTTCGCGAATATAGGTAGTATTATTGCCACTATCTGCGGTTTCTTTGAGAGCTTTATAAATTCTGTCTTTCATTTCACCTGCCGCGGCACGAGTAAAAGTAACAACAAGAATTTCAGACACACTACACGGATTATTTATATCAGATACAATGTTTTTTACACGCTCAGTAAGAACAGCAGTTTTACCTGAACCTGCCGCAGCAGAAACAAGCACCTGCATACCGCGGGATTGTATAGCTTTTTGCTGTTCAACAGTCCATTCAGTTTTGCTCATCTTCCTCACCTCCCAGCAGTTTTATAGCTTTAGAATGATCTAAATCCAGTACAGTACGAACTTCATCGCCTGATTCATATCCGCAGATAGACCTGTATGAGCAATATTTACACATTTTACCTTCATCACCATCACCCACAGGAATTGCAGGAATTTTACCCTGATGTAATGAATCGCCCATTTCTTTTATTTTACTATCAATTATCTTTGAAAGATTTTTAAAATCACCTTGGGTATATGTATTACCAACAAACTTTTCTTTTGCTTCGTCATAGCTTGCAGGAAAATATTTTGGTGCATCTATCGCCCCCATTGCTTTTAAAACAACAAGGCTTTCTAACACCATCCCCGATAATTTACCACTTAAAGTTTTTTGATTTGCTACCTCTTCAGGCTTTGGCGAACGGCTTTTCAAGTAATCCGATATACCGATTTTAGACGGAAGGTACAAAACACCTGACGGTATAAAATCGCCGTAAACATCCTTACCGTTCTTCTCGAGCGCCATTAAATACAATACCATCTGAATATTAAGTCCGTCATAAAGTTCCGAAAGCTTAAATTCCTTTTTACCCGTTTTGTAGTCAATAATACGGACATACTTTATGCCGTCTTTTTCGGCAATATCAACCCGGTCAACAGAACCACGAACAAAGACCTTACCTTCCTGAAGTTCAACCTCATACAAAGGTATTTCCTCTCCGCCAATTTCAACCTCAAACCCACAAGGCTCAAAGGAACCAACAGAAAACTCATCCTTAAGGCGGGCGATTATAGCCATACAAGTATCAACAAGTCTGTTATAAAGGAACAAAAATCTTTTTGACTTGCCGTCAAGACCACCCATTTTATCTTCAATATATTCCTGAAGAATTGAGGATACATCGTTACGAATCACATTTTCATCAGCAGAAACAAATGAACCTTTAGGATATTTTTTAAGAATTGTTTCCATAACAAGATGGACAATTGTACCGCTCTGCGCAGGGTCAAGCTCCGCTGTTCTTAAAGGCTCCGCTTTTAATCCGTAGCGCACAAAATATGAAAACGGACAATTATAATAGGATTCAATTCTGCTTGCAGATAAATACATATCCTTTTTGAAAAGGGATTGAGAAACAGTTGTGTTATCAATTTTATAGTCTCTTTCACCTGCAACATTAGAAAGGGCAAACAATCTGCCCGCATATTCTTTTTTATTTTTAAAATAATCGTAGAGAGTAGTACGAAGAACACTGTTCTCTCTGAAATTTTTAGCAAGAAGAGAAAATGCGTCATCATCACTTTCAACCAAAGAAAGTGCATCGCATTCGGATGTTGAAACAACCGTAATATTCTCAACCGACTCCAAAGCAGCATCTATTATTTCCGATGGATATAATTCAGAGCCGTCAGAATCTATAGTTTTATATGATAAATAAAGTTTATCAGTGGCTGATGTTACTGCGCAATAAGATATAAACTTTTCTTCGGGAATACTATCTTTATACGCAGGCTTTATTTCAAGACCTAAATTTGTAAGAGAAACTCTGTCTGAATCAGTTAAAATGCCACTCTGCACTGACACAAGAGGAAATTCATCCTTGTTTACACCAACAAGGAAAACAGCCTTAAGTTTTTCTGTTCGGATTCTGTCGGCACTACCAATTTTAATTTCATCAAGGCCCTGAGGGATCTCGCCAATTTCACCTGAATCTGAAAGAATAGTGAACAATTCAAACCAACGTTTAATTGACATATACTTGCCATCACCGAAGGTTGCCATTTCATCAAGCATTTCCATAAGAATATCCCAGGAAACTGCCTGACGCTCTGCTTCAACAGGGAATCCACTATCGTTAAGATTTTTATACAAATCATAAAGCTTATCCTGAATATGTTGTTTTTCTAGAAAACTATAAACAATCCCTGAAATCTCTTTACCTGTTTTGTTCTCGCAATCATTTTTCAATTTAAAAACAGGTCCGATCGCTTTCTTTCTTGATTCGTTTAGCTCATCAAGCTGTTTATGCGCTTTTTCATTAAATTCGTTACCGAAGCCGTCGGGATGCATCGTAAAACCATCACGCCAATTTGACGCGCCAACACCCCATATTAATGCATATTTTTCAAGTCTTGATATCTCCGTAAGAGTCAGATTACTTAAACCTGACTTGAGATAAATCAAAATATTTTCTGTTGTAAGATTTGAAGTAATACAGGAAAGAACGGCGTTAAGATAAACAAACAATGCCTCATATTTGAGAGAACGCCTGTTGTCTTCAAAAACAGGGATATCAAGACTCTTAAGTTCTTCTGCAATCAAAGAATTATAGGAACCCTCTACACGCTCTATAACCGCAATATCGCGACACCTGTACTCGGCTGAACGGATGAGTTTTTTTATCTGAGCAGCAATGTATTTGCACTCATCATATTTATCTGTACATTTATATACAACAACACTTCCGTCAGACGGTTTTTTCTCTGTCTTTTCATCATTAAAAATATTCTTTTCCAAGCAAAAAATATCTGACGAAAAAGCATCTGATTTTTGACTACAATAAATTTCATCGACACCTACAGAACATTTATTTGCAATTGCTCTGAGATGCATTTCGAACTCTTTTATGTAATAAAACGGTGTATACTTTCCGTCGTTTTCGTCTGTACACAATGACACATACACGTCATCTGCCTGAGACAGCATAATACTAAAGCAATCTGCTTCTTGTTTTAAAAATGACCTGAAACCATCAATAAAAACAGTTTTGCCTTTAAAAATATTGTTATTAACAGCAAATTCGGAAAGCATATTAACAGAATCTGTATCGTCAAAATAACTCTGCTTTACAAGGGCATTGTACGCATCATTAATAAGAGCGATATCCTGAAGTTTTTCCTTTAAAAAGCCATCGCCAAGAAGTTCTGCTTTTTCTGTTAAATCATCAGAAGAAATATTACAATATTTGAATTCTTTACACAAATCAACAAGCGGATTCAAAGCCGTGTAATTTGTTTTAATAGATGAGAATACATTGAGCCTACCTTCGAGAGATTGAAGTGCTTCGCTCATAATAGCCGCTCTTACACCATTATCTGCAATAGACTTGGTATAGTATGGCGTATTTTTCAAGGTTGAAAGAGCTAAACGTTTAAAACTGAATACACCAACGTTTTTTAAACCTGAAGCACCTAAATATTTAAGCATACTTCTTTCCGTTTCGAAAGAAAACTGCTCAGGAATAATCAAAAGAGGCTTACTTTCGCCTTTATTTAATTTTTCGGTAATAATCTGACGCATAGCCTGGGTTTTCCCACTCCCTGCTCTGCCTTTAATTAAATGAAGCATAAAAACCTCCGTTTTTTTATTAATTTAATAATATCATAAATATTGAAAAAATTAAATATATAATTTTAGTTTATAAGTACTTTATTTAGTACTTGATAAATGAATAATATAAAATATTCCGTAAATAATAAAAACAGAAATTTAGTGAAAGGAGAATGTTCATGTTAGACAGAATCGCTTTAATACTTGTTACAATAGGCGCACTTAATTGGGGAAGCATCGGTCTTTTCAAGTTTGACCTTGTGGCATGGTTATTCGGCGGACAAGCCGCAATATTATCAAGAATAATCTATGTTGTTATAGCTCTTGCAGGTATTTGGTGCATTTCACTTCTTTTCAGAGAAAACGAAATGGTTGGAACAGTTACAAATGACAGAGTTGAATAAAACAAAAGCACTCACTTCATAAAGAAGTGAGTGCTTTATCATTTAGTTGTTTTCAAGTTTTACAATTTTATATGTCATAACACCGCGAGGAGCTTCAACCGAAACCTTATCGCCTACCTTATGACCCATAAGAGCTTTTCCAACAGGGGATTCGTCAGAAATCCTGCCTTTTGTTGAATCTGCCTGAGCAAAACCTGTTATTGTGAATATTTTTTCAGCAGAACCCTTAGCAGTTCCTTTGATTGTTACAACAGAACCAACGTGAACAACCTCTGAATTTGTTGTTTCTTCGTCAAGAATAGTTGCTTTTAAAAGTATAGCTTCAATATCATTGATTTCTGCTTCAAGCTTCGCCTGCTCTGATTTTGCTTCATCATATTCACTGTTTTCGGAAAGATCTCCGAAAGAACGGGCAACTTTAAGTTTTTCTGCAATATCGGAACGACCGGATTTAAGTACGGCAAGCTTCTCTTTAAGCTCTTCGTAGCCTTCTTTTGTTAAAACGATATCCTGTGCCATTAATAAATACATCCTCTCAAGCAAAAATGCTTCAATTAATACCGCTATATTATATTAAAATTAACAATAAAAGTCAAGTGATAAGTAATGATTATTCTTGTCCCTCAAAAAATATATGCTTTTTGTATGGAACGACCTCAACAGCTGCGCATGCCATATTATGAGATACACCTAAATCCGTTAATTTCTTTACAAATGAATTTTCTGTAAAATATTTTTTATCAGGTACAATTTTAAAGATTTTATCACCATTATTTAACATAACTGACTTTTCTTTTTTTAGATTATTCAAATTTATATGAATTTTTTTATCATTGATAAAGCTTTCATCATTAACAAAAATATTTAATCCAAACTTATTGTAACAGTATTTCGAAAACATAATAATTTCTTTATCTTCATTACAATAGATTACAAGCCTTCTGCATATTTGAGCAAGCCTCACATATTCTTCTGAAAATCTGAAATTTTCATCATATATAACTATATCCCGAATATCCGAAGCATTAACAAAATCAATAAAAGACGACAAAACGGCTCTTTTTAGGTAGAACGAATAGTCATATAAATACGAAGATAAAAAACTGTTTGTTTCTTTATTGCGTGTATCAAGAACAGCACCCTTATATTTATTTAAAAGCGATATTATCTCTTGATTAAATAAATCATTTTCACTTATTTCAACAACGTTAAATATGATACTTCTGCAAACAAAGCTACATTTATTATGTATGATATTCTTGCGCTTTTTTCTGAATAATTTTAATGACTTTTGTTTTTTTTCTTCATTTAATTTTAATATTAACATAAAAACGCTCCCTCTTTTCGTATTGTACGAAAGAGGGAGCAAAAAATTTGTCGTAATCAGTCTGTAGCCTGAATATATTTTCCACCCGGAGTGTATCTTGTAAGATAATTCACAGGATTAACCCAACCGCCGTTAATCATCAAACCAAAATGAAGATGAGCGCCAAACGAATAACCGGTATTACCCGCATTACCGATAACATCACCCTGACGAACACGCTGACCAACACTTACTCTGATATTGGAAAGATGGGCATAATATGAAAGAACACCATTACCGTGGTTAATTACAACGTAGTTACCGTAACCGCCTCCCCAGCCCCAGTTAGCAACTTCCACTGTTCCTGCTTTAACAGAGATAACATCTGCACCATGTGTTCCTGCCCAACGGCAAGTATCGATACCATTGTGCTGTTTACCCCAACGAACCTTAAAGCTTGAAGAAATATAGGCATCTTCATAAGGAAGAGGCCATACCATATCTCCATCCACAACACCCGAACCGTAGTGAGTATTGTTTTCGGAAAGTTTATCTTCCAAATCAAGAATGGCCTCTTCGCGCTTGTCAATTGCTGCCTGATATTCAGCACTCTGTGCATCAAGCTTATTAACAATAGCCATAACCTTATCAAGATCTTTCTGAATAAGAGCTTCAGCATCCTCGATAACTTTACGTGCATCTACCTGTTCCTGCTTTTTTTCCTCATATTCAATTTTAGCCTCATCAAGTTCTGCTATCTTAGTATTAAGACGCTTTTTAACATCTTCAATTTCAGCAACTTTAACGCCAATATCAATTATATTCTGCTCAAGTTCTTTTATAAGCTTATCATCATTTTCGGCAATTCTCTGAAGGAGCTCAACTCTTTCAAGATAAACCTGAAACTCAAAGTCATCAGATGTTAAAATAAACTCGAGAGGTGTAGCAGCACCTGCCATATATGACGCCCTGATTCTCTCACCAAGAAGAACATACGTGTCAGCTTTCTCCTGCTCTAATTTAATAACCTGTTCATCAAGTTCTTTTATCTGCTTATTAAGAGCTCCTATCTCTGCTTCAACACTTGAAATCTGCTCATCAACACGTGCAATATCAGCATCAATCAAAGAAATTTCATAGTTATATAAATCAATCTGCTTCTGTAAAGCATCAATTTTACTTTGAAGAGTTGAAATTTCGGGGTCATACTTAGATGCTTCTTGTTCAAGGGCATCAATTTTTTCCTGATTAGCAGCAATCTGCTGTTTGATTTCTTCGATTTTGTTTTTATACTCTTGTTTTTCTGCATCAGTCAAAGCAAAAGCAGATATGGAAAGACCACTAACCAATATAACAAGAGCAAGTACGAAGCTGAAAATCTTTTTTGAATTATATACTGCTTTCAACAACATTGCTATGCTCCTTAAGATATTTGTTAAGTGAAATAATACTACCGAACACACCGATAAATACGCCTACAAAAGCAAATAAACCAAAAACGAGACCTATATGCTCACCAAAGCTTACAACACTGCCGCCAAGCATGGACATAATGTTTCCAAGCCATATAGACGCAAGGCTGTATATTCCGTATTGAATACCGAGACCTAGTACCGCAGAGAAAAGGCCAAGAAGGATACCTTCAACCATAAATGGCCAACGAACAAAAGCATTTGTTGCACCAACTGCTTTCATAATGCTGATTTCAAGGCGTCTGTTAAAGATAGTAATTCTAATTGTGTTAGAAACGATAAAGAGTGAAACAAAGAAGAGAATTGCAACAATACCTAAACTGATATATGTAACAGCATCTCTTATGCTTGAAATTTTTCCTGCAAGCTCACTATTTTCATGAATCTGTAAAACATATGGAAGATTTTTAATTTCTTCAACAGTTTCGTTAAATCGCTCAAGGTCTGCAACCTTTACTTTATATGCATTAGGGAGAATTGTTGGTGAGAGACCGTCAAGAAGAGCGGCTTTATCACCATATGCCTCTTTCTGGCGCTCAAATGCTTCCTCACGTGAAACAAAAACTATATCATCTTCAACATTTTCCATATTAAGAAGTGATACTTTAAGTGAATCTGTCTGCGCATCAGTAGCAGAATCTTCAATATAAACCATAACAACGTTCTGGTCTTCAATTAAATCAAGAACTGAGTTTATGTTAAGAAAAAGAAGTGTACCGCTACCAACAATGATAAGGCAGGAAATCAAAACAACAATTGTAGCAAGAGAAAGCAATCTGTTAACCCAGATGTTTCTGAAGCCTTCTCTTGTAAGATAAGCTAAACTTGCACCCTTCATTTTGCTTCAACCTCCTCGCTCTGCACATCTTCAGAATTATCCGCAATATCAATAACACCATAATTCTGAACAAGGTAGTCCAAATCATCGCCACCCTCTTCAAGGAAGTATGAACCGACTGAATCTTCAGGGCTTTCAAATTTATATGGTTCAACATCAATATGTGATGCATCCGGACAATCCGACTCAATAACACCGTTTTTGATAGTAATAACTCTATGATTAAATGTTTTAACAAGATGAAGATCATGAGTAACCATAATAACAGTTGTTCCATCTGCGTTAATATGATTTAAAAGGTCAACAATTTCATATGACATTTTAGGGTCCACATTACCTGTAGGCTCGTCCGCAATAATCATACTTGCATTATTTGCCAAAGCTCTTGCAAGCGCAACACGCTGTTGTTCACCACCTGAAAGCTGATTTGGCTTTGAACGCGCTTTTGAGTTAAGACCAACAAGACCAAGAAGGTAAGGAACACGTTTTCTTATAGAGTTTTCACGCGCACCGATAACACGCATTGCGTATGCAATATTATCATAAACATTCATATTCTGAATAAGCCTGAAATCCTGAAAAACAATGCCCATAGTTCTCCTGAAATATGGTATTTCCTTTTTCTTCATAGAATTAAGGTCATATCCATTAATATTAATTGAACCGCTTGTAGGAACCTCTTCACGCATCATAAGCTTTAATAAAGTACTTTTACCTGCGCCTGATGAACCAACAATAAAAACAAACTCTCCTGTTTCAATTTCAAGATTGAAATTGTTAAGAGCTTTTACATTTGTATCAGCGTAAACCTTAGTTACGTTTTCAAATTTAATCAAATAAAACACCCAATCTTGTATTTTTTATATCCAACAACAATAATAGCACATTTAATTACAAAATGTAACCCTTTTGTAATAAAAATGTGCTATGCAAAACTAATATTTACTTTTTATTAATATTTAACAGGATTAGCATCAAGATACTTCTTAACCATAAGAGCTACTTTGAATACAATTGCATCATCAAACTCTCTTAAATCAAGACCTGTGAGCTTCTTAATCTTCTCAAGACGATAAACAAGAGTATTTCTGTGAACGAAAAGCTTTCTTGATGTTTCAGAAACATTAAGGTTGTTTTCGAAGAATCTCTGAATTGTGAAAAGAGTTTCCTGGTCAAGAGTTTCAATTGAACCAACTTTGAAAATCTCTTTAAGAAACATCTCACAAAGAGTAATTGGAAGCTGATAAATAAGACGAGCAATACCGAGATGGTCGTAGCTAACGATATTACGCTCCGTATCAAACACCTTACCAACCTCAAGAGCAACCTGAGCCTCTTTGAATGAACGAGCAAGGTCCTTAACACCAACAATCGGAGTACCAATACCAACGAGAGCGTGCGTATAGAACTCAGATGAAAGAGAATCTGAAATTGAACGTGCAAGCTTTTCAAGGTCTTTGCTATCAATATCACTTTTAACCTCTTTAACAAGAGCGATATCTGATTCACTGATATTAATAACAAAATCCTTAGTCTTATCAGGGAAGAGATTCTGAATTACATCGTAAACAGAAACATCGTTCTTTTCTGTAAGTCTGATAAGAAGAACAACTCTTGAAGCCTCGTTATTAAAGTGAAGCTCACGAGCTTTGAGGTATATATCACCCGGAAGGATGTTATCAAGAATGATGTTTTTGATAAAGTTACTTCTGTCATATTTCTCATCATAAAACTGCTTTATGCTTAAAAGAGAAACACCGAGAACACCTATGTAGTTTTGCGCTGCAGCATCTTCACCTTCAACAAAAACAGCATACTCAGGATGCATATGAGTACCGAAAGACTGATAAAGATAACCTTCACTTGCAACTGGTGTTGATGAAGAAAAAACAGAAACAAGATTGCTTGTCCTGATTTCGCCTATTCTGCCAAGATCGCTACAAGAAATAACAGCGCCTGACTCATCTATAACACCGATTGTTCTGTCAACAACATCACGCATCTGGTGAATAATGCCTTGAAATAATCTATTGGACATATTATGACCTCCAAGAATTAAACAAATTGACAACTTGACTGTTATACATAATACACAACTTTAACTGTTTTTGCAAGTGTTTTTTTTATATTTCTCAATTTTTTTTATGCAAATTGTTAGTTTTTCGACTTTTTTTATTGTTTCAATTGCAAAAAAAAGTAGCATCTTCGAGTTAAAATCTTTCGTCATTTTCAACAATAGATTTAAGCTCGTCCGCAGAAATAAGCCTTGCCTCACCGCTTTTAAGGCTGTCATCAAGAGGTAGACCGCCTATTGCAATACGCTTTAGCTCGGTTACTTCAGCACCAAAGCGCAAAAACATTCTTTTAACCTGATGATACTTTCCCTCTTTGACAATAACTTTATAAATCGGAGTACCACCATCTTCAATTTGTTCAAGAATAGCTGATAAAAGAACTGTTCCATCACCTAAAATAACACCTTCATGAAAACTTTTTTTGGCTTGTTCATAATCTATTGATTTTGAAAGCCTTGCAATGTAAGTTTTAGTAACATGCTTTGATGGCGATAAAATATCGTGAGCAAATTCTCCATCATCAGTTATGAGGCAAAAACCTATTGTATCCTTATCTAGTCTACCTGCAGGAAAAAGATTTTTTCTCTTTAAATCATCGGGTAGAATATCCACAACTGTTTTATATCTCTTATCATCTGTTGCGCTTACAACACCCTCAGGCTTGTTAAGCATAATATAGGTGTATTTTGTTTGAAATAGTTTCTGACCATCAACAAAAATTTCATCTGAATAACAAGCTTTAGTGCCACTATCTTTTATAACGACACCATTCACCACAACTTCTCCACGTTTTATCATTGCTTTAACTTCGCTACGAGTAGCAAGACCCTGGGAAGCTATTATTTTATCAATTCTTTCTTTTTTATCCATAATATTACCCATTCTAATCTTTAGAAAATCCGTGCATAAATCCATCAAGTCTGACCGAGCAAACATCTCCGCCAATTACTGTACCATTACATATCAACAAATTGATTTTTATGTATTCATTACCCTCATATCCGGGATAATTCAACACTGTGAACGTCCAATTTTTAGCCCTTTGACCTGCATATTGAGTCAAATCATACCCTTGTGATAACTGGATCTGGTTGTAATCTTTATATACATCATCAAACTCAACAGGGATAACAACCTCACGAATTTCATCAGGCTCTGCCGACACTTCCCATCCAAAAGATGAGATAAACTCTAGAATTTCTTCGATGTTTAAAGCAGAGTTATTTACAAGAAGTTCGTTGTTTTTCAGACTACCTGAATTACATTTATAGAGAATCAGAAGACAACAACTCAAAACAAGAATTACACTTACGAAACAAATTGATGCAAATTTAATTTTTTTAGACGTTAATGATAAAACGAACATAATACTCAACTCCTTTGAACACATCTATTCAAAAAAGAATATGCGTTACAAAGGAGTTTAATGCTAAACATTTTAATAAATATTGAACATATTGAGATATGCGTTGAATATTGATTCTCCGACAAAGGCGCATATAGCTGAACCCATTGCAAGGAAAGGACCAAAAGGTATAACACCCTTCATCGCAGTTTTTGAAACGATTTTTCTTACAACTGAGAAAAGAACGCCGAGAACCGCACTCATAAACAAGGCAATTATTACGGCCTTCCAGCCAATAACGAAACCGACTGCCGCCATAAGTTTGATATCGCCACCGCCCATGGCTCTGCCACCGGAAAGAAAAGCAATAAGGAAAAACAAGCCCGATACTGCGAAGAAACCAATTATTTTTGAAATAATCCATTCTTTTGTAAATTCACCTGCAATTAACTTATCACCAACGATAAACAAACCACCAACAAGTATTGCTATCCACATAGAATCAGGTATTATCTGATGCTTGAAATCTATCCATGTTACTACAATAAGCGCGGACATAAATATCATATACCCTACCAATTTAAGATTAAGCCCCTCAATAGCGTTACCGCCGCAAAGGAATAAATATGAGAGAACATATGCTGCACCATTAAGAGCCTCAACTATAGGATATTGCTTGGAAATAGGTGCTTTACAATAACGACATTTACCACCAAGAAAAATCCAACTAAAGAGTGGAAACAAGTCTTTCCAATTCAGTTTATGGTTACAATTAGGACAAATTGAATTCCCCTTTTTAAAATCCATTCCAATAGGCAACCTGTATATAAGAACATTAAGAAAGCTACCTATAACAGCACCGAAAACAAAGATTATTGTTGCTATGTATGCAGTTAAAAATACCATGGTTCACACTCCCGAAAAAATATAGAATAATTATAGCTACATTCGACGACAAAGTCAACAAATATCAGCCTATCTTTTTGTTCAAAAAATTTTAATATATATATTGTTTTTTTTACGCGCGTGTGATATATTATTCCTGTATTATAACCTAAGGAGGAGCTTTTTCTATGAAAAAGACAAGCAAACGCATAATAGCTATTGCTCTTGCAGTTGTTTTAACACTTTCTGTAGGCGTGGTAGGTATTTCAAGCTTACTCAACTTTAACGCAGTAGCTTCAAACGTACTTAATGCTGACAGCATTGAGGAAGCAATCGAGATCATGAAGAACACACCTGATTTCTTCTCAGGCTCTTCAAAATCCCTTTTCTCAGGCAAGCAGGACAGCACTGTTTACCCAACGATTATTATTCCGGGTATCAGCCAATCCATTTCTTATCTTGCTGACGAGAATGGCGACCCAGCATATAACTCAGCTGGTGATGAGCTTTCAGGCGGTCTTCTTATTCTTGACGGTAGCACAATTGTTCCAACAATTGTTAACAATCTTGCTGCACCTCTTGCAACAGCACTTATCAACCAGAATGATAAGGACGGCAACTTCCGCAAAGCTGCTGCTAATACAGTTAAAGAGGTTTTCTCAATTCAGGCATCTAACAAGAACGGTGAGCCTGTAAACAACCTTAAAACTGTAAGATACGATACATCTGTTGCTAAAATGAGCGAGGATGATAGAGACTACTTCTACAGAATGATTCCTATGAAAACTCTTACAGAAGATACAATAGATGTTACAACAGGTAAGGTTGCACAGAAAGCAATTCTCAGCGATGACCTTCTTTACCTCTATGCCTTCCCTCTTATTGGCGATCCACTTGAATCAGCAAGAGGTCTTAACGACTACATTCAGTTCGTAAAAGAGCAGCAGGGTGCAGAAAAGGTTAACATTGTTACAATTTCTCTTGGCGGTACAATCCTTACATCTTACATGGAGCTTTACAAAAACACAGGTTACAAAGACATTAACAGAATCGTTAACGTTGTTTCTTGTCTCCAGGGTACAGACGTTATGGGTGATTTCTATCTCAGA
>JAEIGA010007089.1_pt1 | contig 17047 bp, 13 predicted proteins | sample 9270691 | NCBI WGS metagenome assembly JAEIGA01 (sample SAMN17057246, study PRJNA624740) | gut metagenome | biome: biome; isolation source: fecal sample | host: Bos grunniens | place: China: Xizang | collected 2019
CGTCTTGAATGCGAAGCCATATTTATAAACAGGGTATTGAATGCCGGGAATATGGTTCCGAAACCATATCCCAACAGGAATGCCGAAACGAAATAGAGAACGTATGCCATATCTGTATCAATGCCTGCAACAAGGGCAAGGAGAGCCTCGCCGCACACCCCGGCAATGGCAATCGCAATTCCCCGTACAATAGTCTGCGTAATAAGCCCCTTATCGACAAGTTTTCCCGAAACAAGGCGCGATACAATAAGACCCACGGCCTGAACAGTGAAGAAGAGACCGGCTCCGTTCACAACCCCAACCTCTTCGGCATAGATAGCTATATAGCTCGATGTCATTCCGTACGGTATTGCAAGCATAAAGAATGCTATTGAAGCAGGAATGCCCTCAAGAAGGAAGAAACGGTCAATGGAAAGCAATTTGCCGCCTACCGCCAATGACTGTCTCTTCTTTACCTTGACAAGCACTGCGAGAAGAAGACCGACCGCAGCAGAGAGCAAGGCTGCAAGAAAAAGCAGAGTATAATTTCCCTCCGATATTATAAAAAGACCGGCCATAGGGCCGAAAGCCATGGCAAGATTATTTGTCACACCGAAATATCCTAACCCCTCACCGCGTCTTGATGACGGCATTATATCTATTACCAGGGTATTTCCTGTCGTGTTAAGCGCACCGAATGCAAATCCGTGGAGCACACGCAACAGCACAAAGGCTACAATGCTTTGGCAAACAAAGAAATAGCCGGTATAGGATATGGCAAACAAGACGTATGCCGTAACATATACCTTCTTTCTCTGGAAATAATCGGCAATGAAGCCAGCAAAAGGACGTATGCAAAGTACTGCTACAACATAACATGCAAGCAGGAAACCTACCATGCTTGAATCGACATCAAAATAATCGACAATGTAGAAAGGCAATGTAGGTACAAGAAGGAAGAAAGAGAAGGCTGTAAGGAAGTTCGCGAAGCACATGAATATGTAGCTACGCGTAAAAAGTTCTTCCTTATGGGCAGCAGTTGTCATTTATAAATCAATATCCGTAAAGATAATACCACCAGTATGTACGGCCGTATGACTTACGTACCATGTTGCTCCTTACCACGAAGTCGTCATGCTCCAGTTCGGTATTTCTTAATGAATCGAAAGACTGGACAACAGAATCATCAGTAAACTCAGGAACATAAGCAGAATCTATTCCGGAATAGAGCACAAGAGCCTCACGGTAATGTTTCGGCAAATTGTCAACATCTATCGAATCGTTCAACCCGTAGAGCGACTCCTTGAATTCAAGCAATCTTTTTTCGAGCAGCAATGCCGACAGATAGTACTCCTTAGCGACACTGCTTGCGGAATCGGCATAAGCAAGTCCCTTAAGAAAACCCACTACATCTTCATTGTTGCCGGGTTCGGCACCAATCAAGGCAAAGACACTGTCGGGAACAAGGGGAGAATCCTGTTTTTTGCCCGGAAGGAGAGCTTTAGCAGCATAGTGTTGCGGGTACTCAAAGAGCTTTTCACCCAAAACACCTTCCTTGGCCATGACATAGGCACGGAGTGCTGTCAACTGCGGTGAGGAGTCGAGTGAATTATATCCTATAAGCAGAGCCTCTGCTGTTTCTCCGTTCTTGTAATGCGAAGCGACGAATGCTTCACGCTTTATATTCTCCTCGCTGCTGGACAATGTTCCTATAAGGGAGAAAAGCAGTACCATAAGAATGAAGTTCCTCCAAAGAATCTTGTTCTTGCTCATTGCAAGGTTCTTTATCTTTTCGAACAGCATTCTGTGAAGCACGAAAGAGAGAAAAAGATAAACAACTGTTCCTGCAACGAAGATAAAGACCCAGCCCCAAACAGAATAGTCACCTGTAAAGAGGGAACGGTCTATGTCGGTAATGAAAGCCAGCATAAGCGATGAAGGCAGATATGCCATAGCCGTCCATTCGCGTTGGAAACGTGCAAAACGGTTCAGCCACACGGCCAAGAGCGTGAGAAAGGCAGTAATCACACCGGCCACCACTACATTGTTGTATTCGAGCTTGCCTGTTGCAACATGATTGTACATCATTTCAAGCAACGGAGCCTGGTAGAATGCAATGAACGTAAATGAGAACAAAGCAAAGAGAGTGGCACATGTATATGCCACTACCCTTTGCAATCTTATTTCGCTGCTGTTTCTCATCAGATGCTATTCTTTGTTCTTTTTCAGCACAAGAGCTGTACGTGCCGGCAGATAAAGCATCAGCCAGCCCTTCTTGCGACGTGCATGCAGCTTATCGTACTGGGTGAAGTGTGTCTGCTTGTCATCCACAAGCGCATTGCCGCCGAAACGTTCGGCATCGGTATTGAGGACTATGTTATAAGAGCCCTCAGGAACAAGGAGACCGTAATCGGTAAACGAACGGTTGTGGCTGAAGTTGAACACGAAGATAAGGTCCTTGCGCGAGAAGGCCAGTACCTGGTCACCGTCGTTATGCCATACCTCCTGAACCGGGCGGTTCTGGAAATTGCGCACGTTGCCTACCAGGTCTATCATCTCCTTGTCGAACTGTCCTAAAAGCGTATAATTATAGTTAGGATTATCGACAAGACTCCACTGACGACGCGCATATTTATGGCTCCAGCCATTGCCTTCGCGCGGGAAGTCTATCCATTCGGGATGACCGAACTCATTGCCCATGAAGTTCAGGTAACCGCCGTTTATGGTTGCTACAGTCATCAGGCGTATCATCTTGTGCAATGCAATACCGCGTGAAACCATATATGTCTCGTCTCCACGATTGAAGTGCCAGTACATGTCGGAGTCGATAAGGCGGAATATTATCGTCTTGTCACCGACCAGTGCCTGGTCGTGGCTCTCGGCATAGGAGATTGTCTTCTCATCCTTGCGACGGTTAGTGAGTTCCCAGAAGATTTCGGACGGCTTCCAGTCCTCATCCTTGCGCTCCTTTATTATCTTTATCCAGAAATCGGGGATGTTCATCGCCATTCGGTAATCGAATCCGTAACCGCCGTCATCTATAGGAGCAGCAAGACCCGGCATACCCGAAACCTCTTCGGCAATTGTAATGGCCTTAGGATTGACCTCATGTATAAGCCTGTTGGCAAGAGTGAGATAGCAGATAGCATCACCGTTCTGTCCGGCATTGAAGTAATCGCCATAACCGCAGAAAGCCTCACCCAAGCCATGGCTGTAGTATATCATGGATGTAACGCCGTCGAAGCGGAAACCGTCGAACTTGAACTCCTCAAGCCAGTACTTGCAGTTCGAAAGGAGGAAATGCACAACCTCATTCTTTCCGTAGTCGAAGCATAGTGAATCCCACGCACTATGTATGCGTTTATCGTCGCCATAGAAGTATTGTGCCGGGTCACCGTCAAGAAGTCCGAGTCCTTCGTTCTCGTTCTTTACTGCATGAGAGTGCACAAGGTCCATGATTACAGCTATGCCCATTCCGTGAGCTGCATCAATCAGTTCCTTGAGTTCCTCCGGAGTACCGAAGCGTGATGATGCTGCAAAGAAGCTCGATACATGGTAGCCGAAGCTTCCATAATAGGGGTGCTCCTGGATTGCCATTATCTGAATGCAGTTATATCCGTCGGCAGCGATACGCGGTAGCACTTTCTCGCGGAACTCGCGGTATGTACCAACCTTCTCCTCTTCCTGCGCCATACCGATATGGCACTCATATATCAGCAACGGAGTACGTTTGGGAGTAAACTTCTTGTTCTTGAATACATACTCCTCCTCCGGAGCCCATACCTGAGCACTGAATATCTTGGTAGCATCGTCCTGCACTACCCTGCGCACCCATGCCGGGATGCGTTCGCCACAGCCTCCGTCCCAATATACCTTCATCTTGTAGTGTTGTCCGTGAGAAAGAGCCTTGCGTGGCAGGCGTCTTTCCCAGACACCGCCGGGAAGAGCCTTCAACTCATATTCGGGACGCTCTTCCCAATTCGAGAAGTCTCCAATCAGCACTATCTTCTTGGCATTGGGAGCCCATTCACGGAACACCCAGCCGCTTGATGTACGGTGCAAGCCGAAGTAAAGGTAACCCGAAGCGAAATTCGACAATGTCTGCCTTCCGTTCTTTGTAAACTCTCTCTCCCTCTGCAGGAAATATCGGTATCTTCCCTCGATATCCAGGCCGTAAGGAGCCAAATAAGCGTCACGTTCTACAAGTTTCAGCATGGTTTGTTTTATTATGGTTGTTATTGATTAGTTCTGTTCAAATCAGATTGCGACCTTGACTATGACCTTCTTCATAGGCGAAGGTGTTATAGCCGGGGCATGTGCATCCTGCGGAAAGAAAATCACGAATTCTCCTTTGGCTACATTGAAATAGTCCCTTACCATTTCACCCTTCGGATATAATGCGGCATCATCAGCCTCAACGTAATGGGGAACAGGGAGAGTGTCAAGAGGTGCATAGCCCATAAGTTCATCGGCTGTCAGCGGTATCTGGATGTCGATATATTTGCGATGCACTTCCAACGGAGCCTCTTCCTTGCTTTTAGGACTCACCTCCACTATATTTGCAAACACCAGGTCACCGCAGACCTCATTCCTGCCCATTGGAAGAGCATTAAGGTCATTGTTGCATATAAACTCAATCGCTGCCTTGAAATTCGGATTCAGCGACTCATACATTCCAATGTTCTTTAGTGAATCAAGTATCATAGTTCTATCATTCGTTTTGCAATGTTCCTAAATTATACACACACTCACGGATAACATTACCGTCAGCATCCTTTACAATAAACTTTCCGTTACGCTGTCCTTCTACAAATGTTCCTTCATATCTCTTGCCGTCCTTGTCAAGAGCCACTCCGGCACCATGCTCCTGCCCATTGGCAAAACCACCTCTGTACTTTATGCCGTTGCTCAAGCGCAGTATGCCGTCGCCATGCATGGTATCATCAACCCAGTTGCCCTCGAACACATCGCCATTGGCCCAGGTATATTTACCTCGCCCCGAACGCTTGTTAGCTTTCCAGTTTCCGTCATAAACATCGCCGTTAGGCAGGTAGAGATGACCATGCCCCTCTCTTTTTCCGTTAGCAAAAGAGCCTTCGTAGCGCGTTCCGTCCGCAGCATTGAACTTTCCGTGTCCATGCCACTTCCCGGCCTTGTACGAGCCGGTATATGAATCTCCCTTAGCCGACACGAACACACCGTGGCCGTCGCATTCGTTATTGAGCCACCCGCCTTCATAACGGTCTCCTTCGGCATTGATATATGTGCCTTCGCCATGTCTCATTCCGTTGTTCCATCCGCCTACGTATCTGCTGTTATCGGGCCATATGAAAGTACCGGTTCCTGAATATTTGTCATGTTTCCATTCGCCGGTGTAAGAGGCTCCGTTCTCGAAGAAATAGCTTCCGTTTCCGCTACGGCGGTCCTCGGCCCAGGTTCCGCTATAGAAATCACCGTTCGGGTAGTCAATGCGTCCATATCCGTGCTGATAGTCATTGGCCCAATAGCCGTCATAAACAGAACCGTTGGCAAAATGAAACACGCCTTTTCCGTGCTGACGGTCGGCTTTGAATTCACCTTCGTACCATTCACCGTCCTTGAAACGGTAAACGCCTTTTCCTTCTCTCTTGCCATTCACGAACTCACCTTCGTATGTATCACCGTTCGCATAAAGAGCCTTGCCGGTTCCATGAGGACGTTTCCTTTTGGCTTCGCCTGTATATTCGGTCCCGTCCTTCAGTTTCAATGATACAATCTTCTTTTTTTCGTTTGCCATACCCGAAGATTGCTCTGAGCCTGGCACAGAAACGGTGTTTTGAGCAGAAAGCGAAAGAACTGCTACAAATAGCGATACTATAATAAAAACAACTGTTCTCTTCATTAATATCATATTTATAACAGCATTCCTTTATAATGCTTTACACCGCACATGCGGCCAATAAAAGCATGGAACGCCAAACACAAAGATAATAACAAAGTTGAGAAACAGCAACGAACTGCAATTTATTTTAAAAAATTAGCAAAATGAAACAAGGCGGCCTGCTACAAGCCGCCATACGGAAAACCGGGCATCATCGCCGGTCACACCCCGGCAACAATCTCTATCATTGAGTCCTTTCTAAGATATTTGCGCGCAACCTCCTGCAATTCGCCGGCAGTCACCGAACGCACTGTATCAAGGTAGGCATTAACAGAGGCGAAGCAGTCGCCCGAAAGCCAGGAGTTGACAAAGATCTCGCTTCGGGGAGTCAAGCCCTCGACCTCGCGGCACATCTCGCCCAGAATATAATTACGCACATGTTCGACCTCATCCTCCGGGATAGGTTCACTTACAAGCTTTTCTATCTCGGCATATATCTCCTTTATGCAAAGCTCTACATACTCATTGGCAGTCTCGGAACTTATCATAAAGGCATTGCGCTTGCCGTACGCATCAATTTCGGCAGAAATATGGTAGGTATATCCGTTCTCTTCGCGTATGTTGCTCATCAATCGGCTTCCGAAGTAGCCTCCGAGCAAGACTGTCAGGAAACGAAATCTGAAGAAATCTGGAGTACCCGATTCCATTGCCATGAAGCCTATCTTTACACCGCATTGCATAGTACCTTCAACAGGGATATTCCTCCTGCCGCACACTACGGCTGGAGCCGGGAGCACAACATCACATAGCGCAGGGGCTCCCCACTCTCCGGTACCGAAATGCCTTTCAATCTCATCGAGAAGGGAATCATCGGCACACCCCGAAATGAATACTGAACAGTTGCGGCTGCCATACACCGTATTGTAATAGCGAAGAAGGTCATCACGTGTTATCGCATCATAGTCATCCTGCTCAACGATATGCCCCAGAGGATGCTCCGCACCCCATAACGAATTCTCAAAATACCGTTGGGAAACGACATCGACCTTACGGGAATTCACAGCATAGTATCCCTTTGCATTACGCTTTATAAGTTCCAGGTTCTCTTGTGGGAATAACGGATTCTTGACTATAGTCTCAAGCAACCCCAACAGTTCGGGGAAATGCTTTGACAAGGCATAAAGAGTAATGTGGTTGCAGTTCAGCGAAGAGTATGTTTCTATCCATGCGCCATAGAAATCGAGCTTGCGCGAAATTTCGTCTGCATTCATCATTCCGGCACCTTCGCGCAGCATACGGTTTGTGAATGTCGCCTGCAACGGCTTATCCTGCACGGCATATCCGCCTTTGAACAGGAGTTCCAGCCTTACTGCACCACCCATATTACCCTTAAGCGTATGCATCTGAACAGCATTTGGCATCACCCTTGTAACGGGCAATGCCAAATCATTCATTTCCATAGGTCTTATTACCGGCGGAGTATTCATTTGTCAGTCATTCCATGAAAATCCTATAGAAGAGGCGAACTCCTTTGCACGCTCAAGATCCTCCGGAGTATCAATGCCGATAGTCTCAATATCGGTCACGCCAACCTTTATCCTGTAACCGTTCTCAAGCCAGCGCAGCTGTTCAAGCGACTCGGCCAGTTCCAGAGGCGACTGCGGAAGGGTTGTTATCGTTTCAAGAATATCGGCACGGTAGGCATAAATGCCCAGATGCTTGTAGAAGACATGCTTATCGAGCCACTGGCTCTTCTCGACACCTCGAAGATAAGGAACGACAGAACGGCTGAAATATATGGCAAAACCTTTCTCGTTAAGAACCACTTTAGGAGAATTCGGATTTTCAAGCATTCCTATTCCGTCGGCAGCTTCAAACGGTTTCACGAGAGTAGCAATATCAGTACCTTCGGTATTGAAGCACTCCATAAGGGCCTTTATCTGCTTCTGCTGTATGAACGGCTCGTCGCCCTGTATATTCACAATGACGTCACAGTCTAGAGCCAGCCTTCTGTAAGCATCAAGACAACGTTCGGTACCGTTCCTGCACTCTTCCGAAGTCATCACAACCTTGCCGCCGAAAGAGAGCACCGCATCCTTTATGCGTTCGTCGTCAGTTGCTACATAGAGTTCATCGAAACACTCTTTTACCTGTTCGTACACACGTTGTATCACCGGCTTTCCGCCAAGCATGGCAAGAGGCTTGCCAGGAAACCTTGTTGAAGCATAGCGTGCCGGAATAATCCCTGCGAATTTCATATATAGTATCTTTATTGTTCTGTTTTACTGGAACAGGTCGTCAAAACCCTCCTCCTCTACGTTTTCAGTCTCTGTTTCTGTTTCAATGCTGCTGTCACCGTCTTCATCAAGCAGACCGCCGCACGGATTGTATCCTTTCGGTATATCAAACCTCTCTTCCTGAGAATACGGAAGAGTCTTGTCGCCAAAGACCTTCTTCATATATATGCCCCAAATAGGAAGAGCCGATGAAGAGCCCTGGCCGTCAATCATTCTGTCAAAGTGAATATCGCGCTCCTCGCCACCAACCCAACAGCCTGTTACAAGCGAAGGAGTGAATCCCATGAACCAGCCGTCAGAGTTGTTCTGTGTAGTACCGGTCTTTCCTCCCATATCTACAGTTATTCCATAGTCACGTCTCACGCGTGAGCCTGTACCTCCGTTCACAACCCCGCGGAGCATGTCAAGCATCTTGTATGAACTCTGCGCGCTTATGACCTCGGTCTTTCTTGCCGAGAATGTCGATATCGTATTTCCGGCATTGTCCTCAATACGGGTAACCATAAGAGGCGATGTACGCACTCCCTTGCCCACGAAGGCCGAATACGCGCTTACCATTTCGGCTACGGACGCGTCGCACGCTCCAAGACAGAGGGCCGGCGTAGGTTCAATATCCTTGTTGAGCAATCCGAACTGATGAATCAGTTTCTTGAGGGAATAGGGATTGAGCTTGCTCATAAGATATGCCGATATCCAGTTGTTTGAAACAGCAAGCCCCCAACGTAAGGTTACGACCTCACCGTATCTCTTTCTCGAAGAGTTCCTGGGGCTCCAGAGCTTTCCGTCCTCTGTAACGAGAGTCTGCTCGACGTTCCTTGTCTCGTCGCAAGGAGTAAAACCGTTCTCCATAGCCAGAGAATAGAGGAACGGTTTCACAGTAGAGCCGACCTGACGACGACCTACCGCGGCCATATCGTACTTGAACTGATAATAGTTGGGACCGCCCACGTATGCCTTCACTTCTCCCGTAAGCGGGTCCATTGACATGGCACCGGTACGGAGGAAGAACTTATAGTATCTTAACGAGTCCATTGGAGACATGAGGGTATCCTTAGGACCATTGTATGTGAATATCTCCATTTCGTATGGAGTATTGAAAGCCTTTCTTATGCCCTGCTCGCTGTAGCCGCTGTTCTTCATTGTACGGTAGCGGTCGCTCTGCTTCATGGCACGCTCCATAATCTTCTCAACCTCAGCCTCAGTAAGCTTGTCGGTGAAAGGAGCTGTCTTCTTGCCCTTCTTTGTCTCAAAGAAACGTGGCTGCAGAGTCTCTACCACATGCTCCTGCACAGCCTCTTCAAGATAAGTCTGCATACGTGAGTCAATAGTGGTATATATCTTGAGACCGTCTGTATATACATTGTAGTTCTCGCCATTGGCCTTGGTATTCTTCTGACACCAGCCATAGAGCGGGTCAAGTTCCCAGTTCAAGGAATCTTCATAGAACTGCTGCATCTGCCATCCGCGGTAGTTCTTGCGTTCGGGCTTTGAAGCCGTCATGTAAATACGCAGATACTCACGGAAGTATGTTGCAATGCCGGCTTTGTGGTCGGCCGGGTGATAATTGATTACAAGGTCGAGAGCCGACAGGGAATCTTTTTCGGCTTCTGTTATAAAGCCCGCCTTATGCATCTGAGAGAACACAACGTTGCGACGTTCCTTTGTGAGTTCGGGACGACGGCGCGGATTGTAGAGCGAAGAGTTCTTGCACATGCCGACAAGCATGGCGCACTCCTCTATCTTGAGCTGGCTTGGCAGCTTGCCGAAATAGACATGGGCTGCACTTCTTATACCCACAGCATTGTAGCCGAAGTCGTACTTATTCAGGTACAGGGTTATGATTTCATCCTTGGTGTACTGACGCTCAAGCTGCACGGCAATCACCCATTCAATAGGCTTCTGATAGAGACGTTCGAGCTTGTTTCCCGACACTTCGGAATACAACAGCTTTGAAAGCTGCTGGGTAATAGTACTGCCTCCACCGGCATTCTTCTGCATAAGAAGACCGCCCTTTATTACAGCACGCAGAACCGATTTTGCATCAATGCCCGAATGCTCGTAGAAACGGACATCCTCAGTTGCGACCAGAGCCTTTATGAAATCGGGAGCAATATCATCGTAATCGACAAAGACACGGTTCTCCTTGCTGTAGGACCATGTACCCAGTTCCTTGTCATCGGCAGATATCAGCTGAGAAGCGAACTTGTAGTTCGGATTCTCCAGTTCACTCATATCGGGAAGATAACCTATCCAACCGTATGTTATTGATACAAAAAGCAATGCTAGGGCTATAAAGCCGAATGCTATCAGAGCCCAGACGGCTATCACTATTTTCTTTACCATAAATGTCATATTGTGGTTAAGGCCTTTCCAGAACAGCCTATAATCAGATTGCGAAGATAATACAAATATTTCAATTTGTGCCTGTTTTTTCCAAGTTCAAAAAAAATAGAAGAATTATACTTATAATATATTGCCAAACCCGTTGAATTGACTTATCTTTGAAAGAAACAAAATTCTTACAATCCATGAAAAGCAGAAGTCTTGTATCAATCAACGACCTGTCACGCGAAAAGATTCTTTCGTTGCTGGAGACTGCCGGCAAGTTCGAAGAGAACCCTAACAGCAAGATACTTGACGGGAAAGTGGTAGGCTCGCTATTCTTCGAGCCATCGACACGCACCCGTCTCAGTTTTGAAACAGCAGCAAACCGTTTAGGTGCACGCGTCATAGGTTTCAGCGATGCAGCCACCAGTTCTGCAAGCAAAGGCGAAACGCTCAAGGACACTATAATGATGGTTTCGAGCTATGCCGACGTCATTGTAATGCGCCACCGTCTCGAAGGTGCAGCCAGGTATGCAAGCGAGGTATCTCCCGTACCCGTAATCAATGCCGGAGACGGAGCCAACCAGCACCCGTCGCAGACAATGCTCGACCTCTATTCCATAAAAAAGACACAAGGAACTCTTGAAGGACTGAACATTCACCTTGTCGGAGACCTGAAATACGGTCGTACCGTACACTCATTGCTGCATGCAATGCGCCATTTCAACCCGACATTCCACTTTATAGCTCCCGAAGAGCTTCACATGCCCGAAGAATACCGCATATTCTGCCGCGAAAACAACATACCTTTCACCGAGACCACCGAATTCAATGAAGATGTAATAGCCGATGCCGATATAATCTACATGACGAGGGTACAGCGTGAACGATTCAGCGACCTTATGGAATATGAGAAAGTAAAGAACTGCTACAGACTAACGAATACTATGCTTGAGGGGACAAAAGAGAACCTGCGCATCCTGCACCCGCTGCCTCGTGTAAACGAGATTGCGCACGACGTTGACGAGAACCCCAAAGCATACTATTTCCAGCAGGCGCAGAACGGGCTATATGTACGCGAGGCACTCATCTGCGACGTACTCGACATAAAAATATAATTCTACATCTTATTTTCAACAGAGAACCATGGATAAGAAGAACAAGCATGCATTGCAGGTTTCCGCATTATGCAACGGAACCGTAATAGACCACATACCGGCCGACAAGCTCTTTGCTGTAGTATCATTGCTCGATATCCCCTCAATGAGCAATAATGTGACCATAGGCTACAATCTCGAAAGCAAGAAGCTGGGCAAGAAAGGACTTATAAAAATAGCAGACAGATTCTTTACCGATGACGATGTAAGCAAGATATCAGTAGTAGCCCCCAATGTAGTGCTTAACACCATACGCAACTACAATGTTGTAGAAAAACGCGAGGTTAGGATGCCCGACGAGCTGCATAACATCATCAAATGCAACAACCTCAACTGCATCACCAACAACGAGCCCATGGCAACACATTTCTATGTTTCAAACCGCAAGGAAGGCACACTCAAATGCCGTTACTGCGAGAAGGAGCAGAACATCAACGATGTAGAGTTGTTATAATATGAAGCTCAACTGGAAACCGGGGACAATGATTTACCCATTGCCGGCTGTGCTCATAAGTTGCGGTAGCACACCCGAAGAGTACAACATGTTCACCGTATCGTGGGTAGGGACAACATGTACCAATCCGGCAATGTGCTACATATCCGTACGCCCCGAACGGCACTCCTACCCTATTATAAAGGAGAACGGCGAATTCGTAATCAACCTGACTACAGCCTCAATGGCACGCGCAACGGACTGGTGCGGTGTACGTTCAGGTGCCGACTACGACAAAGCCAAGGAGACCGGGCTTACATACGGTCCTTCAAAGGAGATCAAGGCACCTATAATAATGGAATCGCCTTTGAGTATCGAGTGCAGGGTAAAGCAGATTATCCCTCTCGGCTCGCACGACATGTTCCTTGCCGAAGTATTGAACGTGCAGGCCGATGACAGGTATCTAAACCCCGAAACCGGCGAATGGAACCTTGCAGCGGCCGACCCTCTTGTATATACCCACGGCAAATATTTCCATTTGGGCGATTTCATTGGAAAGTTCGGGTGGAGCGTAAAGAAGAAATAGTATGAAACTGAAGAAAATAATCCTCTTGCTTATTCTGACACTCCCGTGTGCTCTTGCCGCACAGGAGAAGAGCCGCATACGGTTCAACTATGGAATCAAGGCAGGATTCCAGGCATTGACATACAACGACCCGGAATTCGAGATAGACGGATACATCTTCGACAGCAACAACATACAGAGCAGCAAAATCGGATACACTATTGCTCCGTTCATAAGAGCCACATACAAAAGCTTCTATCTGCAGACAGAAACGACATTCGGAATGTCACGCCAAAGTTTCGAATTTTCCGAGGCAGAAACTGAACAGACCGATTACATTCCCGGCATGTCTGTCTATAACCTAAAGACCTTCTGCGTTCAGGTACCATTGCTTTTCGGCTACAACTTCATCGACCAGAAAGTCTTCGGCATGAGTGTCTTCACCGGACCGAGGATAAAGCACATAATCTCCTCGCACAACAAGCAGGAATTCAACAATTTCAAATACAGCAGCCTACGGGAAGAGCTGGAAAAGACCACATACTATTGGGAAATAGGGCTTGGAGTAAAGATAGGCAATGTTTTTTTCGATTTCGTATATGATATCGGATTAAGCGACACATCCAAGTATCTCGAAGCTGCCGATGAAGGAAAAAGGTTCAAGACAAACCGTAGCGACAACGTACTCAGCTTCTCGGTAGGAATGATATTCTGATTATGACTGTACAAGCAAAGGGGAATTGGATATCTCCAATTCCCCTTTGCTTGTATGATAATGTTCATCAATATGCAAACAACGGGAACTCCGCCATTGTCTCATTCACTTTACGGCGTACTGTTGCAATCACCTTTTCATCTTCGGGTGCATTCAGCACACTCTCTATCATCTCGGCAATGAAAGGCATCATATCCTCCTTGACACCACGGGTAGTAATAGCCGGAGTACCCAAACGGATACCAGATGTCTGGAATGCGCTGCGAGTATCGAAAGGAACCATATTCTTGTTTGCTGTTATGTCGGCTGCAACAAGAGCCCTTTCAGCTACCTTGCCTGTAAGGTCGGGATACTTGCTTCGCAAATCTACAAGCATCGAATGGTTGTCTGTTCCACCCGACACAATGCCGAAACCGCGCTCCATGAGTGCGTTCGCCAGTGTCGTTGCATTCAGCTTCACCTGTGCCTGATACTCCTTGAATTCGGGCTGCAGAGCCTCGCCGAAAGCAACAGCCTTAGCAGCAATCACATGCTCCAGCGGACCGCCCTGAATACCTGGGAATACAGCCGAATCGAGCAACTGCGACATCATCTTGACCTCGCCCTTCGGGGTTGTCTTGCCCCAAGGATTGGGAAAATCCTTGCCCATAAGTATTACGCCTCCGCGTGGGCCGCGCAGAGTCTTGTGTGTCGTAGATGTCACAATATGGGCATATTTAACCGGGTTGTCGAGCAATCCTGCAGCAATAAGGCCTGCAGGATGGGCCATATCCACCATGAATATCGCACCCGCCTTATCGGCAATCTCACGCATGCGCTTGTAGTCCCACTCGCGTGAATATGCAGAGCCGCCTCCGATAATCATCTTCGGTTTCTCGCGCAATGCAACCTCTTCCATCTGGTCATAATCGACACGTCCTGTTTCGGGGTTAAGGTTATATTCGACCGGGGTATATATTATACCTGAAGTATTCACAGCCGAGCCATGCGAGAGATGACCTCCATGAGCAAGGTTAAGCCCCATGAACTTGTCACCGGGATTCAGAACGGCAAGGAATACGGCAGCATTGGCCTGTGCACCTGAATGTGGCTGAACATTTACCCACTCTGCATCGTAGAGTTCCTTCAGTCTTTCACGGGCTATCTCCTCTACGATGTCAACAACCTCGCAACCGCCATAATAGCGTTTGCCCGGATAACCTTCGGCATATTTGTTTGTAAGAACAGAGCCCATGGCACGCATCACCTCGTCGCTCACAAAATTCTCCGATGCAATAAGTTCTATACCTTTTAACTGACGGCGGTATTCCGTCTCAATCAACTGAAAAATATGTCTGTCGCGTTTCATAGCAATCTAAATTCATGTAATCTTCTGCGAAGATACGAAAATCTGTCCAAACAGCAACTGCAGATACATTATATAATTAGAGAAGATTTACTGAATTTCAAATTGTTTTGCTTATATTTGAGGTAAAACTCGAATATTTTCTTCACTCGCTGTGAAAAATATGGAAGCAAGCTTCATATTTCTCGCTCGTTTGTATGTATATTTGAGATAACTCGAATATTTTCTTCACTCGCTGTGAAAAATATGGAAGCGAGCTTCATATTTCTCGCTCGTTTGTATGTATATTTGAGATAACTCGAATATTTCTTCACTCGCTGTGAAAAATATGGAAGCGAGCTTCATATTTCTCGCTCGTTTGTATGTATATTTGCCTAAAGATGATATAAGCAAAATGAAGGATTACGGACAAAGGAACATCGGATGGATAGACATGCTGCGCATCACAGCATGTTTCGTTGTTGTATTCGCCCATTGCTGCGACCCGTTCGTGGCACACTTTGACAGCAATCACGATATGTTCCACACCGGAGTATTTGCAGGAAGCCTCACCAGGCCTTGCGTGCCGCTTTTTGTCATGATGACAGCAGCTCTTCTGTTGCCCGTCAAGAGCGGAAGCACGTACGGTTCATTCTGCCGCAAGAGAATAGGACGCCTCATTGCGCCCCTTGTCTTCTGGTCCATAGTGTTGCCGTTGGTCACATACTGCTATTTCGTATATGCCAACCCCACCACCCTCAATCCGCAACTCTCGGTAGCCGATTACACAACAGACAACCTTGTCGGGAGAATATCCACATTTGTCTTCAATTTCAATTTCGACACTACACCGCTATGGTACCTGTACATGCTTATAGGGCTGTACCTGGTGTTCCCAATCATAAGCAGCTGGCTGCAGCAGGCATCGCGCAAGGAGATAAAGCAACTTCTCTACGTGTGGGGGGCAACGCTCTTCCTGCCATATATAAAGATGTTTGCACCGCTGCTCGGATACAGCGGCAACTACGGCAACATGGGCCTGTTAGGAGAGTGCGACTGGAACATATACGGCACATTCTATTACATGTCCGGATTCATCGGATACGCTGTACTGGCTTTCTATCTGAACAAGTATCCTCTGCAGTGGAGTTGGAAGAAGCTTTCGGCAATATGCATTCCCATGTTCCTTGCAGGCTATGCAGCAACATCCTTAGGATACATTATAACTAACGGATATTTTCCCGGCAACTATGCATACCTTGAAATTATATGGTACTTTACAGGAATCAACGTATTCATGATGACGTTCCCCGTTTTCGTTACCATACAGAAAATAAATGCAAGGCCACGCCTTTGGATGCAGAAGGCTGCATCACTGACATTCGGCATATACCTTTGCCACTTTGCTTTCACCTTCATGGCATACGACCTTTATGACACGCCGGCACTGCCCTATGCTGTACGCATAATGCTGGCAGCCGTGACGACATTTTCTGCAAGCTATGTACTGGTGTGGATAATGTCCAGAACAAGAATAACTGAAATATTTATCAAATGACATAAAACAACAGAAGAGATGAAAAGAACTATATTGACAGCAATGTTGATAGGATGCGGAATAACAGCATCAAGCGCAATGCATACAGGAACTGATATCAGCAACTATGCACCCAAAAAAGAGAGGATTGACACACTATCCTACATAGCTGGTATCCAGATCGGGCAGAACATAAAGAACGAGATACTTCCGCAGCTGAAGCTCGACTACGGCATAATATTCTCGACGATTGAGAAGAACTTTGCCAAGGACAAACCTATCAAGGTCGAAAACGAGACCTTGACACCCGGCAACCTTAAAGAGGTTTCAAAGAAGTACTTCGATGCTGAGTTCAGAAAGCGCATACAGGCATCGGCGAATGACAGCACTGTAGAGATTTTCAGCCCCACCGACAGAAAAATTGTATCTACGCTTATTGGAGCCGACTTCGCCTATAGAATGAAGGATGCCCCGCACCCGATAGAGAAGAAGTCATTGCTAAAAGGCATTGCCGACACGCAGGAGGAAAAAGAGATTATCACCATGCAGGAGGCAAACAAGTACATGCAGAACTACTTCAGTGTCGTACTTCCTGAGAAGAACAGGAAAGAGTCGGAGGCATGGCTTGCCAAGATAGAGAAGCAGAAAGGTGTAAAGAAGACAGAGAGCGGAATCCTATACAAGATTGAGGCTACTGGCGACATGAATGCAAAGGCTGTCAAGAACGATGATGTCGTAAAGGTTCTCTACACCGGAACTACAATAAGCGGAAAGGTATTCGACAGCAACAAATGGAGCGATATGCCGCAGGCACGTAAGGAGTACATAAAGGCAAGTACACCCGATGCAGCAGAG
>JAEIGA010007090.1_pt1 | contig 17047 bp, 9 predicted proteins | sample 9270691 | NCBI WGS metagenome assembly JAEIGA01 (sample SAMN17057246, study PRJNA624740) | gut metagenome | biome: biome; isolation source: fecal sample | host: Bos grunniens | place: China: Xizang | collected 2019
GATTTCTCCCGCAGAAACCGCCGTTGTATATGGACTTGACAATCGAAGAATATCTTGCACACTGTGCAGCAATTCACTGGATTGAGGACAAAGACATTCCTGCTGCCGTAGACAAGGCTTTGGGGTATTGTGGTCTCACACACTTTCGTAAACGTTTGATCCGCAACCTTTCAGGTGGTTATCAGCAACGTGTGGGTATTGCTCAAGCTATTATCCACGATCCTGAGTTTGTCGTACTTGACGAACCTACCAACGGACTCGACCCAAATCAGATTATCGAAATCCGTAACCTTATCAAAGAGATTGCACAAGATCGTACGGTTGTAATCTCGACACACATTCTCTCTGAAGTTCAAGCTATGTGTAAATACATCCGTATGATTGAAGAGGGACAACTCGTATTTGCAGGCACTGTTGAAGATTTCGACAACTATATCCAACCGAATACAATTTTCGTAAAACTCAGAGAGGCTCCAGACGTATCACGTTTTAAAGAGTTCCCAGACATTATTGATGCTGAAGATCTCGGTCAAGGACAATTCCGCATCAAGTTCTCTGGCGACGAATCTCTGGTTGAGCGCATCACCGAACGTGCAGTTAAAGAGGGTTGGCGTTTGATGGAGATCCGTCTTGAACGCACATCGTTAGATACAATCTTCGCAGAACTGTCAAACTACAACAAGAAAAAGAGTAAAAAGAAATGATAAAACGCACTTTAAAAATCGCTAAAGCCGAACTACAGACGTTATTCTACTCGCCTGTAGCTTGGTTGGTGCTGATCATTTTCATATTTCAGGTTTGTCTGAATTTTTTTAATCTGCTCCAGCCATACGTTATTTCGGCCGAAGAAGGATACAGCACAACACACGTATCCATCAACATATTAGCCAACGAACGAATGGGATTGTTCACCGTTCTGCAACAATATCTGTTTCTCTATGTTCCGTTGTTGACAATGGGACTCATCAGTCGAGAATTTTCGACAGGCTCAATAAAGCTGCTCTACTCGGCACCTCTTACCAACAAGCAGATCGTGTGGGGTAAATTTATTGCCATCGCAACTTTCGGACTCGTTATGATGAGCATTCTGGCTGTATTGCTAATTTTTGCATCTTGCACGATTGTGAATTTCGAGTACCCCGTAATGCTCAGCGGTATGCTCGGTCTTACACTGCTGATGCTGGCCTATATGGCAATCGGTTTGTTCATCTCGTCACTCACTCAATATCAAGTAGTTGCTGCCATAGGTACAGTTACAGTGTTTGCACTTCTGTCAGCCGTAGGCAACGTTGCACAAGATATCGAATTTGTACGTGACCTAACCTGGTGGTTATCAATTCGCGGACGTGCTGCCGAAATGATCAACGGTCTTATCTGCAGCGAAGACGTAATCTACTTCATCGTTCTGATCTTACTGTTCATCATCTTGACAATTCTGAGACTGAATAACGTTCGACAAAAAACTCCGCGAGACAAATCTCTGGCAAGATACCTCGGAGTTACGATTCTGGCATTCCTTATCGGATATATCTCATCTCGTCCTCAGATGATGTTCTTCTACGATACGACATACACCAAAGAGTGTACTATCACCGAAGGCAGTCAGGAGATTATGAAACTGCTCAAAGGCAATGTCACAATGACAACCTATGTTAATGCTATCGGCAAATACAACTATATGTTGCCTCCGTCAAGCATCAACAGCAACCTGAAACGCTATAAACAATTCCGCCGTTTCAGTCCTCAGATTAAGATCAAGTATAAATACTACTTTGATGTTCCTGAATCGACCCGCTATGAACAGTTGTACGACATATATCCGGAAGCGAGATCTCTCGAAGATTTTAATCGCTATATGTGTCGAATCTTCCAGATTGACACCAACATCGTAATGAAACCGGCCGAGATCAGAAACGTCATCAATCTCGAACCCGAATACAATCGTATGGTTACTCACATTGTCCACGAAAGCGGCAAGAGTACCTTCCTGCGAGTATTCGACGACATCTATGTTTTGCCCAACGAGGCAGAGGTTTCGGCTGCATTCAAACGCATCGTTTCGGACATTCAAAAAGTGGCATTCATCGAAGGCAATGGCGAACGGTCAATTTATAATACGAGTGACTCACACTATGAATACTTTTCGTCAGACAAGAGATTCCGCAGTTCACTCATAAACAATGGCTTTGACATTTGTACACACACTCTTGACAAGCCCGTACCCGAAGATATCTCGATTGTCGTACTTGCCGATCCACGAGAAAAACTTGATGAAACAGAAAACAAGAATCTTCAGGAATTCATCGACCGAGGAGGAAATCTGCTTCTGACAGGTGAACCTCATCGTCTGGATGTGTTCAACTCAATTGCCGAAGGTTTTGGAGTCAAGGCACTTCCGGGATGCATAGTTCGAGAAAGTAAGAGTGTTCAAGCAGATTTAATTCTGTCACAATTGACTAAACCTGCAACGAAGATATTCTATAAGTTTGTGAATATGTACTATCGAGGCATCAATGTCTCAATGCCAACTGTCTCTGCTTTGGAATACACCGAAGACAAGGGTTACAAGGTAACACCGCTATTGACAAGTGACACTATTCACACCTGGATTGAACACCAGACAACCGACTTTGTTGAGGATACAGTTAAATTCAATCCCGAAAAAGGCGATATCAAAGGAACATTCACGACAGCACTGACTCTCACTCGTCAAGTCAATGACAAAGAACAACGCATCGTTATGTTCAATGATGCTGATTGTATCAGCAATGGAGAGGTGTTCCGCAATCGTACGGGACTTAAAATTGCAAACAACTCCTTCCTCGAAGGTATCTTCTATTACCTCTCCGGAGATGAAGTTCCGGTGAATATGTTCCGTCCCAATCCGATAGACCGTTCGATCCGAATCGGCATCGCCGGATTTGAGATTGCCAAGATATTAATTTTGTGGGGTATTCCGGTAGTTATCGCTATTTTCGGAATCATTCTGTGGATTCGCCGTCGAGGCAAATAGACTGAAATTTGAAGTAACAATGAAAAGAATTTTAAAATTAGCTAAAGCCGAACTTCAGAATTTATTTTTCTCACCTGTCGCGTGGCTCATACTTGTCATCTTCACGGTACAAGTGACAATGCAGTTCTGCGATATGTTTGAAGGTTTTGTCAAGGCTCAGGCATTAAAACAAGGGTTGAGAGAACTATCACTTTCAATCTTCGCATCAAGAAACGGATTATACAACAATATTTTGTCGGTATTGTTCTTCTATGTTCCGGTGTTGACAATGGGTCTGATGAGTCGCGAATTCAGCAGCGGCTCTATCAAATTGCTCTATGCAGCTCCGGTCAATAACACTCAAATCATTCTGGGGAAATTTTTGTCAGTGATGGTTTATGCTCTGGTAATGATGGCTGTCGTTGCAGTATTTGTCATCTATTGCTGTTTTGCCGTTCACAAATTCGATATATGGCCAATTCTATGCGGAATGTTTGGTGTCTACCTGACAATCTGTGCCTACGCATCTATCGGCTTGTTTATGTCGTGTTTGACTTCATACCAGATTATCGCAGCTGTCGGTACGTTTGCAATACTCGCAGCACTGAGCGAACTTCCCAATATCGGTCAAGATTATGCTCTGGTCAGAGATATCACATTCTGGCTCGGTATTAACGGCCGTTCGGCAAGTTTCGTAGCAGGTTTGATTTCAAGTGACGATTTGATATATTTCTTTACAGTCATCGGCTTGTTCATCACACTTTCAATATTCCGACTCAGTGGTATCCGTTATAAATATCCTATCGGTCTGAACATTGCCAGATACGTTGCCCTCTTTGGTGCAGTAATCGTAATCGGTCTGATCAGTACACAACCTTCGTTCAAAAAATACTATGATACAACCCGAACCAAGGTGCGTACTCTGAGCAAGGGTTCTCAAGACATTGTCAATCGAGTTGACGACCAGTTGACCATTACAACCTATGTCAATCTGCTCGATCAGGAACACAGCTTTGCGATGCCACGAAATATGAATATCGACAAGAAACGTTTCGAACAATATCTCCGTTTCCTGCCGAACATCAAGATGAATTATGTCTACTACTATGCTAAGACATATAACCCGATTCTCGACAAGAACTATCCTAACCTGACCGATCGTGAACGTATGGTACGCATCGCAAAAACATACAAGTTGGACACTTTGAAGATTCTCTCGAAAGAGGAAATTGACAAAATTGTCGATCTTTCAGGAGAGGACTATACTACGGTTAGACTGCTCGAACGCGAAAACGGCAAGAAAACATTCCTGCGTATTTACGAAGATCTCTATCGTCATCCTTTCGAAACCGAAATATCAGCAGCATTCAAACGACTGGTTCTCTCGGAATTTCCGCTGATTGGTTTTGTTGAAGGTCACGGAGAACGTTCTTCACGCAACTCTATGGACCGCGACTACTCACACTATGCGTGCCGCAAAAAGTTCCGCAATGCCCTCATCAATCAAGGCTTTGATCATTGTATCATCGATCTGAAACAACCCGTACCAGATAACGTGGCAACTCTGGTCATAGCAGAGATGAGAACTGAACTCTCAGAACAAGAAGAGATCAATCTCAATAACTACATCGAACGAGGTGGTAATATTCTGATTATGTGCGAGCCTAAACGTATCGGCCCGATGAACGAACTGATCAATCGTCTGGGTGTAAAATTGTTGCCTGGCACCATAGCTTCAACATCTAATCCAAGAATCCAACCCGACTTGACAATTTGTACGCCGACAGCTGAGGCAGGCAAAGACATTGCCTACCATTTTAACTCGATGAGATACTACAAGAATCTCATTACAATGCCTTCGGCCGCAGGACTCGACTACTCGGAGGCTCAGAAGTTGGGATTCAAAGTTACAGATATTTTCTGCAGTGATTCTTCGAGTTGGAATGAACTTCAGGTTTTGAATTTCATAGAAGAGTCTACAACTTTCGACCCTGCTATGGGTGAAGTTCAGGGCTCGGTGCCTGTCGCGATCGCAATGTCTCGTGAAATCAATAATCGTGAACAACGAATCGCAATTTTCGGTGATGCCGACTGCTTGTCAAACGGCGAAATTATGCGTATCAGAAAACGCATCTCTGCAAGAAACAATATGGTGGCAGATGGTATCTTCTTTTGGCTCTCGAATTATGAAGTTCCAGTTGATGTACGCCGTCCGTGGATGCCTGACGACAAGATCAACATCGGACCTCAAGGCTTATTGTGGACCAACATATTCCTGAAATGGGCATTCCCGATTGCAATAGCATTGTTCGGCATTATGCTCAATATCAGACGAAAGAGTAACTAATAGCACTTTAATATGTAGACTTTAAACGATTCGGAGATGCTAAATTTCCGAATCGTTTTTATGTAACATATTACATTTTTTTCTAACTTTGTGACATAAACTAAAAATTACCTGAAATGATTAAAAAATTTTCTTGGGCTGTAGTCCTGACTCTTATGATCTCTGGAACAGCTTCGGCACAAAGCCTTGATCAACTCTTTAAACTCGCAACAAAAGTCGTAGAAACGGCTACGGGTAATAATATTAATTCATCGACAATTGTTGGTACTTGGACCTATTACCAACCCGCCATCAAACTAGGCAGTGACAATATGTTGGCACAAGCCGGTGCTGCAGCTATCACAAAATCGGTTAGTGCAAAATTGTCACAATACTACGCAAAAGTCGGAATCAAAGAGGGTAGTTGCACATTCACATTCGCTGCTGATAGTACCTTCTCTGCAAAATTGGCATCAAGAACAATCTCAGGTTCGTGGAGCCTCTCGACTGAAAACGAAAAAGAGATTGTCACACTGACCATACTCAATTCGACAGGTTATCCTCTTGGCAAGTTCAATGCACAAATCTACAAGAGCAGCGGAAATCTAGCATTGGCATTCCCAGCAAATAAGGTTCTCGAATTCATCAAAGCCATCGCATCAAAGGTCAATTCAAACACGGCAAACGGTATTGCTGCCATCGCTAAAAATTATGATGAGCTAGCCGTAGGCTTCGAATTCTCAGGCAACGAAACAGGAAAATAATCTGATTCTTTTCATATAACCTCGACAATGATTAAGATTGTCGAGGTTTTTTGTTTTTACACCAATACCTATCTAAAAAATAATTACCTTTGTGGATTAAACTAATAACTAATCTCACCAATAATGGTTCGCAATTTTATTTACATACTCATACTGATTGTTTCGGCATCGTGCTTCGGTGGCAACTCAGCCCAAAAACAAACTGAAACAAAATCTGTCATAAACAAAAACCCCATTCAGAAAGTTCTACCCTCACCTCGTGTGGCAAATTATCCGAACAGCGATGTGAAATTTTCGTTCGAATTGGAACGTGCGGCAAAACCAGACTCGGTAGTGTTATATCTGAATCATAAACGCATCGGAGTTGTAGCCACTGACACAACTATTCACCTACCCAAAGATTGTAAAATGGGACAAATTCCTTTCTATTTCGAGGCTTATAACAATGGCGTAGGTCAAAAAAAAATCGGAGCCCTCACAATACTTCCCAAAGAGGCTCCCGAAAATTACACAATCAAAATTATCAAGAGTTATCCTCACGACGAAAACTCTTACACTCAAGGGTTAATCTACAAAGATGGAAAACTATTTGAAAGTACAGGACTAAATGGTGAATCACGTTTGTTACTCACAGATGTTGAATCAGGTAAAATACTAAAAACCAAAGAATTATCATTTGAATTTTTCGGTGAAGGGATTGCTCTTACAGATGATAAAATATTTATGCTCACGTGGGAAAATAACAAGGGGTTCATTTTCAATGCAGAAACTTTTGACAAAACGGGCGAATTCAATTACGACGGTGAAGGTTGGGGACTCACAACCGATGGGAAAAAACTATACCAAAGCGATGGCTCAAATCGAATCACTGTACGGTCGACCGAAAACTTCAAACGCGAATCGGTAATCCAAGTCTTTGATAACAATGGTCCTGTCATATACCTCAACGAACTCGAATGGATAGAAAATGAGATTTGGGCAAATGTCTATCTGAGTAATAAGATTGTCCGCATTGATCCTAATACAGGCAAGGTCAACGGCGTAATAGATTTAGATATTTTGACATCAAAAATCAGAATTACGGAAGAGACTGACGTTATGAACGGAATAGCCTATGACCCGCAAACCAAACGGATATTCGTTACAGGTAAAAAGTGGAACAAACTATTCCAAATTGAAGTAGTAAAACAAAAATAATCACACAATTATGAAAAATATTCAAGAGTGTCTCAAATCGCGGATTCTGCTCCTTGATGGTGCAATGGGCACAATGATTCAGTCGGCAGCACTCGATGAAAATAAATTTCGCGGTGAATTATTTTTAAATCATAGTTGTCAACTCTCAGGTTGCAACGACGTACTGAATCTGACTCAACCTGAACTCATCGGATCAATCCATCGACGCTACCTCGAAGCAGGTGCCGATATTATTGAAACAAATACGTTTAACAGCAACTCTGTTTCGCTTGGAGATTACAACCTCACGGACAGAGTCTACGAGCTAAACCTCGCCGGAGCCCGCATCGCACGAACACAAGCCGACCTATTTTCGACTAACGAACGTCCACGTTTCGTAGCAGGTTCGATGGGTCCTACAAGCAAAATGTGTTCAATGTCGCCTGATGTCAATGCACCAGAATATCGGGCCATTAGTTTCAATCAACTCGTTGAAACATATTCCGAACAGATCAAAGGTCTTATTGACGGAGGTGTAGACCTGCTGCTCATTGAGACCGTTTTTGACACATTGAACTGCAAAGCTGCTATTTTTGCAGCAATGCAATATTATGAAAATCACAATATTTCAATCCCAATAATGATATCGGCAACAATTGCCGACTCAGCAGGCCGACTCCTCTCGGGACAGACCGTCGAAGCCTTCTATAATTCAATCTCACACGCACCACTGCTCTCGGTCGGACTGAACTGCTCATTCGGAGCCTCTCAGATGCGACCATTTATCTCACGACTGAAGAGTGTTGCTTCGTGTGCAATATCTGCCCACCCAAATGCTGGCTTACCCAATGGTATGGGTGGTTATGATGCTACCCCCGAGACAATGGCAATAGAGATTGAAGAGTATTTGAAAGAGGGATTTGTGAATATCATTGGAGGTTGTTGTGGCACTACGCCTGAATACATCGAAGCAATAGCTCAGGTTGCACGCAACTATGCTCCACCTACTATCGAAAAACATTCTATTCAGACAACTCTATCCGGGCTCGAACCACTGACCATTACTTCTGAGGCAAACTTTATCAACGTCGGCGAACGAACCAATGTCGCCGGTTCTGCACGTTTTGCGAAGATGATTCGTGAGGGAAGATACACTGATGCCCTCTCGGTTGCCCGGAGTCAGGTCGATGACGGAGCTCAAATCATCGACATCTGTATGGACGATGGTATGATTGACGGCAAGAGGGCAATCTCTGAGTTTCTAAATCGTATTGCAGCCGAACCTGATATAGCCCGCGTACCTGTGATGATAGATTCCTCTTCGTGGGAGGTTATCGAAACTGCACTCAAGTGTACTCAAGGAAAATCAATCGTCAATTCTATATCTCTGAAGGAGGGCGAAAGCGAATTTCTGCGTCGTGCAGGTTTGCTAAAGAAATATGGTGCAGCCGCAGTAGTTATGCTCTTCGACGAAAAAGGCCAGGCTACGGATTATGCACGAAAAATCGAAATAGCCGGACGTGCATATAAATTGCTAACAAACAATGGATTTAATCCTGAAGATATAATTTTCGACCCCAATATATTGGCTGTTGCAACGGGTATTGCTGAACATAACTCCTATGCATTGGACTACATTAAGGCGTGCAGATGGATTAAAGAGAACTGCCCGCACTCAAAAATCAGCGGTGGAGTCAGCAATCTATCGTTCTCGTTCAGAGGAAATAATCCGATTCGGGAGGCTATGCACTCGGTATTTCTATATCACGCCATTGAAGCAGGAATGGATATGGGCATTGTCAATCCCTCAATGTTGCAGATTTACAGCGACATTGATCCCGAATTATTGCAACTGACCGAAGATGTAGTACTCAACAGAGGTCAAGATGCTACAGAACGACTTATCGAAAAGGCGGCAGAAATCAAGGCTATACAGTCGGATACAAAATCAGAAAACACCAACTACATATGGAGAAATGACAATGTCGAACAACGAATCATACACTCAATGATTAAGGGCATTGATCAATTCATCGAACAGGATACTCTCGAGGCTCTTCAACAAGTCGGATCACCGTTGGTCGTAATCGATCAGATGTTGATGGCTGCAATGAATCAGATTGGAGAATTGTTCGGTTCGGGGAAAATGTTTCTGCCACAGGTTGTCAAGAGTGCCAGAGTAATGAAACGTTCGGTCGAGATTCTTACACCATACATAAAAAAACAAGAGAATTCAACCTCGGGTAGTTCCTCAGTGAAAGTATTGCTGGCAACGGTCAAAGGCGACGTTCACGACATCGGGAAGAATATTGTCTCTGTCGTAATGGCTTGCAACGGATATGAGATGATTGATCTAGGAGTAATGGTTACAGCTGAGAATATTGTCAATAAAGCAAAAAACGAAAATGTCTTTGCTATCGGATTGAGCGGTCTGATTACTCCGTCACTCGAAGAGATGATTCGTACGATAGATTTGCTCGAACAACACGGCATCAACGTTCCTGTAATGATCGGAGGTGCTACAACTTCTGCGTTGCACACAGCCGTAAAAATTGCACCAAGATACTCTGGGGTAGTAATTCACGTCCGAGATGCCGCCGACAATGTGAGAGTTATGGCACAACTGACATCACCAAACTCTGCTGCATTCATTGACAAGATTAAAGCTGAACAAGAGGAGTTACGCAATCAATACTACCAGGAAAATGATTCCGTCGAATTAAGGAGTCTTGAAAATGCCCGTCAACACCGTCTTAAATTGGAATCTACACCTATCAAGCCCAACAAATTGGGCATTACCGAACTTAAAGACTATCCCATTGCCAATGTCATTGAGGATATCAATTGGGCATTCTTTTTCAAAGCCTGGGGACTCAGTGGCCGTTTGCCAGAAATATTCAATCACCCGACAAAAGGTTCTGAAGCTCAGAAATTATATGATGATGCACAAAAAATGCTCAGTCATATCATCAATGACAAAATGCTACACCTCAATGGCATCATCGGAATTTTTCCTGCAAATTCATCAGGTGATGATATTATTGTTTACCCAAATATCAATTGCAAATGTTGCTCGGTTCCATTACCGCAACTGAGAAATCAAGACGCAAATCAAAACATCAATCCCTCACTTGCCGATTTTCTGCAACCGATAGGACAGGACGATTACCTCGGATTGTTTGCCGTAACAGCAGGTATCGGACTCGACGAGATCATCAGCAAATTCCGAACAGAGGGTGATGATTACTCGGCAATAATGGTCACACTGCTGGCTGACAGATTGGCCGAGGCTTTTGCAGAACATCTGCATCGAATTGTCCGTCAAGATATTTGGGGATACTCTGTTAATAATAACTCAGGCATCAGACCAGCAATAGGTTATCCTTGCTGCCCGAACCATCTGCTCAAAAAGGATATCTTCAATATACTCGGAGTAGAAAAAAATATCGGAATTTCACTTACCGAAGATAGTTGTATGATGATTCCCACAGCCTCGGTTTCAGGTATGATATTCGCGGCTCCCGAAAGCAAATACTTTACGATAGGAAAAATCAGCGAACCCCAACTCGAAGATTATGCCCGTCGTTGCAATATGAATTCTCAACGAATGAAAGAGGCACTTGCTCTCAATATCAAATAATTGATTATGAAAGTTATCGACATCATAAATACTGCCGTTCAGAATAAAATCACACGATTTGCGTTCGAGTTGCTGCCGCCACTCAAAGGCGAGACTATGAATTCGATTTTCGACACTATTGACAAACTTATCGAATTTTCGCCGTCTCATATAAACGTAACCTTTCATCGCGAAGACATAAAAATCATTGAACGTGAAAATGGCATCATAGAACGTCATATTACCCGACGTCGCCCGGGAACAATAGGCATATCGTCTGCAATCGCAGCTCGATACGGAGTAGAGGTTGTTCCACATCTGATCTGTGGAGGACAAAACCGATTCGAAACCGAAGATGCACTAATTGAGATGAATTTTCTGGGACTCCATAACATTTTGGCACTGCGTGGTGACTCGGCTAAAGGAGAAAACCATTTTCTCCCGCGTGAAGATGGATACGCACACGCTGCAGAACTCGTCGGTCAGATTTGTGATATGAACCACGGCAAGTATATTGATGGCGAAATTAATAATTGTCACGCTACGGATTTCTGCATAGGAGTTGCCGGTTATCCCGAAAAACATTTCGAATCGCCTGATGCCCAAACCGATATCCGTTTTTTGAAGACTAAAGTCGATGCCGGAGCTCACTATATAGTCACTCAGATGTTTTTTGACAATAACAAATTCTTCAAATTCGTAGAGGATTGTCGATCAGCAGGAATCAATGTTCCGATTATTCCCGGATTGAAACCATTTTCATCTCTGCGTCAATTAGAAGTACTGCCCAACATTTTCCACGTCGAACTCCCTGAAGATTTGGTCAATGCAGCCCGAAAATGCAAATCGGACGAAGATGTAAAAACCGTGGGTGTAGAGTGGGCAATTGCTCAATGTAATGAATTGAAAAAAGCGGGTATTCCCGTAATACATTTCTACACAATGGGACGTCCTGACAGTATGGTACGCATCTGTCGTGAATTATTCTGACAATAAACTGCTATGGCAAAATTAAGCGATTTCTTACCCACATCTGCCAAAGAGGTCAAGGCTCGAGGCTGGGATCAGTTAGATGTAATATTATTCTCGGGAGATGCTTATGTTGATCACCCATCGTTTGGTGCAGCTGTAATAGGCCGTCAGCTCGAAAGTCACGGATATCGCGTGGCTATCGTGCCGCAACCAAATTGGAGAGATGATTTGCGTGATTTCAAGAAGTTAGGCAAACCGCGTCTATTCTTCGGAGTGACGGCTGGAAATATGGACTCAATGGTCAATCACTATACGGCCAATTTGCGACTCAGAAGCGATGATGCTTATACCCCTGGAGGTCAGGCCGGATTCCGCCCTGACCGTGCAGTAACTGTTTATTGTCAATGTCTTAGATCAATCTATCCCGATACACCTATCGTGATTGGAGGGATTGAAGCCTCGCTGAGAAGAATGACCCATTACGACTATTGGAGCAACTCTCTCAGACCCTCAATTTTAGCAGAATCTGATGCCGACCTACTGGTCTATGGAATGGGCGAAAAACCAATTGTCGAAATTGCCAAAGCTGTCCATAACGGATTCAATATCAAGACTCTGCGAAAACTGAGACAGATTGCATTTCTCGCGGACAAAAAATATATCGATTCAATAGAGAACGAGAAAATTGTTCTGCATTCATACGAAGAATGTCTTAAAGACAAATTTAAATATGCTGAAAATTTCCGCCGATTCGAAGTGGAATCCAACAGAATCGAAGCTGCAACATTAATCGAACCAACAGGTGATAAATATCTGATTATAAATCCTCAACATCCACCGATGTCAGAACAGGAGATTGATAGTTCATTCGATTTGCCATACACACGATTGCCCCACCCCCGCTACTCGGGAAAGGCAATTCCGGCGTACGATATGATTAAATTCTCGGTAAATCTGCACAGAGGTTGCTTCGGAGGTTGCAGTTTTTGTACTATCTCGGCCCATCAAGGCAAACATATCTCAAGTCGTAGCGAGAAATCTATTCTGAACGAAATTAAGGCTATCACCAAAATGGAGGAGTTCAGAGGCAATTTGTCCGATTTGGGTGGTCCCTCTGCCAATATGTACAAAATGGGAGGGAAAGACCGTTCGCTTTGTGAGAAATGTATCAGGCCATCGTGTATATTCCCAACCATCTGCAAAAACTTGAACCACGATCACAATCACTTAATTAAGTTATATCATAAAGTTCGACAAATTAATGGCATACGTCACGTATACATCGGCAGTGGAATCAGATACGATATGTTCATCGAATCGGAAGGTGGCGAAAATTATCTGCGTGAAGTGATAAAATATCATACCTCAGGAAGGTTGAAAGTTGCTCCCGAACACACCGAAAGCCAAGTGCTTAATCTTATGCGTAAACCAGACTTCAGACTATTCAAGAATCTATACGACAAATTTCACGAAATCTGTCGGAAAGAGAATCTCAAATATCAGTTGGTTCCATATTGCATTTCAAGTCACCCTGGTTGTACAGAACAGCATATGAGAGAGTTGTCAAGAAAAATGAGCAAACTGAATCTTTTCCTCGACCAGATTCAGGACTTTACACCAACGCCAATGACCCTCTCTTCTGCGATGCAATACTCGGGCATAAATCCTTATACAGGCGAAAAAGTCTTCGTTACAAAAGACCAAGAGGCAAAACGTCGTCAGAAAAGTTATTTCTTCAAAGGCAGTAAAAAATGAGAAATAAACAGATATTATTTCTTATTCTGGTGATATTTGCTCTGAGTATTTCAAAATCCGAGGCTCAAAGTATTGTCTCAGATTCGACTGTCCAGATCAATGAACTCGATGAATATGATTTAATATTTGATCCTGAACAAGATGATGTCAATTTTCAACTTATAAACCGAGTTAATCCATCATTGTCAAGACTGAGAAAATTCAGTTTCTCTCACATATCAGTAAATCTGCGTGGCGACATCTGCCGACTCGATCAATTCCGGATTAATAAAATCCTGATGAGTAACCTAAATAATAATGGAAACCTCTGGAATATCATCTCGAGTATTAATAATTTAAAGCCAACTCAAACCGAAGATATTACCCCTTTCGGCTCACAGCAACTCTTTTTGCAGAGTCCGAACCGCAACAATCGTGCATCACTGCGTTACGGAGTAGCCTCGGCCAAAGGCCTAAATACCATCGGAATTACGCTGTGTGACCCTAAGTTCAACATATCAGGAGGTAGCAAATGGGGAAAAGATAATACTTTTGACGGCATATTCACCGAAAACTACTCATTGAATGCCAACTATGATTTTCGCCTCGGAAGACACAATACACTCTCCCTCGGAACCATAGTATCATCATCTAAACGAGGCCTAAAATATTGCACTACAGAGGAAGTATTCCAATTGGTCAAACAGAGTCGCCACAATGATTACTATGGATATAGCCCTTCGATCGGAATACAAAACGGGAAAAACAGAAATGCATCAGTTGCCGAAAACAAATCGGCAATGATAAATCTCAACGATAAATGGGACATTTCTGATAACACTACACTAAATATCTCGTTAGGAGCTATCTACGACAAACAGGGATATTCTGCACTCGGACGTTTCGACAGCAATAATCCTCTACCCGACTACTATCAATATCTACCCTCCTACTACACAGGTAGCACAGCTCAGAGCATCACTGATCTTTGGGTATCAGATCCCAAAACGGCAATGATCGATTGGCACGAAATGTATCAAATAAATCATTCTCAGAAACGTGCAAAATATATCATCGAACAACGAGTTGCCGAATTAAATTCAATCCGTACAAATTTTTCGGTCAACCATTCTGTATCATCAAGATTGAGGGCAGAATTTATGGTAGACGGAATCATCGAACGTAGCAACTATAATAAGGTCTTGGACGATATGCTCGGCTCGGAATATTGGCTCGACATTGACACATATCTTGTTGATGACGTTTTCTATGGAGATATGGTACAGAATAACACCCGCGAACCAAACCGAAAAATCGTTACCGGTGACAAGTTCGGATACAACTATTCATTGGATAATTGTCTTATTGAGAGCACACTGCGAGCAAATTACCGAAACAAAGGCTTAGTTATCAATGCTCAATACTCTGTCGGACACAATTCAACACAACGAATTGGTCACTACGAAAAAGAGATGTTCCCGGCTGAAAAATCATTCGGCAAATCTCAAAAAATTAATTTCACGACTCAAAAATTTGCCCTCTCAATTCATTATTTTACGGCTGCAGGATACGAACTCTTCACACGATTATACAATGGTTCCAGGGCTCCGCTGAGCAGAGATATAATGATTTCTCCTCGAAATCAAAACAAATTTGTCGACACACCCAATACACCTAGAACCATCTCGGCAGAGTTCGGACTCGCAGCAAAACGCAGTTGGGGTGAATTCTATGTTACACTATTCTCGCATAAGACAAAATCACTGAATCAGATTTTTAACAGATATGACGAAATAACTACGCGTTACAGCCATTTTGTTACAACCAACATCTCAACAGAATCATTAGGCATTGATTTTGAATCTGTTATAGAACTGTCAGATTATATCGAACTCGAATGTTTTGCATCATTCGGGAAATATGAATACGCCAATGATCCAATATTCAAACAATATGATGACCGAGATGGCAAACTGCTCAACGACAATATCATAGCACATATCGAAGGTCAATCTCTACACTATGCTCCGCAATGCCTTGCGACAGCCAGAGTGAATTGGCAACCTCGCTTTGGTCTTTGGATCGGAGGTAGTGTGAACTACTGCTCCGAACGGGCTACGAAGTTGGATATGCTGAGACGAACCGAACGGATACTCTCTCTTACAGACAACTTTGATGTCAAAGATCGACTACTGAAAAACACACCCCTTAAAGAGTGCTGCACAATTGACTTCAATATTGGCAAACGTATCTCTTGGGGCAGACACTCTCTGACACTAAACCTGCAAATTAAAAACTTGACCAATCAATATCCCGAACGATATGGCTACGAACAGTATCATCTGACTCGTATCGGGAAAGGCTCCCGTAAATATTATGACACCTCTCAAATAAAAAAATGTTATGATTATGGGCGTTCGTTTAATTTTTCGGTAAGTTATACGCTTTAATTGAGAAAAAATCATTATCTTCACACTCGATAAAATAAACTGAATTTTTATGGCAAACTTGAAAGAAATTTTCAATCAGATAGAACTGATCAAAAATATCCTAACAGACAAAAATGATGTCAATGAAATCCCTCAAATCGAATACGACATCGTTATGGAGAAGTTGAGAAATATCTATGAACAGATGCTGGTCAAAGAGTGTGAATCACACACTTCAGAGACACAACACATTAACAATCAGGATGTTAAAAATATCATAATTCCGTCAACAATTGCTGATATTGACACATCTGATGAAGAGTTGTGCAGTTCAGAACCTGAAATCGAAATTCACGTAGTTCCAACTATCGAAACTCAGAACGACACAATTGCTCCTGAACCAGAACAAATTCAAGAACCAGAGCCTATTCAGGCCTCAAAGTCAATTGTCGCAGAAGTGCAAAATGATCCATTATTTGACGATATTGACAACGAAATAATCGAACGCATCTACGGAAATTCAGCTCCGACTAAGGGTGCAACAACAGCACCTCAAGAAGTTGAACCCCAAACTGTCACTCAACTCGAAATAGGTGAACGTCGCGTTTTGGGTGATGTGCTGAAAAACGGTTCGGAGGTGCTCAACGAAACTCTCGGTAACAATGCCACAAAAGATTTGGCAACAAAGTTGTCTTCGGGATATTCTGATCTGAGAACACAAATCGGAATCAATGACAAATTTATGTTTATCAGAGAATTATTTAATAACGATGAAAATCTCTACGAACATACCGTCAGCAGCCTGAACAAATATTCAGACCTCGATGAGGCACTAATCTTCTTGAATGAAAATTTCCGCTGGAAAGGAGATAATCCGGCTGCTCAATCGTTTATTAATATGTTGATAAAAAAATTGTCGTAACCGATTTATGGCAAAACTATATATCATACCTACTCCGATTGGCAACCTCGAAGATATCACACTGCGTGCAATTCGCATTCTTAAAGAGGTTGATCTGTTGCTTGCCGAAGATA
>JAEIGA010007091.1_pt1 | contig 17046 bp, 12 predicted proteins | sample 9270691 | NCBI WGS metagenome assembly JAEIGA01 (sample SAMN17057246, study PRJNA624740) | gut metagenome | biome: biome; isolation source: fecal sample | host: Bos grunniens | place: China: Xizang | collected 2019
ACCAATGAGTCGCTCTTTACGCTTATGCTCAACTACATTGCCACGGGTCTTGTGTCCATGTTCCTTACCATTTGGGTAAAGAGCGGATCGGGCGTGCTTGTTCCGCTTAAATGGGGACATTTCCCCGCGTTGCTTGGAAATAAGCATCTTTTGACGATCTTGGTGTTCTTTGTGCTGGCTATTTTGATGTTTGTTTACTTAAAGTATACCAAGCACGGCTATGAGATCGCGGTCGTGGGTGACAGCCCGAATACCGCAAAGTATATCGGTATTGACGTTAAGCGAGTGATCATACGCACGATGCTTATTTCGGGTGCGCTTGCCGGTGTTGTAGGCCTTTTCCTGGCCGGCGGCATCCATCACACGATCAGTACCGCTTCGGCCAACAATATGGGCTTTACCGCTATTATGGCTACGTGGTTGGCCGCTTTCAATCCGCTTGTGATGATGGGCACGTGTCTCTTTATCATCTTTATCTCAAGAGGTATGGTGCAGGTCAGAGGTGATTTTGGCTTTACCAATGACAGTATTGCCAACATCGTTGTCGGTCTTGTGTATTTCTGCGTGATCGCGTGCAGCTTCTTTACCACCTATCGGTTGGTGTTCCGCGGCGCGAGCGCGAAGACCTCGAGACCTAAAAAAACGAAAGGAGGAAATGAAGAATGATACCGTTTTTAGTATCAGCGCTTTCCATTGCCACAGTCCTTTTGTACGGTTGTGTCGGTGAGATCATCACCGAAAAGGCAGGTCACCTGAACCTTGGTATTCCCGGCATTATGTGTATGGGAACGGCGGGTGGCTGTCTGGGCGTCTCGCTGTATATGGGTGGACTTTCCTCGCCCGCAGAGGCCTCGTGGATCCTGCTCGTTCTCGTTTCCTTCCTGTTTTCTACGGCGTTTGCGGCGGCCCTTGGCGGTATATATGCGCTTTTGACCGTAACGCTTCGTTGTAATCAGAACATTACCGGCCTTGCCATTACCATCTTTGGTAACGGTGCAACCAATTTCATCATGTCCTTTGTGGACCGCACGCATTTCGATCCTGCGGGCAAGCTGATCTCTTCGGCGCTCCCCTTTGCTGACCGTCTTGGCGGCTTCGGCAAGGTTGTGCTTGGACATGGCGTTTTTGTGTATCTCGCCATTGCGATGGCGATCGTTTGCTCCTTTGTTCTGAACAAAACACGCGTGGGTCTTCATTTGCGCGCCGTGGGTGAAAGCCCCGCAACCGCAGATGCGGCGGGCGTTGGTGTTACACTGTATAAGTACGTAGCCATTCTTCTGGGAAGTGCCATTGCCGGTCTTGGCGGCTTCTACTATATTATGGACTATATCAAGGGAAGCTGGGAAAACGCCGCCACCATCGAGGCCTTCGGTTGGTTGGCGATTGCCCTTGTTATCTTTGTTCTCTGGAAGCCCAATCTCGGCATTCTCGGTGCGTTTCTGTTCGGCGCTTGCTATATTGTGGCATTTGTTATTGCCAACATTACGCCCACGCAAAGAGAGATCATTAAGATGCTTCCTTACGTGGTCACCATCGTGGTGCTTGTACTGACCAGCATTCGCAAAAAGCGTGAGCATCAGCCACCGGCTGCGCTCGGTTTGCCTTATTTCCGCGAGGAACGCTAAAGAAAAATCGTCTCCGGGATATCTTCCCGGGGGCGATTTTTTGTGGAAATGTGAAAAATTGACAAAAAAAGATATCAAAAACTGTGCAAAATCGTGATTTGGCGTATTTCTTTTTGACAAAAAAAGTGATAAAATATATAAGTTAGAGTGTAATTGGATTGTAATTTGAGAAAGAAGGAGAACGACCTTGATTCGTAATGATTTGAGAAACGTAGCGATCATTGCCCACGTTGACCATGGAAAGACCACGCTTGTGGACGAAATGCTCAAGCAGGGCGGTGCCTACCGTGAAAACCAGGAAACCGAAGACCGTGTAATGGATAGCAACGCGCTTGAGCGTGAGCGCGGCATTACCATTTTGGCAAAAAATACTGCCGTCCATTATAAGGATGTCAAGATCAACATCATCGACACACCCGGTCACGCCGATTTTGGCGGCGAGGTGGAGCGCATTCTGAAGATGGTAAACGGAGTCATTCTTCTGGTCGATGCGGCAGAGGGTCCGATGCCCCAGACCCGTTTTGTTTTGCAGAAGGCACTGGCGCTCAACCATCGCGTGATCGTTGTCATCAATAAGATCGACAAGCCCGACGCGCGTCTTGGCGAGGTGGAGGACGAGGTATTGGAGCTTCTTCTGGATCTTGGTGCCAACGACGAGCAGCTGGATAGCCCGATGCTGTATTGCTCGGGAAGAGCCGGAACGGCCTCGGAGTCTCCCGATGAGGCAGGCACTACGCTGGAGCCTCTGTTTGACAAGATCCTCGACTATATTCCCGCGCCTGAGGGTGACGAGAACGGCGAGCTTCAGCTTTTGGTTTCCTCGATCGACTACAACGATTACGTTGGACGAATCGGTATCGGTCGCATTGAGCGCGGCACCATTCGTAAAAATCAGGATGCCTATATTTGCAACTATCATACCGAGGCGGCTCCCAGACGCACCAAGGTGGTGTCGATCTCGCAGTTTGACGGTCTCGGAAAGCTGCCCGTCGAAACGGCAACGGTGGGTGACATCGTTTGCTTCTCGGGCGCAGAGGAGATCACCATCGGTGATACCATCACGTCGCTGAATGCACCCGAGGCACTGGAGTTTGTCAAGGTGAGCGAGCCGACGCTGGAGATGACCTTCTCGGTCAACAGTAGCCCGTTTGCCGGACGTGAGGGCAAGTTTGTTACCTCCCGTCAGCTTCGTGAGCGTTTGTATAAGGAGCTCCTCAAGGACGTTTCGCTTCGCGTAAGCGACGGCGAGACCACGGAGGAATTCAAGGTGGCAGGCCGCGGTGAGATGCACCTGGCCATTCTGATTGAAAATATGCGCCGCGAGGGCTTTGAGGTCTGCTGCTCCAATCCGCGCGTTCTGTATAAGGAGATCGACGGCGTAAGATGCGAGCCGATGGAGCGCGTGACGCTGGACGTTCCCGCCGAATACGTGGGCGCGGTCGTGGAAAAGCTGGGCAGGCGTAAGGGCGATCTTTTGGAGATGATGCCCGTCGGTACGCGCACGAGGATCGAGTATCTGATTCCGGCGCGCGGTCTGTTCGGATACCGTTCGGAATTTTTGAGTGATACACACGGTGAGGGCATTATGAACTCGGTGTTTGAGGATTATCAGCCCTTCCGCGGTGAGATCACCAGACGGTACACCGGATCGCTGATCGCCTCGGAGGACGGTGTGACCACACGCTACGGTCTCTACAACACCCAGGATAGAGGTCAGCTCTTCGTTGGCCCTCAGACGCCCGTATACGAGGGCATGATCGTCGGTGAATGCCCCAAGAATGAGGACATTGCCATCAACCCCTGTAAGGAAAAGCATCTGACGGCCATCCGCTCGTCCGGTGCTGATGAAAAGCTGTTGCTGACGCCGCCCGTGATCTTCTCGCTGGAGGAGGCGCTGGAGTTCATCAACGACGACGAGTTGATCGAGGTAACGCCCAAGAGCATTCGTCTTCGCAAGAAGATTCTCAACAACGAGCTTCGTATGAAGGAAATGATGCGTATCCGCCGCGCGGCGGCCGCAAAATAAAAAGAAAGCTGAGTCCGTTTGGACTCAGCTTTTTATTGTATTTCCTTGGCTTCGTTGGGCTCCAGATGCATACTGTAGGTGCGGTCGCGGCACACGCAGATGCAGTCAAGGGGGGCGGGCGTAGCGTTGACCACGCGTACGGACGTGCCGTGGATATCCGTGAATACGCGCGTGCCTGCCGTTACGGTGAAGATGCGGTTGCCGTTGATGCTTCCGGTGGTAATGCCGTCCTCGGTCTCGGTAAGATACGTGTCATTGCCCCAGGTGAAGCGGTACTCCGAGGTGGCATTCTCGTGTCCGAGGCAGCCCCAGCAAACGGTGTCACGATCGGTATACACGCCCCAAAAGCGCTTGATGACCTCGAGAACCGCCGAGGCGGTTGGTGTATATGCGCTCTGCGTGTCGGTATTCAGCGGCTCGCCTGTCACGGTGTCAAAGCAAACGGGGAATTGATTTTGAGTCCCGGTTGCCTTGAGAAGCTTTTGGCCGATCTCGGTTATCGTCGCGTAGTAGCCGTATTTTTCAAAGGCGCGGATCGCGCGGCGGTAGGTCACCCCTCGGGGCGGGCCGCAAAGCTCGTTGTGCGCGTCATATTGTGACTGGTTGGCTGCCAGCGTGGGAAGCGGCATGGGTGTCCAGAATTCCTCGGGATTCCGAATGTGATTTTGGACGACCTCCTGCGCGTTTTCGGTGTTAAGGGCACCAAAATACAGAAGCGAGAGGTTATGGATTGACAGTGTACTGATGATGCTTCCGCGGTAATCGCGGTCAAAGCAGGCGTGAAAGCCGCCCAGCCAGAAGAAATCATCGATCTTCTGCTTTACGGCATCTGCCTTGCTTTGCCAAAGCGAGGCCTCCTCGGGCTTACGGAGCAAAAGTGCCAGCTCGGAGAGTGTGTTGCGTACACAATACGCCTGGGCCATCAGGTCATAGGTTTCCACAGGGAAGGGAGACGCGGTGTGCTCCTCGCCGTTTTTCATCATCGTAAGCAAAGGAAATCTGCCCGATGCGGCGCCTTCCTCGGTGTCGGTTTTGTCATAGATCTCAAGACAGCCGTTGGCATTGAGGTCATGCTTTGTCCAAAGATATTCATCGAAAAGGCTAAGCGCTTCGTAAAGCCGTTTGCTGTAGGATGAGTTTTTGTTTTTGGCGAGATAGCAGAGCTTCAGGGCCTCCTCGGCAAAGCTGAAGCCGGTCAGGATCTCATAGTGGGGAAGGATCGCTCCCCCCTCACGCGAGAGCGATGAGGGAAGTCTTCCATCCTTGCGAATGGTGAGCAGAAAGGCATTTACCGAATCCAGCGCGACCCCAAGATCGTAGTCGGCCAGCGTTTCGGCGCTCATCAAACTGTAATTCAGAGTGGCGGTGCTGCTGCCCGGCGCATCGGTCATGAGCCTTTTGTCGCCAAAGTTCCTGCGCGAGGACAATAGCGTATCCTTGGCGCTCTCGTACAACCGATCCAGATTCTTATCGGTGGTGGTAAAGCGTACGTCGGTTTGGATCACGGGGATTCTCCTTTCTTTGGAATTTTTGAGATTATTTTATGTAGTCCTCAAAAAGCAAGGCGGTATCTGTGGCGCTGACCTTTGAGGAGGGGGCGTGTCCGAGAATGGCAAGATATTCCTTGCCGTCGGCATCGGTTGCGAGTGCCGCTTGGCAGTTACCGGCCTCATCGGTAAAGCCGGTTTTTCCGCCGGTAACCGTGATGCCACCGGCAAGAGAGGTGGAGAGTTGATTTTGCTCAAATCGCTTGACCAGGGTCGAGTTGAAGAAGGTCATACGGTAAGTGGTGTACTGACCGTCCTTATAATAACCAAGGTAAGTAACGTAGGTATGAGCGGTGATGATGGTGTGGAAAAGCTCATTCTTCAGAGCCTCTGCAAAGATGGCCGCCATCTCCGCGGGGGTTGTGTAGTGATCCTTGTGATGCAAGCCGTTGGCATTGGTGAAATGCGTGGAGGTAAGCCCAAGCTCGGTTGCCTTTTGATTCATCAGTGCGGCGAAGGCATCCTCGTTTTGCGCGGCCTCCTCAACCAGCATCAGCACCGCGTCGGTGTCCGATTCCAGAAGCATGGCATACATACACTGCTCCACGGTGAGAAGATCTCCCATATCGATGCCCTTGCGCGACCCTTCGGGATATTGGCTCTTGATGTCCTCGGTCAGCGTGAGCTGCTTATCGAGACGGTCCGACAGCTTGTCGTATGCTACAAGGAAGGTCATGATCTTCGTGAGTGAGGCGGGGTACATAATTTCATTGGCATTTTTGACGGCCACCGCCTTCAGCGAGTCCACCTCGGCAAGCAGAGCAAAGCCGGATCGCACGCCGCTTGTGATGTGTGCAGCCTCCGAAATGCCGCCAATGTGGTGCGGGTTCTCGGGGGGGAGGGGAGGCGGATTCGGCTCGTCCGTGGTTGGCACAGTCGTTTCGGACGGATCTACCGACTGATTTCCGATGCCGGACATCAACACAAAGACCGCCACGATCAAAAGGATCAGAAGCGCGGCTGCCAACGTGATCGGGTTTTGAAAAAAGGAGCGCCCCTTGGGCTTAACGGGAAACAGGGAGCTGTGCGTGAGGGTGATATCATCCTCTTTGGTAGGGGATTCGGTAACCTTTTTGACCTCGATGATCATGGTTTTGCCGTCGTCGTGGTGTTCCATATATATTTCTCCATTATGGTAAGAATATTCAGTATATTAATATTCTACCATATTTTTATCTTTAATGCAAGTGAAAACGACAAAAAAAGCCGAGTGACGAAGTACATCACTTGGTTCGAATTGATCTTTGTGCAATGGGCACAAAAACAGACGGGGTAATTGGTTCGTTTTGCCGATTTTCTCAAATTGGCGCGTGTTTGTCTTGAAAAAAAACGGCAAAAGTAGTATAATAAAATGAATAAAGATCGAAGACATTCGATGGGATTCGGAGGATATCTATGAAAAAGATGAACACGATGAAGAAACTTGGTCTTGTCGCGGTTCTGGCTTTGCTTCTGGCGCTTGTTGTTTGTGTGGCGGCAGGGGCTGAGACCGTGAGCGGAACCGGGGAGGATGGCCTTACCTGGTCGTTGGATACCGATAGCGGTGTGCTTACCGTGAGCGGAACGGGCAGGATGAAGAATTATAACGAGCCTTCGGCGGCACCCTGGGGTGCGTATAGCGATTCGATCAAGACGCTGAAGGTTGCAAGCGGCGTGGCAAGCGTGGGCAGATGGGCGTTTGCCAACTGTGAGGCGCTTGAGAGCGTTACACTTCCCGAGGGGCTTGCGGCTATCAGTTACGGCGCATTTGAGAACTGTGTGGCGCTGAAAACGCTGGTGCTTCCTTCCACGCTGAAGAGCATCAACTACGGCGCGTTCCAGAACTGCAAGAGCCTTGTTTCGGTTGAGCTCCCGACAGGACTTACCGCGCTTGAGGGCAAGGCGTTTGCCGGTTGTGAGAAGCTGGAGACCGTTAACCTTCCCAAGGGGATTACCGAGCTGAAGTGGGGGGTGTTTGAGGGATGCAAGGCCCTGAAGAACGTACCGATTCACGACGGCGTTAAGAACGTGGACTCCTATGCCTTCAAGGATTGCGAGAGCGTTCGTAACGTTACGCTTCCCATGACGCTGAAGAGCATCGGTACCAAGGCGTTTGAGAAGTGTGTTTCACTTGTTAAGTTTGTGATCACGTCGCTGAAGACCTGGATCGGCGGCGATGCGACCACCATTCCCGACAGCACGACCATTTATGCAGAGCCAAATTCGGGTGCTTCGCAGTACGTAGATGCCTACGATAAGAATGCTGTGATCGCGTGTACGCATCAGAGCGTGATCGAAAACGTGATAAAGGCGCCCACGTGTACGGCAACCGGTAAGACGGTGATCGAGTGCAATAACTGCGAGTATTCCGAGACCGTGACCACGGCACCCACGCATAGCGACGTGGAGACTCCCTCCACGCTTGGCTTTGTTGAGGTGGAGTGCACGGTGTGCGGCAACAAGGCGATCCTTCTTCCCGCAGGCGAAACGTTGAAGCTTTCGGCGTTCTGCACGGGAACGCTCAGCTTTACCCTTGAGGCAAGCTCGAACGATGAGATTGAGCTTATCGTGGATGACGAAAGCCACGGCTATATTGATCTTTCGAATGACGGCGTGGCTACGGTAGACATCGGCGGGCTTGTTGGAGCCGGCAATTCGGTTCATTTCATCAATTACAGCGAGAATGATGCTCGCGTAAAGGTTACGGCGATCGACGGATACCTTCACCGCTATGATACCGTTTACGATACCGGCGCGGTTTACGTTGAGACGCTTGGCAAGGGAAGCCTTGAGTACAGCGATTTCTACGCGTACGTTCGTACGAACGACCCCTCGGGTGACTACTATGTTCGCTATAAGTTTGATTACATTTACAATACTACGACGGACAACTACAAGTCGAATACCTGTACCAATATCGGAAGCTACCGTTTGAATGGCGCGGAGCTTGTGAAGGTTTCCGCGGTAAGCGATACAGCCATTACTGCTCAGGTAAAATGGGTCGTGCTTGGTGGCGGCGAGGTTTCTTTGGCGATTAGTCAGAAGAATCCCTATTTGGATCTTATACCGGATAGCGCAAAGGGACCGGATTATATTTATACCGAGGGTTCCATTGCGGGACAGAGTGTTGAGCACGTTGGTGGTTTCCACGGTGACGAGTGGCTCAGTGCGGTTTCGCTGATTGTTGACGGTTCGGTGATCGATCTGAAGAGTGCCGAGAAAAAGGTGATCGCTTGCAGCTCGATCCTCTTTGATCTGACGACTACGATGTACGCTTGGGGTACCAGCCATGACGATTATCGTGGTTTGGAATTTGCTGAGCATACGCAGAATTTTGCTATCAATCTTGGTGGTATCAACCATATGCAGACGATTGAGTGGCTTCGTAGTGACTACAGCCCGGCAGGCTATATGCCTATGTTTACGATGATGCGCGGTGGAATCAACGATCGCTTTATTGATACGATGAGATCCTACGATGCGAACGGAAATCTTGTGGATACTTACACGATGGCTCCGACGCAGATCACCACGCAGACTAACGTGCTTGCCGACTGGGCGGGCGAGACGGTTGCGGCCTATGAGTACAGCGGATCTAAGGGTATCAGCGCAAGAATCGATTTCCGCGAGGCTAACGACAACGTGAAGCTTTCGTCTTATATAGCAATGCGTACAGAATCTAACGGTGCTTCTTCGGATAACAAGATGTATGCTCCGTTCAGCCGTGCGGAAAGTGGTATACCTCAGACGGGCGAGCTTTGGATGGTTGAGTCACACTATGTGATCGACTACGATACCGCAAAAATCAAGTAAATAATAAAAGGTCACGCCGATCGGCGTGACCCTTTCCGTTGAAAAAGGACAGAGAAAAATCTCTGTCCTTTTGTATTTACTTCAAAACACCCTCAAGCGGGGTTACGCCGAAGCGCTCGGCAAGGCCATGCAGGATCTCATCGGAAATGACGTTCTGCGTGTGTCCAAGCGTGAGCATATAGATCTGTGCGGTCTTCTCCACGGTCTCGATCAGACCGAAGACCTCGTCCATATCGCGTCCCGCGCCGTAAATGCCGTGGTTGGTCCAGACGACCAGGCGGAAGCTCTTCATCTTTTCGGCAGTGGCTTCGCCGATTGCGGTCGTGCCGCAGACCATACAGGGAAGCACACCGACGCCGTCGGGAAATACCACGATGGACTCGGTGTTGGACTGCCACAGACGGTGCGTGAACTCCTTTTCGTCGATGGGACAAACGGCGTTCATCGCGATGGTGTAGGTGGGATGCGAGTGCATGACCACGCGGTGCTTGTCATCAGCGGCAAGACGCGAGATGTGGCTCATCAGATGCGCGGGGAGCTCACTGGTGAAGCGGCCCTCATCGTCCCATCCCCAAAGAAGCTCGGCGGTGGTTCCGTCCTTAGCAATGCGGATGATACCGAGGTTGTTTTCGGGGTCGATCTCAATATTTTTGAAGTACTTTCCCGTTCCCGTGACCAGAATGATCCTTCCGATCAGGGGCGTGGCATCAAAGCCGGTGGGAATGGTACGAAGGACGTAGTTCATATCCAGATATTCCGCCACCTCGGTCTCTTCCAGAAGCATGCTGATGTTACCGCCGTTTCTCTCGTCCCAGCCAAGGCGGTACATATTTGCCGTTGCACGGCACATTTCTACAATAAAGGGGGCGTTTAAAATATTCTTTTTCATTTTCTTACTCCGAGTGAATTAGTGAATTCGAATGTCAAAGGATCTCTTTACGATCTCGCGGCCTTCGGCAACATCGGCAATCTCGCCTCTGCCGATCAACTGCATCAGAAGGTTTCCGATTGCCGTGCCCTCGGTGGGACCGGTAATCAGCTTTTTGCCGGTGTGCTTGATGGTAAGCTCGTTGAGAAGCTCGTTGCGGCTTCCGCCGCCGATGATGTTGAGCGTGGTGTAGCGGTTGCCCGTAACGCCCTCCAGAGCCTCAAGGCTTGCCGCGTAGGAGCGTGCCAAATTGTTGAGGATTGTGTAGGAGATCTCACCCATCGAAAGGTCACGGCCCACGGTTTCCTTGATGGTGTCGGTCATGCTGACGGGCGCCATAAACTTGCTCTCGTTGACGTCAAAGGTGTCCTCGATGGGATTCTCGCGCGCCATATCGGCAAGCTCGGCAAAGCTATATCTGTCGTCAGCCTCGTGGCGAACCTGCTGAAGAAGCCAAAGACCCATAATGTTCTTCTGAAGGCGGAATTTACCCTCGGGCGCGCCCTCGTTGGAGTATTCAGCCTCGCGAGCGGCGTCATCGGTATGAGCATAGGGCTGCTCAACGCCCAGAAGGGACCACGTGCCGCTGGAGATGTAGGGTGCCTCACCCTCAAGCGGGGCGGCAACGATGGCACTTGCCGTATCGTGTGTAGCGGGGAGTACCACGCGCGCCTCGTAGCCTACGCGCTCGGCGATCGCCTTCGAGAAGGCGCCCACGGTGGTAGAAGGCTTGGAGGGGGTGCGGAAGATCGACTTGTCACAGCCCAGCATCGAGAGGATGTCCTCGTCCCACGTGCCGGTCTTGGCGTTGATCATACCGGTCGTTGTGCCGTTGGTGTAGTCTTGCACCTTGTTGCCCGTAAGACGGAAGTGGAAATAGTCGGGGAGCATCAAAAAGGCAGCCGCCTTATCTAAGCGTCCCGTCATGCGGTCGTGATACAACTGATATACGGTGTTAAAGGTGGAGAACTGAATGCCTGTTTTGGCATAAAGCGTCTCAAAGGGGATGTGCTCGTGCACCTTGGGGATCGAAAGGTCGGTACGGCTATCGCGGTAGCAATACGCGCCCTCGATGGCGTTGTCGTTCTCATCCAGAAGAACGTAATCCACGCCCCAGGTATCGATGCCGACGGTCTCGGGGATCTTTCCCAGGTCCTTTGCCTTGGCAAGACCGGTGAGGATCTCCTCAAACAGGCGGTCAATGTCCCATTTCAGGCATCGTGCGCCCTCCTTAGTGATGGTGGTGGGGTTGTTGGGAAAACGGTAAATTTCCTCCGTTTTCAGAATGCCGTCCTCAAGCCAACCGAGAATGTGGCGGCCCGACGACGCGCCTATATCAATAGCCAGACTGTAAGCTCTCATAAGCCTTCTCCTATCTATAGATTTCATTCTTATTATAAAATATCTTTTTCGATTTGTCAATACGTGGCAGGAGCATTGACAAAAAAACCACAAACTCAATAAAATCAAGAGAAAACAAGGCCGTTGCCTTTGTGAAAAATGCAATAGCCTTGTTGATCTTCTATGCTTATTTTGCCTTGGCGGCGGCAGGAATGTCGCCAACGCCGTTCAAAATCAGACGCGGACGGTAGGGGAAGCTTTGCAGATCCTCGCGCGAGGTGACGCCCGAGAGCACAAGTGCCGTGTCCATACCCGATTCAATGCCCGCGATCACGTCGGTGTCCATACGGTCACCGATCATCACGGTCTCCGCCGAGTGTGCGCCCAGCAGCTTAAGTCCTGTGCGCATCATAAGCGGATTGGGCTTGCCGACGTAATAGGCCTGCTTACCCGTAGCCACCTCGATGGGCGCAATGAGTGCGCGGCAGGCGGGAACGATGCCGCTTTCGGTCGGCGCGGTCAGGTCGGAGTTGGTGCCGATCAGTCTGGCACCCCCACGCACCAGGCGGATGGCCTTGGTGATCATTTCCATGTTGTAGCTGCTGGTCTCGCCGATGATGACGTAGTCGGGGTTTACATCGTCATAAACGATGCCCGCATCGTACAGTGCGTTCTGAAGACCGTTTGCTCCCACAACGTAGGCCGAGCTTCCGGGAGCCTGGTTTTTTAAAAAATGCGCGGTGGCAAGGGCGCTGGTATAAAAATGCGACTCCTCCACATCCAGCCCCATACGGCCCAGCTTGTGTCGGAGCTCAAGCGGTGTATATTGGCTGGAGTTGGTCAAAAAGAGGTAGCTCTTGCCCTCCTCCTTCAGCCAGTTTACAAATTCGGTAACGCCCGGAAGCAGACGGCTTCCATGATAGAGCACACCGTCCATATCGCAGATAAAGCCTTTTTTTTCAAGTATTCGTTCCAATGGATTTCATCTCCTTTGTATGGTTTCTTCATATCACATTTATTATATCGCAAATTTCGCAATTTGAAAAGCCCTTTTGGCAAATTTTACGCCAAAAGGGCAATTTTTCTTTTATTCTACGTGAGGAAAGACCTTTATGGAGTTGTCGGTGACGATCTCGTCAAGGCAATACTTGCTTCTTACAGCCGGCTCGCGGTTTTGCCATTTGCCGCGTGTGAAATCGGGAACCTCGACGGGAATTCCGCCGCCGTCAATCGACTTTTGTGAAAGAGCACCGATCGAAAGAAGCGTGAGCGTGTCGTAAACGTCGATGGGGGTCTGGGTGCCGGCCTTGACACTTTCGACAAAGGCGCGCAGAACCGCCCAGTCGATGCCATCGGAGTGTGCACCGAAAAACACCTTGTTCTCCACGCCGCTTCGCTCGATGGTGGCCTGGATCTCAGCCTGCAGGGGGTGCTCGTATTTTTCATAAAATTCGGCAAGATTGTCGCGGACGGGCTCCTTCATACCGTGAAGAAGCACGGCCTTTGTCTCCTCGGCGGCCATACCCTTGGTGCCGCGTACCGATATATTGCGCGAATAATGGGTGCGCGGAAGCGTGGTGTCAAGCGTGAGAAGAATGGTTTCACCGCCTGCACAGGTGATAATGGTATTTACGATGTCTCCTTGCTTGTAATCAACCTTAGCGTGGCGGCTGTCCTCGCCGTAGGTCTCCTTGGCATAATGGGAAAGCCCCACGCTCTTGGAGGCAAACGAGCTGAGCGATACCATACGGTTGCCGCGGTTGATGCCGAGGTATTTGCAGATCGGACCCAGCTCGTGGCTGGGGTAATTTTCGCGGTTGCCCTTGATGTAGTGCCCCAAACGATAATGTTCTACCTCGCCGTCCTTTTCCACACCGCGGAAAAGCTCCACGGCAGTCAGATAGTGCGCGTAAGCACCCGTGCAATGCACAAGCTCACCAAAGAGGCCTTGCTTGACCATATTCAGAAGCATCAGCTCAAAGCGACCGTAGCAGCAATTTTCCAGCATCATCAGCGGCGTGCCGGTTTTTTCGTAGACCTCAAGAAGATCAAAGCATTCCTCAAGCGTCTCGGCACAACCGACCTCAATGGCGGTGTACTTGTGGGCCAGCATGGCCTCCTTGGCGATCCTTGGGCGGTTGTCCCAGCCGGTCATAATGAATACGGCTTCGATCTCGGGGTCCTTTATGATATCCTTGTAATCGGTTGTGGTGATGGGCTCGGGGCGTCCGTCCTTCGTGAGTGACTCCTTGGCCTTTTGCATTTTATCCTCGCAAAGATCGCAAACGGTCTTCACCTCAACGTCTGCCATCTTGGCAATTCCCGTGGTCAGCATACGCATACCGCGGCGACCGAGACCGATGTAACCAACCTTGATCCGTTCCTTCATTTTGCGTTGTGTCCTTTCTGCACCAAAGTGTATATCTTATTATAAAATAAATGGATGGCAAAGTCAATGCCTTAACTTATGCTTTTGTCCGTAAACGTTACGCTTGCGCGATCTCCTCAAGCACAAACGCAAGCGATCGGCCGGCGTCGGCAAGCGTGGCTTTGTCGATGATGCCTTTGCGCTTTATCGCGTCGGTAAAGAAGACCAGCTCGTTGTAATAACCGCCCAGATCCGAGATGTTTCCGCCACGGTAGCCGCCGGTCATCTCCTTTTTGGAGATCTCAATCTCCTGTGCGCCCTTAGAATCGTAGCACATAAACCTGCCACCCGCGTTTTCAATCGTGGCCTTCTCAAATACCACGCGGAAGGTTGCCTCAAAGGGGTGGCTTTCGGGCAGATCCCATGTGCCTTCCACCGAAACGACAAAATCCTTGTAGCGCATCAGCGTCTGGATGTAGGAGTTTTGCTCACCGATTTTGTTTTTAACCGAGGCAAAGCTCTCGGGCTCACCAAAGACTGAAAGAATGTAGTCGGTATCGTGAATGTGCAGATCCTGCGCCGCACCGCCCGAGCGTGTTACGTCCAAAAGCCAGTTGTCCCAGCCCCAAAGCGGTCTTGGGCTGATTCGGCGGAAGTTGGCGGACACCACTCTGCCGTAAACGCCGCTATCCAGTATTTCCTTCAGGTGTACATACTCGTCCCAGAAGCGAATGACCTGTCCCACCTGAACCTGACAGCCTTTCTCCGCCGCCTTTTGTGTCATGGCCTGCGCCTGCTCAGCGGTCAGCGCGACCGGCTTTTCTACAAACAGATATTTTACCTTATCCATGGCCGCCAGCGCGTACTTGGCGTGCAGATAGGTCGGCAGGCAAATGTCGATGGCATCGACGTTTGCCTTTTGGATAAGATCCATACCGTCTGAGAAGATCTCCGCGCCGTCTGCCAGCGACTCTGCCTTCTCGCGGCGGATATCTGCCACAGCGGCAAGCTCTACGCCCTCTATATTTTTGTAGCAATTCGCGTGCATGGTTCCCATAAAGCCGCATCCGATAAGTCCGATTCGAATCATTTTATTTCCTCCTTAAAATTTTATCCATCGCAAGCGAGGTGTTGTAGAGAATGGTTTCGGGGTAGTGCTTGTAGCTCGGGATCATTTCGGCCGAGACCCAACCGTCATAGCCGATCTCGAGCAGCGCGTCGATCACACTCGGGTAGTCCACGTCTCCTGCCAGCAGATCTACAAAGCCGTGAAGTCCGCCCGCCTCAATGCGGTAATCCTTGAAGTGCACCTTCTTGATCCGCTTGCCGAGAATACGCACCCAATCCTCGGGATAGGAGCAATACAGCGTGTTGCCGATATCCAGGTAACTGCCAACGTAGTCGCTTCCGATCTTGTCGATAAAATCGCGCATCTCCATGGGGGACAAAAGGAATTTGTTCCACACGTTTTCAAGACCGATGCTGATTTTGGCCGCCTCCGCATAGGATTTCAGCTCGTTTAAGCCCTCAAGCGCCCTCTCGTAGCAAACGTCGTAGGGCACTCTTTTTTCGGGGAATGCGAAGGAGGTGTTGACCACGCCGGGGACGACGAGGACGGTATCCGCGCCTAAAATCTGAGCGGTGTCGATCTGCTTTTTGATCATGTCCTTTGCTCTTTGGCGAAGGACGGGATCGTCGTCACTCAAACGAAGCTCCCAGCAAAGTCCACACGAAAGGCTGTAAAGCGAAAGCTCCAGCTCCTCAGCCGCCGAACGGATGTCCACAAGCTCTTGCTTGTCCGAGGTCATCGAAAGCTCGCCGTCTGCTTCCAGCGCCAGCTCAACCCCCTCAAAACCGGCCGCCTTAGCAAGCCTGAGGCTCTCGCGCACACTCCCGGCAGGGAAAGACCAGATGTTGATTCCTTTTTTCATAAAAACCTCCTTGAAAAAAATGTTACACCGTGCTATAATTATTATAAAGAATGTAAACGCGGTTTTACAGATATTTTTTTACTCTATACGTGTAAAATCTTCCACAAGGAGAAAAAACGGAAAAATATGAAAGTTACTTATGTCAAAACACAGCTCCAAGCGCTCGTGAATATATCCAAGATCGTTACCATTCATTATTACGAATTCGATAGAAATTTCAGCTTTGGTGGAGAATCGCACGACTTTTGGGAGATGGTGTACGTAGACAAGGGGACGGTGCTTGTCAAGAGCGAAAGGGAGGAGCTCGTGCTTGGGCAAGGGGATGTTATTTTTCATAAGCCCAACGAATTTCACGCCATTCGCGCGTATAATTCCGAGCCGAATTTTTTTGTGATTTCCTTCGTCTCGCATTCACCGGCCATGACCTTTTTCAAAAAATATCACACGATGCTCGATCAAAGGCTCAGACCTTTTATTTCAGCAATTATCAAGGAGGCAGAGGCAACCTTTACGATTCCCAAAAATGAACCGATGCTCACACAGCTTGTCAAAAAAGAGAATGCCATTCTTGGCGGGGAACAGTTTATCAAAACCTATCTTGAGCAGCTTCTTATTCTGCTGCTTCGGGATATTCACAATATCAGTGAGCTTAAGGTTTTCCCGAGCAAGGAAAGCATGGAGCATCACCTTATTTCCTGCATTCAGGAATATCTGGAGACAAACGTTGAGAAGGAATTTAAGATGGCGGCCGTCTGTGCGCACGTGGGGTATAGTAAAAGCTATCTTTACAGGCTTTTTCACGAGCAGACCGGCACCACCATCGCCGCCTATCGCACGGAGCTTCGGGTGAAGCGTGCCAAGCAATTGATCCGCGAAAACAGGCTGAATTTTTCTCAGATCTCCGATCGACTCTCCTTTGATAATCCCCAATATTTTTCCCGCGTCTTCAAAAGGGTTACCGGAATGTCACCCTCGGAATTTAAGGAAACGCTGAGTCTGGAATAAAAAAGGTGCTGAGCCATTGACTCAGCACCTTTTGCATAAAAAGAGGGGACACCGCTTGGTGTCCCCTCGTGATTGACAATTACTTATTGTCGGAGTAGAGGTCGCCCATCTTGGTCAGACGCTCGTACTTAGCCTTTGCTGCTGCCTCAGCCTGTGCGAAGAGAACCTCAGCTCTCTCGGGGAACTGCTGTGCAAGACGTGCATAGCGGTTCTCGGACTTGATGAAGTCAACGTAGCTTGCGGTAGGCTCCTTAGAGTCGAGCGAGAAGGGATTCTTGCCCTCAGCCTTTGCCGCAGGATTGAAGCGGAACATCTGCCAGTAGCCTGCATCCACTGCCTTCTTCATCTCAAGCTGGCAGTTCTGCATGGTACCCTTGATACCGTGCATCTCACAAGGAGCGTAACCGATGATCAGCGAAGGACCGTTGTAAGCCTCTGCTTCCTTAAGTGCCTTAAGTAGCTGATTCATGTCAGCACCCATAG
>JAEIGA010007092.1_pt1 | contig 17045 bp, 1 predicted proteins | sample 9270691 | NCBI WGS metagenome assembly JAEIGA01 (sample SAMN17057246, study PRJNA624740) | gut metagenome | biome: biome; isolation source: fecal sample | host: Bos grunniens | place: China: Xizang | collected 2019
TCAATCTATATGCCTGGTTGGCAGATTGGTATGGAACCAGTCATACCGGAAATTAAAACTAGTCCGATGCAGTTAGAGCCAAGTCAGTATAAGGTTTTATACTCAGATAATTCAAATGGACCTTGGACATTAGATTTGCCGAGTAAAAAAGGTGATTATTTTGTAACAGTGGAGTTGTTGGCGTCTCCAAATTATAATATTCCAGATGTATCACAGATTCCGGTTGTACCTTTTTCTGTATGGGAATGGGATGGAACGGAAGTATCACTTGATTCATTGGGATATCATACAAAGATTACTGTAGACAGTCCTTCGTTGGGAGAAGAAAAACTAACTGACTTCCCAATGCTTGTGAAAGTATCAGAAGAATTGATTTCAGGTTTTTATTATAAGCATGCAATGCCAGACGGGGCTGACTTGCGTTTTGTAGATGCAGACGGAAATATTTTGGTCCACGAGATTGATACATGGAATCCAGGCGGAGAGAGCTTTATTTGGGTTAAAGTTCCAGAGTTCTATAATGGTGCTACTATAACGCTTTGCTGGGGCGAACTTGTAGGGAAAACTGTTCCTGCGCCTCGTGATCCTAAAGAAGTTTGGTCGAGTTATGCTGGTGTTTGGCATATGGGAGACGCAGTAAACTCACTTGATGGACTTGCAGGAACATTTAATAATGATTCACTTGTTAAAGTAGACGGTATTATTGGTAATGCCCATGGTAAAACTTCTGCTGGCAATAAGGGGCCAATTTTGACAGCAAATTCTGGTAGTATGTCGGCGATTGACGCTCTTGCCAATAGTGATACATTTACAGCATCATGCTGGGTATATCTTAATACTGATAGATCTGATGGTGCTGTGCTCTTTTCAAGGAAGGTTTCTGATAATAGCGATGCGTGGGCTACGCTTTTCCCAACGGCGTCGAACAATACGGGAATTCGTATATGGCTTAATGGAAACTCAACGCATTACTATACCGACAGGAGTGTTACATTTACAAAGGGAACGTGGTATAGGGTCGAAACAACATTTGGTAAACCTGGTAAACCCTATGCTGTGTGGATAAACGGCGTAAAAGGAATATCTGGTAATAGCGCAGCTAGTGCTCCCTTAAATCAAGGTACAAGCCCATTAGTGATTGGTGGTTTACATAGCTCTGCGCGTACTATAAACGGTAATATTGACGAGGTGCGTATTATGGCAGGCACGCCATCAGACGCATGGCGTAAGGTGGAGTACGAACAAGTCCAAAGTTTAATATACCAAATTTCACCAACAAAAATTTTGCCGAGAGCTGTTTTCAAAAATAGATGGTTAAGAGAGCCATCAATTAATATCACGACGTGGGAGGTTGGTGCAGACGGCATAATTACAGATGCCGGCGAGGCAGTATACGGTAATACTTATTATCATTTTGATCCCGGGGTTGGCAAAGGTTTTGTAAATACCATTCCTTTGAGAGGTGGCTCATATCTTTTTACAGGTAGAGCAGAAGGTAAGGAGCCTGCAGAAAAAGATTATGGGTGGGAGCCACTTGTAAGTAAGGGTATTTCTATTTTAATTGAAGCATCTTCGCCTTATAATGATTTGTCGGGTACCAGTGGCAATATGACACTTTCAGGTCGTGTTCTCTTGGCTAACGATCATGGTGATGGTGATGGCGCTATAAGAGGGCAGGATTATTCTCTTACAGACTCAACAACGAGCCCAGGAACATATTGGAAGCGTAGCAATGAAAGTGCAGTAACTGGAAGAGGTTATTTAGGTGTTGCTACCGAAAATGAGTTGGTAAGTTTGTCTCCAATTCCTGAACTTTGCGATGCTACAACGCTTTGGTATTGTCAAAATGTTCGTGTAGGTAATTATTACAGTGAAAGTTTGACAATGGGATTGACATATAATTTTTTACCTTGGTCCCCAGAGTCAAAACCAAATGGTGAAAACAAGGATTCATCTCACCTCTTTTTAAGAAATATTTCAGACTCTGCAATTTATTCACCATGCTATACTAATGGCATTGGTACAATATATTTTGACGCAGTAAATGTAAATACTACGTCAACAGAAGGTGATACATCAATTGTTTTAGAAATAAGTACAAATACAGTTTTTGGCACGGGGTTGCCACTTGATCAAAATATAATTGACATCCAGCCCCCGTCTACACGGATTGAGGTTGATGAATTTGGCAATGAAACAACGGTTGAAATACCAGGATATACAAATCGTTTTGCGTATGCTCAGTGGCATCGCGTAGAATTGCAGCCGCTTCTAAAAGATGGCTCTGATACATTTACGATAATGGACAAAACGGATGAACTCCCGCTGGTTATAAAATCTGGCGGTAGTTCTGACAACTTCTATCGCGTTTATGCAAAAATTGATTATACTGGGCCCATCCGTTTTAGGATTAGGCGTGGTGCTATGAGTGATGATGGAGATACATTATTAATTGCTATTGATAATATTATTGCGTCATATCCTGCCATGAGGGCAGATCTTTCATCGTATGGCACATTTGATCCATTAAAGGGCGGAAAGCAGATATTGGGTCAAGCGGCGGCTTGGCAGGTACCATTCCCATCTATCAATGACGAGATTGTGCCGCGCGCAAAAATTACGTATCGTTTGAATGAAGCTGTTAAAAATGTTGACCCTGCAAAATTTGTTTCAACATCGAGAATGCACTATCGCTGGCGTTATTTAAATCAGATCATTGGCGAGTGGCATATTGCTGGCCTTGATCCTGATAATGAATTTAACGGCGATAAGCCTCTTGTTCTTCCCGAAGGACAAATAGGTGACGTAGAATATTGGTTTGAGACAACCTTAAATGCGCCATACTACGAGTATGTAGATTATTCTGGCGTAAATCTTGGCCTTGGCGGATTTTATACGGAAAACTTCTCTGTAGTGACAAATAGAGCTGACGGCACTACAGTTCAGCAGAGCGCAGGTACAGATTGGTTTGTACGCTTGAGAGAAGGTAAGAGTGATTATGAGGCGATTAATATTATAGTTGCTTCAGAGATTAAAGGATATTCCGATGTTCAGCACGTAACAAACGTAGTTGAGATGGAACTTGTTGGCGACGGTGTTTGGCGCGGATATTATCAAACGAAGAGCGCAATATCCACAGGACTCAAATATCGTTTTGAGGCATTGAATAAGCAAACGCCAGAAGATGTAGAATACACATTCTCGACAAATTATTGGAAGGCATCAGAGAATTGGGATGCATTACCCGTTAATGACGTTATGGTTGAAGCCACAACAAATGATTGGGCCACTATTCCTTGTGATGCTCTTACGGGCTATGTTCTCTTCCAAATTGATGACGCGACAAAAGTTGTTACGGTTGTTCATGCCGATTATCAAAACTTCAATGGGTGGAACGACGCGAATAGAATTGATAAGTTTTTTGTAGGAAGTTCTACTGAAGACGAGAGCAAGGCGGGTGTATCGGCCAAGGCGATTGATACAGAGAATGATTTCAATACATGGGCTGACTTGCCAGAAACAAATATAGCATGGGAGGAGCAGTTTAACGGATTGCTCGCACCGGTTGGCTTTAAATTGTATGAGCCCTTTTCTACAGCGACAACGCTCAATAACTGGACGAGCGGGCAAGGAATGTTGGTGTATGCAACTTATAGGACGAACAATCAGGATGCTTCGCAAGATTATGCGCTTCAAATGCAAGGTAACGGCGTTGGAAATATTGTATTGCGCAAATCCTCAGTTCAGCCCAGGGGCTTGGCATCGGTTTCGTTTAGCGCGCGCGTTGCACAGACTATTGAATTCTGGAGAGATTTTGCCTATTACGATGCTCCGGCAAAATCTAAAATGAGTGATTATACCTTTGTTGCCCCCGGTAACTTCCGTATAGATAACAACAGTACGTTTAGTGGTCAGGCGTCGCTATCGGTAATTGCGTACTTTGATCCTATGAAGGGTTGCTATGAGTTAAGGGTTGAGAAGGACGGCTCTGGTAATCGCGAGCAGACATTGTCATTGTATCGTTGGTCATATGATAGTGAATATACTATGTCAGCCACGCTTCTTGCTACTGCGCCGTGGTCAGACAACCAGATAGACTGGCCGTCAACGAGTGGATCAACCTCTTCAGGGTATGTGCCATTATATATTTCGGTGTCTAACACTACACAAGGCGTTGCCATTGCAGCTGGTTGTATGGCTTCATCAGGCGGTGTTTCTTATACGTATTCGAGACAAAGCGTGAATGGCAAAGCGTATCAGACACTTCGCTATCTTGATAAGAGTGGTGACCTTAAAGGCGGAACGTATGGCGTAATTACATCGAACTCAGAGGGTAGATTTGTTGCTCCTAAGTGTTTTTCAAAGCCAATAGATGCAATTATCCAGGACTCCCAAAATGGATCCAATAAAATTGTTAATTTCATGGGTGATATAACTGACTGTAGTCCGCAAATTCGCACAGGCGAATGGGTTGTGCCGCTTGGTCGTATGCAAACGGTTGAGTTGGGATCGGATTCAGCAGGAATAACTGCAATAAAACCTTCGCAAGAAGTGAGGGTTTATACAGCCGATGTCGATGGAGACAATTGGGGTGAAACGCCTCTGGCAACAGTAAGTGTTACAGGCTTTAAGGATACAAGTAAATCTGTATCGGTATATGAGAATAAGAATTGCGCTATAAAACTTCTTGTCGGCGGAAGCCGAAACGGAGTGCGTAATGATGTCATTATTGATAACATCAGTCTTAAACAGTTCAGAGGTGCGAACTGGGATGATAGTGATGTTAAGGTCGCAGTCCCTGCATTGCAGATTGATAATATAAACAACAATTACACCAACTTTGTTTTCTCGTCATGCTGGATTAAGAACAACTCAATATTGATGTCAGCGCGCCGCACAACGGCAGATGGCATCTGCTCGATACGCTCGCCGCTTTTTGACGGTATTGACAATCGCGGACGAGGTCTCGGTATGTTCTCGTTTAATTATAGGAACGCCCAGCCAGGTGTTAATCTTCTTCTTCAGGTCGCTACGAATGTAACATACACATCAATTGCAAGCGCCGAGCGGAATGATTCGCTTTGGACAACGGTAACAAACTTTAACTTCAGTGCACTCCCATCAAGTGGCTCATGCAGCTGCTATATTGGAATGCACGGAGTTCAAGGCGTGATGCGTCTTATAATGGATCCAAGCGTAGTCTCGCGCGTGCAAGGGGAAACAGATAGAGCGAACTTCGCTGAGATTTATATTGACGATGTTTTTGCTCGTGATGAACCAGCGCTTGACTTAAGTTCGTGGTGGGGTTGGAACTTGCGCACATTGGGCGGAGCTGTCGATGAAGAGAATCGTATGATTCTTTATGATTTGACGCACGACCTTTCAAAGATGGGTATGTCGCTTGCTCTCAACAACTCAGTAACCGATCAGACGCTTCCGCGCGACCGTGAAGAATACAAGCAGAACATGCCGTTTGTTCAGACGCCGACATTTACATCCAATGTCGTCGGCGAAGTGTCGTTTAGAGCGCGCAAGTACGATGCGGACGATTCGCAGCCCGCGCAGGTGACGCTCTACGGTTCGTTGACGGGCAAGCCCGACGATACGTGGAAACGTCTTAAAGCGTTTGTTGTTTCTAACAACACGTATTCGACGTTCTCGTTCAAGACCGATCGCAATGAGGCATATTCGGCGTTCCGTCTCGGAGTTTCCGGTGTTGCAGGAGTAACGGCGACAAACGCCGACAACCGCGCGCCCGAGGGGTATGATTCTCCCGTGCGCGTGCTTATTGACGAAGTGCTTGTTTCGGAAGCAATTCGCGCATCGATGGCATTCCGCAATGTCGGTGCGTTCCGTAGCGGCCTTGATAAAACCGATTACGTGCCGAACGTGCCAAGCGCAAGCGAACAGCCGCTTTGCAATGAGAGTTGGGGCGTACAATGCGAGATCTTTCCGACGCAGCTGGCAGAGGAAATTAACTTTGAACGCATGCCAACGGTCAAGCTCTATTGGTATCCAAGCGATACGCCTTGGGGCTTTGAAAATTGGCGCGATAATCCCAACACGAAGAGCGGGTACTTGTCTCGTGCCACTGGGACAAATATGATTTATCGCTCCAGTTACATTACATCGGCTGATGCGGTTGTGCAGCCTGAAGGAGAAGAGTATGCAACGCCGGGCACTACGGTGCAGTACGAACTTGAGGTTGTGTACTATCTCAAGGGGTCTGATGTTCCGGTTACAAATTATCTTTCGTCTGCCGGCACATGGTTTAATCCGCCGTGGTATAAGTCGTTCAATAAGAATGCGGGTAAATCTCAAATAACTGCATACACGATTCTTGATACCGTTGCTCCTCAGTGGGCATGGATTAACGAGGTTAATGTCTTTGGCGATAAGGATACAAGCGGAAAGAATACGGACAGCGATTATCAGTTTGTTGAGGTGGCCGTTCCTGCAGACGCTAATATTTCGGGCTGGAACATTAGGTTCCTCGAAGCGCTTTCCGATACGCAGATATTAACAAATGTTGTTGCAACATTCGGCAGTGACAATATATCCTCAACAAAGAAGGATTTGATTGGCATGGCTTCGAATATGGTATACCGCGTAGTAAGCAACAAGGAGTCGGTTGAGTCTGGTCGTCTTAAACTTGATGACGGTACTACTGACGGTTCATGGACAATACGCAACAAGGGTGTTGCGCAAATGAGCAATGGTGAACTCGATTGGCGCGAGCCATTCGCAATTCAGCTCGTTCGCGGCAGCGGAATTGTTGAGCATGAGATTGTTCTTGTCGGCACAAACTCATTCCCTGTGACTTCAATGTGGTACGGCGAGTTCCATCCGACAAATCTCGTCTCGCGTCTTGAAAGGAACATGCCTGGTGCAGACTTTGTCTATATTGGCGATGATGATAAGGGTTCGCCGAATTCGTTGAGTGTTCTTTCTTCTCGCGGTGAGATATCAAACAATTGGTCAAATGTTGCTGTATGTACACCAGGTAGAGTTAATATGGGGCAGGTTATTCTTGGTCAGCCGCCTACGCCCAATGGATCGTCTATACGTATTTTTGCGACGTTGGATTCCGCGTTTGGCCATATTACCCAAACTATCGGAAACATGGTCAACACAAACGCTAACTTGATTATTGTTCTTGATAAGGGCAATCCGACGGGAACGAACATCACTTATACCGTTGATCCGTGGTATGAGTTAGCTGGTGTAACAACGAATGGTTCGCCGGCACAGGCAAACACTATCGGCAAGAGGACCTACAGCGTAAATGTTGCAGCGGGCGCGTCAAATGATGTCACGGTTGTTGCTGGCGCTAAGATAGCTGATAGCCTTGTCAATGAATATGGTCTCGGTATTGATAATAATTATCGTGACGCTGTCATGGATTGGCTTGAAAAGGGTGTTAGCGCAAAAGGAGAGAAGTGGGCCGATCCCAATTCTGGTGAAATCAAATTGGCAGATTATTGCTCGCTCAACGGTACTGTTGTTACCAACATGACGCTCACGCAAATGTATTGGCTCGATATGGACCCAACTGTTGGCGACCTCGCGTTTGTCGGCGGAATGGTAAAGGCTCCCCAGGTTGCATTGCGTTACGGCGGCATCAGTACAAGCGATACGAATAACACTTACGAGAGCAACTTGAAGATGGCTATCAAGATGTATATCACGAATAGGACAGATGATGTTAATAGCAAGTACTACAATAAGCCTGCGTGGTCGCCATATATTCTCCGCGGTCGCGGTAAGGGTGAGACTTCGTGGACTTATTCGCAGTCGACATCTCAGTCATGGTCGAACGTGACATTTAAGATAACAGGCTTCCTTGCTAACGGCTATACAATTACATCCAACAAAGACAACTGGGTGCCGCTTCGTTGGTTCGTCTTCGACGAGAATTCATTTGACGCAAATCATGTTTCAAACATTGAGGTTAAAGATCCTTTCGGTACAGATACACCGGCCTACTCTGCTGGTTGGCGTGATTGGAAGAATGAAAATGGCGATACGCCAGTGTTCTTTGGGTGGGCTCTTGACACGCGTTTGAGGCCGTTCCCTGTCGAAATTCTTAAGAAAGAGAACTACTATGAATAAGTACATAATTAAAGTCGCATTAACCGCGCTAATGCTCGCGGGCGGCTGTGCCAAGGAGGACGGCGATGGCGAAAAGCCAATACCGCCAACTTTTTCTGAGAGCCGAAAAGAGGGAATGTTGGATAAGAAATACAACGAAAACTTGCAAAAACTTAACGATGAACGCCAAAAAGTTGTAAAAATCATCAACTCAGAGGTGAAGGAAATCCAAGATAAGCTTGCCGCGGCTAAGGCCGCAAGTGAGTCCTCTGAGGTTGTCTTACGGCTTGAGAAGGAGTATAATACCCTGAAGGACAAAGCTGCAAAGGTGACGGAGAGTCAGCGGCAAAAAGCTATGAAAACAGTAAGAGATAGAATGCTTAAAGACTTTAATGCGACCACAGGCGCAGCAAAATAATTTTTGAGAGAGGAACATCAATAATGACAGCAAGAAAATTCATTAAATTGATAGCGTTGGCAACGGGCCTTGTTACGGCTCAGGCCTCGATTGGCGCAAATGGCGATATATTCGAAATTCGCCCATGCGACGATACGGGGGCGGATGTAACATACAACGCGAGTATGTCTGATCCATTAGTATCAGGCGAGTCGTTGTATTTTAAGGTTCGCTTGATACAGCGCGTCAATAAGGATTCTGCCTCGACCTGGAAGTTGAAGTATACAGGTTCAATTTCCGAGGAGGTCGACGAGACATTTGCTCCATTGCAGATTGGAATATATGTTTCGGGCGAGAGGCGTTTTGCCGACCTTGTAAATTATTCCATTTCTGATGATGGTAAGTTCACCGACCTTATCTTTAAATACAAGACCCGCGCGGGCGATATTGCTTTGCCGATTGTTCTTGCAACTGAGGATGGTCCGGCTTCCGATGATAGACAAGAGAATGTTTCTTACCTTTTTTATAATGACGATAAGTGGCAGGTAGTTAACGACCGCGGCAATACTTGCAATTTCTGGTTTTGGTCATATTCTGCTGCCGATCCGAGCTGCGCCTGGGCTGGAGCTGTGTCTTCTCCCGATGGTGGCGATCCGATACAGGATTATTCTCTCGCTAAATGTAATTTCTATGTTCAGACAGTTGATTTTGACAGCGCATGGGAAGTTGAAGGTTCTATTTGGCGTTCTGTCCATCAAAATTCATCAGTAACGGCAGGCGGACTTGTTCCAAGGCTTGAGGCGCTTGCTGCTCCAGAAGATAAAGTTACGCTTTATGTCTGGTCTAACGATGACAGCAAGGTTAGGGTCAAGTCTACGGAACAGATTGATCTTAAAATGAATTCCGCTGGCGAGACTAAGAAGACGTTTATCGGTACGGTAACGCTTGCTGGTGGTCAGATGACGGCAGACTTCCAAATTGAGGGTGTTGCCGAAGGGCAGGAGACCCAGCTCGTTTTGAGCCCATGGAAAAATTATAATTATTCCAGTACAATGGGTAAGCGCATTGTTGATTTCATGACAGTTCCCGTTAAGTGTCTTGCTCCGCTTCCGCCTACAGTAGTTGTTGAGACTGATAGGTCGATTGCAAGCGCGAACGGCAACTATATGACTTATGCCGCTGTTCTTAATGTTTATCTCTCACAAGCGCTTGATACCGATCTCGAAGTTACGATTAAGACCTCTCTTGCTAATGGCGCAACTCCCGCAGGCGGAATGGGTGAGTACATTCGTTTTGCAGAAGACCGTACCGAAGTTACGGCGTTGCCCGAGTATGCTGAACCCAAGGTTATTATTCCTGCAGGCTCTACGGCCAAGAAGCAGATTTATGTTTTCTGCCTTAAGGGTGATGTTAATACGAGCGGAACTTCCCGTCTCGTTTTTGAGCCAGTTATCCCTGCCTCGGCTCAGTCGGTAATTAAAAACCTTACTCCTGCTGGAATGGAAGTACGCGCCGAGTCCCCGGTTATAATTAAGCCGGCTGACGGTGAAGAGATTGCCGGTGTTTGCGGCGATGAAATTCCGTTTACTATTGAAGTAAGCGATACGTACGCCGACTCGTCCGATACGGTAAAGGGTTACTCAATATATGTACGTTATCGTCCTACCGACACATTCGCTCCTCTTAATGGAACTTTCTATGTAGGTGAGGGCAATGTCCTTTACGCCCTCCAGAGTGATGGCGCTGGCGGATTTAATAAAACAACCAATCTTCCTACTCTTAATTATCCCGCCTCTGGCGAGGATCTCAAGAGTGAGCTTTACATTGTTTCTCCCGTAAGCGGAAAGAAGAGTGAGGTTCGTGCGTTTACAGCCGACATCAAGGAAGCTCGCACGTCAAAGGTAGAAGTTTTTGATGCTCTTACTGGCGATGCCCGCACGGTATTCAACGAAGGCGACGAGGCAAACTTCAAGGTAACGCTCAGCGAAAAGAACGATACCGGCGATACGATCTACGCGTTCTTGAAGCCCAGCGGCAATGTAACTGCCGATATGTTTGCTTCATCCGGTTCCTATGCATTTATTATTGGTATGGACAATCCGATTGGTTTGCCTATCAATAAGAATCAGGCAGAGTCTGCGCTTGGCGGCCTTACACTTGTTGAAGGCATGAAGAAGCCCAGCGGTTTGGATATGGTCTTTGAAGTTGTTCTCTCCTATAGCCAGAACGATCCAGCCGATGTAATCCCCGGCTATGACTCTAATTACCTTAGCGTCAAAGTTCATAACGTCGAGCCCACCATCAAGCATATTTTGATGAATGGCTTCAAGTCCAAAAACGATGGCTTTGTATTCTCGAACAAAGTGCCTAAGAATATGGAGCAGACGTTCAAGGTCGTAGTTGACGATCCGGGCGAGTACGACCTTGCTAATACCGAGAAGCCCTTTAAGTACAGGTGGACTGCCTCACTTGCAGGCGTTGGCGATTATGACACGGGTGAGGTCGAGGGTAATCCAAATGATAAGCCCCTTACCTACTCTTTCCCGCAGGCTGGTGATTGGACGATTACTTTTGAAGTAATGGATAAGGATATGTCGGATTACTCCGAGGTGACATATTCCGTCGGAGTAACAGTTCTCGACAATCCGATTGTTGATGTTATTGTTCCTGAGATTCTTGAAGAAAATGACAGCAAGGCCAAGCTTCAAGTTCAGCTCAGCTACTGGGATTTGCGCCGTACCGATCCACTTAAGGTGAAGCTTACGGTTAAGCCATACGGTGGAATTAACCGTGAAAATCCTGGTATATTTAAGCTCGACGGCAGCTTCCGTTCGGCCGTTGATGGCGAAGAGAATGTTTACTACATTAATGTATTGAATGCTCTTCCTGTTGATATTGTCATCGAAGAGTTGGATGGTACGCAGGCATCATCGCTCTATGGCTATGAAGTTACCGCAGAGATTGTCACGACAGATAATTTGCCCACGAGCAACACTCCTGCTAACACATATTACATTAAGGGTAGCAAGCGTGTGTTCATTAACAATGTTGCTCCTACATGCTCAGTCAGCCCGCTTAGCAACTCGCCAAGTAACCGTTGGGTAGTTGCTGGCGGCGTCGACAGGTCTCACCCGATTAACTGGCAGATTAAGAGCGATGTAAGCAACGACTTCTCCGCTGCATGGCCAGGTAGCAGCAATAAGGGTATTAAGGTCACGTTCATGGGCTGCAAGAATGAGTCAAGCCGCTATATGGATGCTCCTGGTGGCGAAACATTCTATCCCGACTTCGGCGACGTACAAGGCGATGTTGATCTTACATTGTTGATTGAAGATAAGGACGGCGCAACATACACTGTTTCGTGGTACTATAAGGTAACGCCTTCCAAGTTCCTTACGACTATTGCAAACGGTCCCAATGGCGGTACGTCTACTTCTGCACTTTCAAGAAAATATTCGCTTCTTGGTTCAAACGTTTATGGTTCGCTCGGCGAAGGTCATACATATGTAGCTGGCGCGACCTTCTCAAGCGGTAGCAACTTCCGCCTCAAATGGAACTGCTCAAAGGCTACGACCGCAGAGATTTATGCGTTTGGTTATAAGGTTGATAAGCCGCTTGACAATGGTAATCTTGACAATAATTTTGATATTGCAATTGATCCTACAGGTGCGGCACAGGCTGGTGTAACACCGTCTATTTTCTATGAGTATGAGTTTGCACGTCCCGGCGTTGCCGCAGAGAATCGCAAGGACTCATTCTTCTATTGCTGGATTCTTCATGGCTCAAATGATAGCGGTGAAGGCGAGAGCTCTATCCTTGGTAATGCAATTCTTCCTGAGCGTCCAGGTCAGATTGCTTCCGGCCGCGTAGCTCTTCCTAACGAGCAGACAGAGGACGGAAACTATCTTAACACTGAGGTTGAGGCCATCTTTGCCCGCGAATGGCTCCCTGCCGATAACCTTGGTGATATTAACCGCGACGGTATCCCTGATATCTTTGCCCACAGCGTTTTTGCTGGTGGTAATTTGATTGAGCTTGCCTCCGGCGGTGAGATTTTGGAGAACGACCTTATTGAGCTTGCTGGCTACAATGGCGATGAGGATTATCTCCCCGGCGTCTTTAATGGTGGCAATAGTTATGCCCCGATCGGTCCTGATTTCTCGGCTCGCCTTGAGATCCGCGGCTTCCATGAGGGACTTAATGCTCTCGATATGACAAAGTCAGAGGCTAGCTTCAGTGAGAACGAGCTTATTGCATGGAGAGTCGCAACTGGTGCCGCTGCCGATGCAATGCCCGATGCTTCAACAGATCTTACGCTCTGGAGCCCAGAGCCGAGCTCTGGCCGTTATCCTCGCATGGACCCAACAGTTGCCGATACCGATGGCGACGGAATGGATGACGGTTGGGAATATTATTTCTGGTATCAGGCTCACGTGACCAAGGTCGCCAAGCCCGATGACGTCAAGTTTGAGCGCTTTGATTACAATAACATAATCAAGGGTACGGAGATTGCCGCTTCCGAGGTTGTTGAGCGCTTTAATCCTTGTAATCCTCTTGACGGATCTGCCTACGCGGAGAATCCCGACTTTGACAGTGACGGACTTTCCGATCTTGAAGAACTTGCTATCGGCACCAACCCCTGCCATTGGGATACTGATGGTGATGGTATGTGCGACGGCTGGGAAGTTATGATGGCTCTTGATCCTATCAATGGCGAAGACAAGACATCTAACCCCGATAATGATTTCATGGCTTGCTACTCGACATACGGAGTGCCCGGCCAGGCTGAAGAGAATGATGACGGCGTTGTTATTAGCGCTACTATCTATCCCGACCTTGTAGCTTATGTTGATTACAATCCTCTTACCGGTAAGATTCTCAAGGACATTGAAGCTACTAAGGCAGTCTCGTTCAAGACTGTTCAGACGCTTGACGACGGTGCAGTAGTAGAGCACTTCTATGGTCGTCAATCTGATATCCCCGATAATATTCCTAACGGATGGACTTGGGGCTTTGGAATGGTCTATGATGTTGTGGTTAGCGAGGCAACCCTTGCTGAAGACGACGATGTCAATGTTGCATTGCGTTACGTTCTCATTCATGACCAGGTTCGTGAGGTGTTTGGCTTTGATCCTCGCACGGCGTGGAGCAATATTGATGGTTATGTGGCCGACCGCTGGAATCCGACCATTAATTCCGAGCTTGAGATGAGTGATGCGACAGGTGTGGCTATTAATACCAAGGCCTATACGACATATGATGAATATCTCGTAATGAAGTATCGCAAATTCCGTGATGTTGTTGATGCAGAAGGATTTAAGTATCCTGGTGAGCTCACAATCATGAAGGAGCTTGCAAACTTTGACGCAAAGGACATTTGGGGCACCATCATGGCCAAGACGACAAATCCAAATGTTGTCTATTCCCAGGGTGTCTCCGATGGAACAGATTCCGACGATACCGCTGCCGACAATATTGACGATGGGGCACAGTCTGGCGATGCTACTACCGGCAATAATGATGATGCGGCACAGTCTGACGATACTGCTACGGTAACCACCACCAACAAGACGGCATCATCAAGCATTGCAGAAATGCTCGATAAGGCATTTGCCGAGGCCGGCAGTAACCGTGGACCAGTAAAAACGCACGGTGCCGACACCGATCAAGACGGCATACCTGACGGTTGGGAACTTTATATGTTCCGCAATCCTAATGCTTCTCCGTCTAATGAGGAAGATGGAATAGGCTTGGTCGGCATGCGCGATATGGATGGTGATCAGTTGTCTCTCGCAGCGGAGTACGCAGGTACCGATTCGTGCAATTGTCATGCTGATTGCGAATCCATCTACAAGAATCATCCTGGTAACAAGAACGGTTGGTTTAACAAGTTCTTCCCAACAAATGCTGGTACTATTGATAATCTTGCTGAGGGTGCCGATACCGATAAGGACGGAATTGGTGATGCTCAGGAAGGTGCAAACTTCTCGTCTGATTTCTATAATCGTGGCAATGTTTACACCGGACTTAATCTTGGTTTTGTCTACGGCAGCCCTGCCGATAATAATAAGGCATGCATTCGCGGCGGCGGTATGAACCCCTGCACGATTGACACCGATCTTGATGGTCTTCCTGACGGTTGGGAAATGCAGCATGCTGGTGTGCCTGTTGATGCGGCAACCAAGCAGCCAATTGAGCCTCTTAATGGCGGCAAGATTGGAACTGTGGTTATTTCGGATGGTACATTTGTCGCTGACGGAATCTTTAAATCTTCCGTCACCGAGAATGTTGAAGACAACATAGACTCGTCTACAAATGTAGTTGCAGTTTCCACCAATAGCGCGCCCGCTGCCTCAATCTATTATATTGCAGGTGGTATGGATGCGACGTGGGCCGGCGATGTTTGTACTGACGCAACATCAAGTGGTCTGTCATACGACTCGCTTCTTAAGACCATTCGCGATGTTGACTTCGATAACGACGGTCTCCAGAACTTCCAGGAATATCTCATTCAGTCTGTGCGTCACTTCCGCTATGACGATGTTTCTACACCTCTCATGGGCCGTTTGTTCACCGAAACGGCAGACTACGAGAATGTTCAGCATTCGCAGGAGTTCGTGGGTTATATTCCGTTTGACGCTTCAAGCGGCGAAGGGTTTGCCGCTGCATACGCGGCGTTGAAGGACGGCGATACCGATGGTCGTGATTCCCTCGAAATAAGCGACGAACGTGTTTCCAAGCCCTGGAACGAAGAAGGCTGGCGTTTGCTCGGTTACTTTGCAGCTCCGGTTCAGCCATGGGATCGTGCAGTGGTTAGCCGCAAGCTTGCTGCTCCGATTTACATGCAGTCAATCGTCGGCAAAATGATTACGAGCTCAGTGGTTGCAGGTTATGCTACGACCGATCCTCGTATGGCAGACACCGACGGCGACGGTATGGACGACTTCTATGAAATGTTCCATGGACTTAACCCAATTCTCGGTACAAATGTCGATGCTCCTTACGCATCAACATGGAGCGGTGGAAAGAGAGGAGATATTATTTCCGCCATTATCAACGAGTCGGTCTCGCCACGTGTAAGCCTTGATACATTCAACGCATACTTCAACGAGTGGATTTATCCGTCTTACAATGGTGTTAACGCGCGTCAGGGTATGCCGAAGGCACTCGTATGCAAGGAGTACGGCGCAATCAAGGCGCCGCAGGCATATGACCCTGTTCTCTATCCTTGGATTATGGGTACGGCAATGGCCGATGCCGATGGCGATGGTCTCAGGAATGACGCCGAGCGCATTGTGGCCAATGTCGCCGATCCAATGCCCCGTCACACCGATCCGACACCTCGTTGGTTCACTGAGCGCACAACTCCTTTGAGCTATGTGTCTCAGTATTATCTCACACCTGCATCAATTGCGCTCATGCCTTGGTTCCCGTCGTCGGTGACCGATTTTGAGTTTGCAACTCTTGCAGGCTCCAGCGGCTTTACCTATATGTACAGCTTTGAGGAAGGTGAAGGTTATGATACTGACGGCGATATGAAGCACGACGCTGCTGAAGTCGTCGCTGGCTTCACCGCCGAGACCGATCCTCAGGTGTTCAACGACCCTGATCGTCGTCAGGCACTCTGGCTCGATGGTGTTGAATCTTATGCTATGACGGTTAACACGCAGTTCCGTCCAATTCATTCCGCCGACCTCTTCAAGCAGTTCACGGTAGAGTGCTGGGCAAGACCTGAAAAGGATGGTGCTGACCAGACGATTCTTGAGCGCTCTACGCTGTATGTTGGCGATGCAATCAACAATTCGGCTATGGCAATCCGTGCAAACTTCCGTATCGGAATTCTTGCAAATGGCAAGGTCTACGGTATGTTTGATAATGACGAGGCGCTTGAGTCTGGAGCTAACGCTACAAGAAGCTGTCAGTATGTTGAGGGCCCTGTCCTCAAGACTGGCGAGTGGGCTCATATCGTACTTACGTTCGACGGCGCAACATTAAAGCTTTATGTTGACGGCGAGCAGATGGCTTTAGCAAACACATCGCTTATTCCCGCCAATGGCGTAAACATGATTGTCCAGAATCCCGGTTCAACAAATGCATTCCCGGCGGTGACATATTCAGCCTGTCCTTCGGCGCTCTTTGTGGGTGCTCGTCCTGTAAAGGCGGCCGATGTTAAGGTTGGATTAATAAATGTACCTGAGGCGGTGATGACACCTTGCTATACGGTTGAAGGTCGCGGCGTTGAGTCATTTGACAATATGCGCGAGTTCTTCTGCGGCTGGGTTGACGAAATCCGTATTTGGGACGGTGCGCGTACGCAGTCCGAAATTTCAGAGTCCTACAATCTCCGCTACGGATTCAAGGAGGCGCTTGCTAACCGTGAAAGCGTAGCAACGGCATGGGTGCTTGGAGCGACGCGTAACAACAATGACGGCGCCGAAATGCTTCCTGCGGAGCTCATCTATCACTACAACTTTGCGACATTGCCCTCTGCAGTTGATGCGATGAATGTTGCAAAGGCTCCTGCTGGATTCAAGGCAAATGTTCTTGAGGTCGCCGA